>JGI20214J51650_10002259_pt1 | contig 12146 bp, 16 predicted proteins | sample WetSurMetagenome_FD_51650 | JGI IMG/M metagenome (IMG submission 51650)
CCCTCGAAGTGCCCGACCCGTCAACGGGTTAGAACTCTTCTGAATTCTTTTTCGGAATGTAGGGGGGAAAACTTGAGAGAATATTTCCGGCACCGGGGCGCGGATGGCTCAGGGAAGAGTCCTGAAGAGAACAAGGTGCGTCAGCTCGCTGCCCACAAAGAGGTACATCACGGCGGCAATCGACAGGAAGGGCCCGAAGGGCACGGCATATTTCATGTCCTTCCCCTTGATCATGATGAGCACAACACCAACCAGCGCCCCGAGGATGGAACTCATGAATACGACGAAAAACAGGGATTTCCAGCCCAGGAAGGCCCCGATCATGGCCAGCAGCTTGATGTCCCCTCCCCCCATCCCTTCCCGCTTGGTGAGAAGCTCGTACCCCACCGCGATCAGGTAGAGAAACCCGCCGCCGATGAGGATCCCGAGAATGGATTCCACAAACCCGATCCCCATGACAAAGACAGCCAGCAGGAAAAACACGGGGATTCCCGGCAGAGAGATCACGTCGGGAATGATCTGGTGATCGAAATCGATGAAGGTAATGACGACGAGGACCGCCGCGAAAAGGAAGGCGGCAAGATACTCGAGGCTCGGGCCGTACTGCCAGAACATCGCGAGGGAAAGCAGGGCCGTCAGGATCTCGACCAGGGGATACCGGGGCGAGATGGGCTCGCCGCAGTCCCGGCACCGGCCCCGCAGGATGAGCCAGCTCAACACGGGGATGTTGTCGAAGGGACGGATGGATTTTCCGCATTTCGGGCAGTGAGAGGAAGGAAAAACGATGGATTTCTCCTCGGGAATCCGCCAGATGCAGACGTTGAGGAAACTCCCGATCAATGCTCCAAAAACAAATGCAACAATATTCAAGAATATAGCCATTAGCTTATCAGCCTGCTTGCTCGTGAGCCGAAGCTAAAACCGGCAGTTCAAAAATGGCCGGATGCAAGGCCCCCGAAGTCCCGAGGACTGAGGCGTACCGGAGAGTACGCCGCAGGGACGAGGGATGAGGGAAACGCAGCAGACGGTCTTTTTTGAAGCCTTGATCCGCAGAGCGGGGCTTCCCGGTAAGGTAAGAACTTTTCATGACTACGCCTCCTGACGGGATGCGCCCCCGGTCAACTGCCGGTCAACCGTCCTTCCGGGCCCAGTCATATGGTATCTCATTGTCATGCGGGTGCACCCGGAATTCGTCGGGGTCGTCATACCGGTAGACATCCGTCGGGATGTTGATGACGAGGGCCTCCTCGAGGGAGATGCACTTGAAGCCATGGAAGACAAGGGGAGGGATGTGGAGCAGGATCGGGTTTTGATCGCCGGCAAAGAATTCATTCACCTCGCCGCACGTCGGCGAGCCCTTGCGGCTGTCGTAGAGCACGATCTTCATCATCCCTTTCACGACGGTCATGTTGTCGGATTGGCGCTTGTGATAGTGCCATCCCTTCACGACGCCGGGGTAAGCCGTCGTCATGTAGGCCTGGCCGAATTTCTCGAAGAACTCGTCGTCGGCCCGGAACATCTCCATCAACCGTCCCCGCTCATCGGGAATGACTTTTAACTTCTTTACCTTCACGCCCTCTATCATGTCTTTTACCTCTTCCCTCGGCGCTCGGCGCTCTCTGGTGACGCTGTGCGTCAATCGCGCTTGTTCGCCCCCGTTTTGGCCACCATGTTGCCGGCATACATCAGCGAATCGAAGGTCCCCGCATCGGACCACCACCCGTCGAGGACATCCCAGGTAATCGTCCCCTCGCGGATGTAGTGATTGTTCACGTCTGTGATTTCCAGCTCGCCGCGGTTCGAGGGCTTCAGGGTCTTGATGACGTCGAAGACCGTGGCATCATACATGTAGATCCCGATCACGGCATAGTTGGAGGCCGGCTGTTTCGGTTTCTCGTCGATCCGGACGATGCGCTCGCCCTCGAAGGCCGGCACGCCGAAACGCTGGGGGTCCGTGACCTCCTTGAGCAGGATCTTGGCGCCCCGCTCCTGCTTCTTGAACGCCTCGACGGCCATCCGGATGTTCTTCTCGATGATGTTGTCGCCCAGGACGACGGCGATCCTGTCTCCGTCGGCAAAGTACGCGGCCAAGTCAAGGGCTGCGGCGATCCCGCCCTCCCCCTCCTGGTAGGTGTAATTCAGGTGTTTGAGACCGAATTCCTTGCCGTTTCCCAGCAGCTTCAGGAAATCCCCCGCGTTGTTGCCCCCTGTGACGATCAGGATCTCGTCGATGCCCGCGTTGACGAGTGTCCGGATGGGGTAGTAGATCATCGGTTCACGATACAGGGGAAGCAGATGTTTGTTGGTCACCTTGGTCAGGGGGTGCATGCGCGTTCCGAGCCCCCCCGCAAGAACGATACCTTTCATGAAATCCTCCATTCTGTCCCGAAGAGACAATAAGAAGATATAAACGGACGTCTTATACCACAACCCGGCAGCATCGCGGTAGTGGAAAACGATCTGCGCGCGGCCCGACCGCGCCACACCGGATCATTCCCCGCAGCCGGGAACTTCGTCTCACATTCACCCTGTACAGGACCCCCCGCATTTTGTATAGTGGGGCTCCGTCACGCAGGTTGTCATGGGCTTGCAAGGGACGTTCCAGAAACATCACTTCCGGGTGACCGATCGACAGGGATAGAGAATGACCGACGAGCGATACATGAAGATGGCCCTCGAGCTGGCCAAAAGAGGGGCGCCCTGGGCCTGCCCCAACCCGCTCGTGGGGGCCGTCATCGTAAAGAACGGCCGGATCATCGGGAAAGGGTGGCACCGCTGCTGCGGAGAGAATCACGCCGAGATCAACGCCATCGAGTGCGCGAAGGAAACGGTCCGCGGCTCCACGATCTATATCAGCCTGGAGCCCTGTTCGCACCACGGCAGGACCCCTCCCTGCGTGGAGCGGCTGGTGAGCGAGAAACCGGCGGCGGTCGTCATCGGCACAATCGACCCCAACCCGCTCGTTTCGGGACGGGGGATCGCAATGCTCAAGCGGCACGGCATCGAGACCCGCGTGGGCGTGCTCGAGGATCAGTGCCGGGAGATCAACGAGGTCTTCTTCAAGTACATCCGGACGCGTACCCCCTTCGTCACGCTGAAATTCGCCCAATCCATCGACGGGAAAATCGCAACCGCAACCGGGCATTCCCGCTGGATCAGCTCGGAGCCGTCCCGCGTCTTTGCCCACCGCCTGCGGAGCCATCACGACGCCATCCTCGTGGGCTCGGGCACCGTCACGAAGGATGACCCTGAACTGACCTGCCGACTCGTCAGGGGGCGCGACCCCCTGCGGGTGGTCGTGGACTCGAAACTGAAGATCCATCCGGATGCACGGGTCCTGCAGGACCAGGACAGGGCAAGGACCCTTGTTTTCACGACTTCCGGACATGACAGGAAAAAGATCAGGGTGCTCGTGGACAGGGGGATTGAGGTCAGGGTTGCCGGGGCCGGGCAGGTGGACCTTTCAGCCGTCCTCAAAGAGCTTGGCAAGCGTCAAGTCTCGTCGCTTCTCGTGGAAGGGGGGGCCGGGGTGCTCACCTCATTTATCCGGGAGCGTCTTGCCGACCGGCTGATCATCATCTCCGCCCCGAAGATCTTCGGCAAGGGAACCGACGCCATCGGGGAGCTTGCCGTGAAAACGGTCGACCAGGCCATCCCTCTCACGGTCCGGCGGGTATCCCGCAAAAGCGGCGATGTCATCGTCGATGCCCGGTTCATCCGTGACTGAAAAGTGAAACCGCGATTTCCAGGAGACACACTATGATTGTCTGGCTCCACACGCTACACGCTACACGCTACACGCTGTATGCGGGCCGTTGTGCCCACATCCAAGCGCCAATGCAGGGAGACTGATCATCGATGCCCTGGTATGCCGTCCACACAAGAAGCCGCCACGAGAGCACGGTCTGCGACGGCCTTTCCCTGAAATCGATCGACGCCTTTCTGCCGAAGATAGAGGCCTGGAGCCGCAGGAAGGACCGCCGAAAAAAGATCCAGGTACCCATGTTCCCGGGCTATCTTTTCGTACAGCTGGCCACGGCGGACAACCAGGCGCGGCTCGATATCTTGAAAACAGCGGGAGTTGTCAAGATCCTCGGGACAACCGGGGGAAACATCCCCATCCCGGTTCCTGACGAGACAATCGAGGCCATCCGGCGGCTCGTGGATTCGAAGGTTGAGATCCAGCACTACCGATACCCCAGGGTCGGGGAGCGGGCGCGGATCCTCGACGGTCCGTTNAAGGAAATCGAGGGGATTGTCGTGAAAGCGGACCCCCGGAAGGACCTCTTCGTCATCACCATCGAGATCCTCCAGCGCGCCGTGGCCATCGAGATGCAGGGATTCCAGGTCGAGCGCATATAAAGGTACGAGGTCCGAGGAACGAGGACCGAGGTACAAATAAATAACCTCGAACCTCGCGCCTCGATCCTCGAGCCTTCATTCCGCAAGGAATGATCGCATCGCCTCCTCCTCGAGGCGTTCCTCCATTCCCCTGTACTTTGGTGAATAGTGGAAAAGGGTGAAGCGTTTCACTCCCGCAAGCCTTGCCAGGCGGCCCGCCTGCAGGGCCGTCAGGTGGTACTTGTCGGCAGCACGCCCCCGGTCCTCCTCGAGGAAGCAGGCCTCGATGAATAGGACGTCGGCACCGCGGGCAAACTCCACGATCCCTTCGGCATTCCCGGGACTGTAGATCACATCGGAGACGTAGACGATTTTCTGGCCCGGGGTGATCTTGACGATTTTCCCCTTCAGCTCCCCGAGCGGAAAGTTCCGCTCGACGATCCTCTTGCCCTCCCCTTTCCACCAGACCCGGAAGGGACTGCCATCGGGCTCGCTCCGGTGGATGCTGTCCTTGAGCGAGTTGATCCATGCGCCGCCAGGCAGCCCCATCTGAGCAAGGGCATTCTTTTTGACGTTGACCCGGCGCTTCTCCTCGAGGCAGAAGGCCAGGCAGGGCACCCTGTGATCCAGGAAGATGCCTTTGACCTGGTAAGACTCCCTCTCCAGGATCGTCCCGCCGAAGGGAGCCGCCTGCCGTTCCTTCCCCGGCCGGAATGCCTGCCGGCAGGGAAAGACCAACGTTTCCGTCCTGTCGGGGTGAATCTCCGTCACGATCAGCCTGAAGTCGTTCGAGTAGTTCTCCACCAGGTTCCAGGTATAGGCCGCAAGCTTCCCCTGCACATTGTCGATGAATCCCGGCGGGCCGTATAGGGCAAGGTGTTTCTCCCGCCCGAGGCAGACGCGCAGCAGGTGATCGAAGCCGATGAAGTGATCCATGTGGGTGTGGGTGACGAAAATGTGATCGACCTTGAGGATCATGCGGGGCGCAAGGGCCTGGATGTCGCCCAAGTCAAAGAGCAGGGCTTCCCTGCGGTATCTCAGGTCGAGGTACAGGGCGGGGTCCCCGAAGGGGTCGTTGACGAGTCGGGCATTGAACATGGACAGCCTGTCCGGGGCTTCGATCGAAAAGCCGGAACCCTGTCCCGGCAACCCTTCCGTCCGCCCCAGGCGATGAGACTTTTTTTACTACGGCCCCGCCTGCGCCGTCAAGGCAACTCGCTAAAAATACCTTGACTTTCATGAGGAGAAACGCTTTTATGCGCAACTTGACAACCTTTTTGCAACCACCCGGAAGGAGAACAAACGGTGAAAGCCCGTATCGTGATCGACAGGGAGCTCTGCAAGGAGTGCCACCTTTGCATCCAGGCCTGCAAGAAGTCCCGGATCATCGCAACAAACGAGTTAAACTCCAAAGGCTACCATCCCGTTGTGAGCAAGGAAGACGAGGGGTGCATCGGCTGCATGCTGTGTGCTATCAGCTGCCCCGAAGTGGCCATCGAGGTCTATCGTGAGCGATAAGGTTTTGATCCAGGGAAACTGGGCCACCGCCGAGGCAGCCATCCGCGCGGGATGCCGTTTCTACGCCGGATATCCCATCACTCCCCAGAACGAGCTGACGGAATACATGGCGGAAAACATGCGCCGGGCCGAAGGCGGGACCTTCATCCAGGCCGAAAGCGAGATCGCCGCCATCAACATGGTCCTGGGGGCAAGTGCCGCGGGCGCGCGGGCCATGACCTCCTCCTCCAGCCCCGGGATCTCCCTCAAGCAGGAAGGGATCTCGGCCCTTGCCGCCGACGAGCTTCCCGCCGTGATCGTCAACATGATGCGCGGCGGCCCCGGCCTGGGAAACATCCTGCCCTCCCAGGGCGATTACTTCCAGGCCACCCGCGGCGGCGGTCACGGGGACTACCGGACGATCGTGCTGGCCCCAGCCTCCGTCCAGGAGCTGGCCGATCTGACCATGGACGCCTTCGACCTGGCCGACAAATACCGCAACCCCGTCATGATCCTGGGCGACGGGATGACGGGCCAGATGATGGAGCCCGTAGAGTTCGGCAAACCCAGACCCCGGCGCTACAACGAGAAATACATCCTCAAGGGTGCCGGCGAGGGCAAGAGCAAATTCGTCCGGGCACTCATCCTCGATGCCCTGCGCATGGAAGAGCACAACTGGAAGCTCGTCCGCAAGTACAGGGTCATCGAGCAGAACGAGGTCCGTTTCGAGACCTACAAGACAGGCAACGCACGCCTGATCATCATCGCCTACGGGATCGCGGCTCGGATCGCCAAGGGGGCCATCAACCGCCTGAGGGATTCGGGCATGAAGGTGGGGCTCATCCGTCCGATCACCCTGTGGCCCTTCCCCGCGCAGATCATCCGGGACACGGCCGAGCGGATCGACCGCTTCCTCGTCTTCGAGATGAGCACGGGCCAGATGATCGACGACGTGAAGCTGGCCCTCGAGGGCAAAGGGCACGTGAGTTTCTACGGAAGGCCGGGCGGTGTCGTTCCCACGCCGGCGGAGCTGGCCAAGGCCATCGTCCAGGAATATAGAAGGTAACCGGGCATGAAGAAGGTTTTTTCCCGACCCAAATCCCTGAAGGGCACCCCTTTTCATTACTGTGCAGGGTGCGGCCACAGCATCATCCACCGGGTGCTCTGCGAGGTCATCGACGAGATGGGCATCCGGGGGATCACGATCGGGGTCCCGCCTGCAGGCTGCGCCGTCGTGGCATACAATTACTTCGACGTGGACATGCTGGAGGCGCCTCACGGGCGAGGGTGCGCCGTGGCGACGGGAATCAAACGGACGCTTCCCGACCGGGTCGTCTTTTCCTACCAGGGCGACGGGGACCTTGCCGCCATCGGGACGGCCGAGACCTTCCATGCCGCCAACCGCGGCGAGAACATCACCGTCATCTTCATCAACAACGCCGTCTACGGCATGACGGGAGGCCAGATGGCCCCGACGACGCTTTTGGGACAGGCCTCCACAACGTCTCCCCCCGGGCGAAACGCCATCCTGGACGGCCACCCCATCCGGATGAGCGAAATCCTGGCAAGCTTGGAAGGCACAGCATACATCGAGCGGGTAGCCGTCAACTCGGCCCAGAACATCCTGCGGGCGAAGAAGGCCGTCAAAAAGGCCTTCCAGTGCCAGATGGACGGCGCCGGGTTCAACATGATCGAGGTCCTTTCCCAGTGCCCCACGAACTGGAAGATGAACACCGTCGAGGCCTGCCGGTGGATCGACGAGGTCATGTCGAAGACATTCCCCATCGGGGTGATCAAGGATGCCGTGAAAGGTCGGAAGGATGCAGATTAAGACCATCTTCGCAGGGTTTGGCGGGCAGGGCGTCCTGATGATGGGCTACAGCTTCGCCCAGGCCGCCATGTTCGAGGGCTTCCACGTGACCTACCTGCCTTCCTACGGGGTCGAGGTCCGGGGAGGAACGGCCAACTGCACCGTGGCCGTCTCGAACGAGGAGATCGCCTCGCCCGTGGCCTCGCAGCCCGATTACCTCGTCATCATGAACAACCCTTCCCTGCTGACCTTTCAGACCCGGATCGCCCCCGGGGGGGCCTTTTTCCTGAATTCGTCGATCATCACGGGGCGGCCGAACCGCAGCGACGTGGACATCTGGGAGATTCCCACCGCGGAGATCGCCTCCGAGCTGGGGAACCCCCGCGTACAGAACGTGGTCATGATGGGCGCCTACGTGAAGATGACCCGGATGGTCTCCGCCGAGACCTACCTGAAAAGCCTCAAGGCGATCCTCGGCACGAAGAAGAAGGCGGCCATGGAAATCAATCGCAAGGCCTTCGAGGCCGGCTTCAACCACATCGAGTAGGCGAAGGAGAGGCCCTCGTCCATGACGATCAAGCAGATATCGATCCAGCTGGAAAACGTCCCCGGGTCGCTGGCGCGGCTCGTGGATATCCTCGAGAAAGAGGACATCAGCACCAAGGCCATCTCCGCGGCAAGCACGGCCGAGAGCAGCACCGTGAGGCTCGTCGTCAACGACCCCGACCGTGCCGAGAAGGTCCTGGAAACCTTCGGGTTCAACTTCGAGGTGGAGCCCGTACTCGCCGTGGAGGTTCCCTGCCACCCTGCCGGCATGAACGCCATCGTCAAGCCCCTCATGGCCGCGGACATCAACATCCACTATATCTACACGACTATCGAGCGCATCGGGAAGGAGACGATCCTCATCCTCGGCGTCGACGATCACGAGGAAGCCGCCGAGATCCTGAAGGAGCACTGGATCAACTTCGTCGGCGAACAGATCTACAACCTCTGAGAAGGACCGAGGATCGAGGAACGAGGTCCGAGGTCTTCTTATTTGTACCTCGGTCCTCGTTCCTCGGACCTCGAACCTGATTCCCATGTCCCTATTCACCGTTTCCTCCGAAAAAGAAAGAGCCCTGCTGGACAGGATGGCGAGCCTCGGCGTTGCGGAGAGCGACTTCAGGGAGACCTTTGTCCGCTCCTCCGGCCCGGGGGGACAGAAGGTCAACAAGACATCGAGCTGCGTGCAGCTCGTGCACATCCCAACGGGGCTTACCGTCAAGTGCCAGCGGGAGCGCTCCCAGGCGATGAACCGGTTTCTGGCAAGGCGAGTGCTTNTCGACCGGATCGAGAAACTGCAGAAAGGGGTCGTCGAGGCACAACAGGACCGCGCAGAAAAGATNCGCCGGCAGAAGCGCAAGCGCTCGAAGCGGGCAAAAGAGAAGATGCTCGATGCAAAGCACCGGCAATCCGAGAAGAAGGGGCTTCGGTCGAAGATCCCGCGGGATGGGGACTGAGAGGACAAAAAAAGGGGAAAGAAGCCTCTTTTTATTTCGCTTCTTCCCCCTTTTCCGATGATACCAGGGATGATGAATTAGCCAAGCAGTCTAACAATTGGGTTCGCGTAAAGGATCACGAGCGACACAACAAGGGCGTAGATCGCGACGGACTCGGTCATGGCCATACCGACCATCATGGTCAGCATGATCTTGCCCTGCGCTTCGGGATTCCTGCCCACGGCATTCGACGCACCGCCGGTTGCCTGCCCGATGCCCAAGCCCGCTCCGATGGCACCGAAGCCCATCGCGATGCCCGCCGCGATCACGGAGCAGCCCAGAACGATCGCCTTCGAGTAATCGACGCCACCTTCTTTCTCGGCGGCCAGAGCAATCGAGGCAAACCCCAAAACCAAAAGAACGGAAACCAGCGCTGCAAACATCTTCTTCGACTTCATTTCGACCTCCTCTCTGTTTTACGTTTGAACGTCAAGTCATCTCTCTCAAAATGATGCTGACTCCGGTCCTTCGTACCTGCCCGTTTCACCCCCTTTCGGCCGACAGCCGCAGGCGGTTTCTCTACGTCCGCTGCAGCGCAATTGGACCAGTCAACCGCATACTTTTTAAAGAGTTAAAAAAAAATTGTCAAGTACAATTTGATTGTGCTATCAGCGGGGCCGTGAGATGTTGTGAGGGGTTTGGCGGCAGTAGAACCCTCTTACCTTCTGCTGTTAGGTGCAGGTCTATCAGGTCATGAATCATTTCGAAGATGACAGTCGGCACAATCTCCTCAGGCAGCTGCAGGGCGATCTCCCCGTCGAAAAGAGGCCCTTCCGCGCCGTCGCTTCCCGGGCGGGAATGAACGAGCAGGCAGTCCTCGATGCGATCGGGACACTGGAGCGACAGGGCGTCATCCGGAAATTCGGCGCAATCCTCCGGCACCAGCGAGCCGGGATAACCCGCAACGCCATGGTCATCTGGGCTGTGCCGCCCGACCGGACGGAAGAGGCCGGCAATGTTTTCGCATCCTGCCAGGAGATCACGCACTGCTACGAGCGGCAACCGGCTTTCGAGGGCCGGTACAACCTCTTCACCATGATCCATTCCGCGGAAGGCGGCCTGGAAGATACCATTGCGGCAATCTCGAGCCGCGTGGAAATCAGCGATTACCAGGTACTCGAAAGCCTGGATGAGTTCAAGAAAAGCAGTATGGAATATTTTTGACGCTCGACTGGAATGATGGAATGTTGGAATAATGGCTTTCCGATTCTTATGCCCCCATTCTTCCAATATTCCATTACTCCATTATTCCATCTCAAGCGGACATGAGGAGACCTGATGAGAAAGCGCTCTGAGGCCCTGTTTAAGAAAGCAAAGAGGTTGATCCCCGGCGGCGTGAACAGTCCCGTCCGGGCTTTCGGTTCCGTGGGGTCGTCGCCCTTTTTTGTGGCAAAGGCCTCCGGGTCCAAGGTCTGGGACGTCGACGGCAACCGCTACATCGACTACGTGGCCTCGTGGGGACCCATGATCCTCGGTCACGCCCATCCCGGCGTGGTCAGGGAAATCAGAAAGGCGGCCGGGCGAGGAACCAGCTACGGGGCCCCAACGGCCGCTGAGGTCGAAATGGCCGGGATGATCACCAGGGCCTTTCCCTCGATGGATCAAGTCCGGATGGTCAGCTCCGGCACGGAGGCGACCATGAGCGCCATCCGGCTGGCGCGGGGATACACGAAGCGCGAGAAAATCCTCAAGTTCGAGGGCTGCTATCACGGGCACGCCGACTCGCTCCTCGTCAAGGCGGGCTCCGGCGTGGCCACGCTCGGAATCCCGGGAAGCCCCGGCATCCCCAGGGGACTCGCCGAGCTCACCGTCACAGTCCCCTTCAACGATCTCGACGCCGTGGAACTCGCCGTGAGAAAGCACGGAAAGGACATGGCCTGCATCATCGTCGAACCGGCAGCGGGAAACATGGGGCTCGTTTCGCCCGCACCCGGATTTCTCGAGGGCTTGAGGAAACTGGCCACGAGAAACGGGATCGTTCTGATCTTCGACGAGGTCATCACGGGATTCCGGCTGCGCTTCGGCGGTTTCCAGCATCTGGTTGGCGTGCGGCCCGACATGACCTGTCTCGGAAAGATCATCGGCGGGGGGCTCCCCGTCGGGGCCTTCGGGGGCGCAAGAAAGATCATGGAGACGCTGGCGCCGGCAGGCCCCGTCTACCAGGCGGGCACCCTGTCGGGCAACCCCCTGGCCATGGCCGCAGGGCTTGCAACGCTTGAGATTCTCAGGGATGACTGCGACTACCGCGCCCTCGAGCGAAGGACCCGGTTGTTGTGCAGCGGCATGCTGAGCCTGTTCAAGAAAAAGGGGATTCCCGTAACGATCGCCCGGCGCGGCTCCATGTTCACCGTCTTCTTCACCGACGGGGAAGTGACGGACTACGCATCTGCCTCGCGGTGTAAGACGAAGCTCTTCGCACGTTATTTCAACGCCATGCTCCGCCACGGCGTCAGTCTTCCGCCGTCGCAGTTTGAAACGGCCTTCNTTTCATTTGCCCACACGGAACAAGACNTGGAGATCACCCTCGAGGCCTGCCGGAAGTCGATCGCAGAGCTGTGATCTTTTCCTCCCGGCCTTGCGACAGGGCTATTTTATTGACAGGCCCCGACGGCATCGTTTATCATCCACAATCGGTCATCGGCATGTCAGGTGTGTCACGGAAATCTCGGTACACAAGCTTGCTCATGCCGCACATCCCGGGCACGGGGACGACCCGATGATGGATCACGGAGATAGCCCTCGTGCAGTAAAAAAACGATTCGCTCGCGAGACACGACAAAAGAGGCCCCGCAGTTACCATCTGCCCCTCAGGCAAGGGCTATCCGCTGCCCGCCGAAAAGGTCTACGCGAGGAGGAAGAAAGGAAAGAATCGATGAAGAAAGCGTTCATCACGGGCATCACGGGCCAGGATGGCTCTTACCTTGCGGAGTTTCTCCTGAGCAAGGGATACGAGGTCC
>JGI20214J51650_10002261_pt1 | contig 12144 bp, 6 predicted proteins | sample WetSurMetagenome_FD_51650 | JGI IMG/M metagenome (IMG submission 51650)
GGTGGAGCAATTTGGCCATGTAGGCCAGGCCGACGGGATTGTCCAGACCGTAAAGCATCTCTGAGAAACACAGGAAGACCCGATAATTTTCCACTGCGGGAATGCTGTCCGATCCGGGCCGGGTCAGGACCTCATTTCTAGAGCTCTCCAGATCCAGGGTATCCTTGCTCGGCCCTGCCTGCCAGCCAAGAGTGTCCGCCGACTTGTACTTCAAGATTACATCCGGCCTTTCATCCATGACCCACTCCCAGGAGACCTTGGGAAACTTTCCGCTAAGATTGCCGGCGATGTTCATTCCTCCTGCCAGGCCCACAAGGCTTGCGAATCCTGAGCCGGGACCATAGACGGTAAGATCGCTCGTTCCGGTTGATGATCCCGATTCGATGTAGACTCTCTGTAGCGGCATACCGTCAACGGCCTCTTTTATCTGCAACGTCTTCTCCTCGTTCCATTTGTTGTAGGCTTCTGCTTCCTTCTCCCTGCCCAAAATGACTCCGAGCTTCGTCATGGAGTCGGTGACGTTTTCTGGATTAGTGAAATCAAGTCCTATCAGGCTGATATTTTGGAATGGAGAAAAACCTTTCTCAAAGGAATCCACTGCATAGGATTTTCCGCTCGATGTTCCATAGGAGTAGCAGAGAACTATGATATTCGGAACTATGCGGTCTCCATCCCTGGCAATCTCACCGATCATCTCATAATCAAAGGAGTTCCATGTGCCCACAACCTGCCTGTCTTTGAGCTGAGGATAGATCTCCGGCCGGTCATGGATGGTCTGGGTCAACCCAATGATCTTATCCGAATCGCCCAGGACGGCAACGGCTTCGGCACTGTATCCGCTCTGAACGATTATTCTCTCCACCGGCATATTGATGACGACCTCTCTTCCGGCAGAGTCCACTATCTTTCTCGGATAGCTGCTCGCATCGTCGGACGCTGCCGCCCAGGCAAGAGAAGATAGCAGCATCAATGTTGCCAGCATCAGGATTGCTCTCTTGATCTTCTTAAATTTTCCACTTCTCAGAATATCGGTATCTATTCCAGGATGAAAGCATGCCAACAATTGACATTGCTCGAAGAGCTTGCAGGCTTCCGCCTCTGGAAACTCCAATTCGTCTTCACCCCCTTCATTGCTCAATGAGGGGCATTCACTGGCATCTTTCGGCATTATTTATTCTCCGATGGATGATGGGAATGATCGACATCCGTAATGCGATCCCATTCGTTAAATCAACTTAATTTTAGTATAGACATGTGTATTTGATTTAAAGATTGTGGTTGACGGGATGTTTAATTTATATGAATTAAAATTAAATCTAATAAATCAAATAAATAAAGCAAATATATAATATAAACAATACAGAAAAAATTTCAAAGGAAAAACCGGCCATCGCCCCACAGCTATCGGCCTGCAATCGCCCTTCTCTGCCGCAGCACAGTTCTCCCTTCGTCTCGTTTAGCGCAGCGCAATTTTCTGCTATCCCGCTATCTGCTGCCTAGTTATCTTCTATCCCGCCATCTGTTATCCAGCTAAATGCTGATCTTCTTTAGTGTCACCATCCCTCCCACCAGAAACGCCACCAGGAAGACAAACAGAATCAGAAATGATCCCCAGGGTAGAGGCTGATCCAGTGCAGCTGCCCTCAGGAAAAGGCTGGAATGGGTGAGGGGAAGGATGTAGAGAGCATACTTGAGACCCACCGGCACCTGTGAGAGCGAGAAGAATGTTCCACCCAGGAAGGTCATGGGCATCAGTATAAGGCTTCCGAAGACCGCCATATCCTCATGAGACCTTGCCATCAGCGCCGCCAGCACTCCCAGGAAGGCGAAGGTCAGGCAGGTGAGAGTAAGGCCGAGCAGGAATTGTGGGCCGATGTGGATGTGTGGCGCAATCAGGAGGGCCACAACCAGAAAGGCAACTGAGCTCATGAGGCCTCTTACAACTCCGATCAGGGCTTTTCCCATGAGAAGGGATGTCAGGCCAATGGGAGCCATGAGACACTCATCAAAGCTCTTGAAGTAAAGCCGGTCAACGTTGAGCCTCGTGCCGGCTCCATTGAAGCTGGTCGTCATGGCGGTAAGGGCGATGATTCCGGGAATTACAAATTCCAGGTAGCTGGTTCCATTGAGATTTATGCCCCGGCCCAGGCCCCATCCGAAGGCCACCAGATAGAGAATGGGACTGACCAGAGTAGTAATGAGGTATCTCGGCCCGCGCCGCTTCAGTGCCATGAGGTCCGCCCAGAGAATGCTGTAGGCATCAATCATGTTACCCCTCCCAGAACCTTCTGGCCGGTAAGCTCGATGAATACGTCCTCCAGGTTCGACTCCCTCATGACAACATGTTCCGTGTCAGGCAGGCTTTCAATGAACTGGGCGGCCTGAGCTCTATCCGGGAAGTACCGGTATTGCGTTGCGTTTCCGTTTAAATTCATCTCTACAGCAATCATTCCCAGCTTCCGGCGCAGGCTGAGCGGCGAGTCTATGGCGATGATCCGGCCGTGATGAAGAACGCCCACCCTCTGGCACAGTGCCTCAGCTTCCTCGATGTAGTGAGTGGTAAGAAAGACGGTTGTGCCCTCGGTGTTCATCCTGCGGATCAGCTCCCATACCTTGCGCCGGGTCTGAGCGTCCAGGCCCACCGTCGGCTCATCGAGAAAGAGAAGATTGGGCCTGTGAATGAGCGCCCGGGCGATCATCGCCCTCCTCTTCATGCCACCGGAGACATCATCGATGAGATAGTCGGCATGTTCGGACAGCTCCACATAATCCAGAAGATCTGCTATCCTCTCGTCACGTTCCTTTTTTGGGAGATGATGAAGCCTGGCATGAAGCTCCAGGTTCTCGTGAATGGTCAGGTCCCGGTTCAGGCTGAGATGCTGCTGGACTATTCCAAACTCCGACTTCACCTTCTCGGGCTCCCGGGCCACGTCGATTCCGTTGATGGCAACCTTTCCCGAGGAAGGCTTGGTAAGGGTGGTCAGAATGCGAATGGCGGTGGTCTTGCCCGCCCCGTTCGGCCCCAAAAAGCCGAAGAGCTCTCCACGCTCGATCTCCAGATCCAGACCGTCAATCACCTTCTTTCCGGAGTAGTCCTTATTCAGGCCCGATATCTCAATCATCTTGCTCATGGATGCCTCTTATGTTGTGGCATATTCATTTATCGTAGCGCTCACCTTGCCAAATAGCGTTTTCTGCTCCTGGTCTACGATGCTGTAGAGCGCCTCCGGGCTCAGGCTGGATATGGGGTAGTACTTTCCGGCGCACTTGTCTGCGATCTCCCGGCAATAGCCCAGATGCATATCCATGAATGAGCTGTCCACAACCTCGGTATCAATGACGATTGTATGAATTCCGAGATTGCGGGCTCCCTCCGAGATCTCCATCAGCTCATCCTTGATCTTGCCGCCCATTCCCACATTTGCCCTGCCGTCGGAGATGAGGATCATCAGGGGTTTAGTCTCTTCGTCCTTCCTGAGTTCGCTTTGCAGAATCTGCATAGCTCGGGAGAGGCCTGCGGAAAGCGGAGTCTTGCCTCCTGTTGGAAGCTCTCGCAGGCGGCTCAGGGCAAGGTCCACACTGGAGCATGGGGGCAGGATGATCTCGGCATCTTTTCCTTTGAATGCCACCATGCCGATCTTGTCCCTCTTCTGATAGGAGTCCATGAGCAGGGATAAAACTGCGCCTTTTGCGCTCTGCATCCTCTGATTGGCGCCCATTGAGCCGCTTGCATCCACAACGAAGAGGACTACCGCCGAGGTCTTTCCGACTCTCTCTTTCTCCCGGATATCCTCGCTCTTCACCCGGATGGCATTGGGACCGCTCCTGGCCTTCTGGTAGGGAGCAGCAGCCCGAATGGTGGCATCGATGGCGATGTCTTTTCCATCCTGCGGCATCCTCTGGCGCAGGTATCTTCCCCGGTTTCGCAGTGCAAGAGTGTTCATTCTCCGGCCAGAGGTCTTGCGCCGGGCGATTCTGTCTCTCTTGCGGGGCATGTTTATCGCCCGGATATCGATGGGTGCGCCGATTTCTAAGACCTGCTCTTCAGGCTGGGCAGCCTGGGTTTGATTTGTGTCCTGCTGCTCATCAGGCTCTCTGGGCTGCTGTTCATTTTTTTTTTGTTGCTTGTTTTCTTGATGCTCGTGCTGGTGTTCCGGCTTATTCTGGGCCATGGACTTATCCAGCTTTTCCTTGTTCAGAGTGGGCGGCTCAAACGGCCTGCTTCTCATCCTGTGAGCAAGAGCCAGCTCCATCGCCTTCTTCACATCCTCCTCATTGACCTCAGTTCTGCCGTCAAAGGCGGCAATGGTCTTGGCAGTCCTGGTGATGACGATCTCCGCCCGGTGGGTCTTCACCCCCAGGTCGATACAGGTGGATGCGATGGACCTGAGAAGATCATCGCTCATGCTAACGTTTCTGAGGATATTTCTGGCCAGAGAGATCTTCTCCTGGAGCTCCTCCTGGCCATTCCGGCATTCTTGCGCAAATCCGTCAGGATCGGCATCAAAGGCTTCAGCCATCTTGGCGATCTGCATCCTTTTATCCACATCATCGATGCCGACGACGCTGACCTGCAATCCGAACCGGTCCAGCAGCTGGGGCCGGATCTCACCTTCCTCCGGGTTCATGGTCCCAACAAGGATGAACTTGGATGGATGGGCTACGGATACTCCTTCCCTTTCAACTATATTGACTCCCATAGCTGCTGAGTCGAGGAGCACGTCGGCCACATGGTCATCCAGGAGATTGACCTCGTCTATGTACAGGATGCCCCGATTGGCTGCAGCGAGAATTCCCGGCTCCAGAGCCTTGATTCCCTCCTTGATGGCCCTTTCTACATTCAATGAGCCGACTACCCGGTCTTCGGTGGCACCCAGCGGCAGATCGATAACAGGCGTCTTTTTCTCTATCCCGGTTATCCGGTTTGCCTGGTTTCTCTCAAAACACAGATCGCACATCTCTTCCGGATTATCAGGATCGCAATTGAACGGACAGTCGTCCACAACTTTGATATTTTCCAGCATATCAGCCAAAGCGCGCACTGCTGTCGATTTGGCAGTGCCCTTGTCGCCCCTTATCAGGACGCCCCCTATGCGAGGGTTGATGGCATTGAGGATCAGAGAGAACTTCATGTCGTCCTGGCCAACGATGGCAGTAAATGGTATGGTTTTCCTCTTAAGGTGATGCATTTGTATCTCCGTTCTTCAGGTAATCGTTTACATATTTAAGACTTTACATTGTAATAATAAGTAGCAATAATTTGATAATTTTAAGCTATTTGTGTGATTTAATTTAAAATTTAGATTATAGGCCCACAATCATTTAATTGACACATTTTCCATTCAAGAATGAAGATGCTTCAACTAACAATGGTGGCCAATTGGATCGTCTGTGGTTGTCATTTCTTGGACTTAATGGTTATCCAAGCTAATTATGATCTGGTAATACTATTACCAAAACACTTATTAACATGTATATATCTCACGTCAGTTGGTTTCAAAATACAAATTTGGGAAGTAATTATGAAGATGATTTGCGGTTTGGCTTTGTTTTTCTACGTTTTCATCTATCTGGGGATGGCGGCTGCCTATCAGGATGTGACAGTTCCTGGAGACACCAATGGCGACAGGGTCATCTCTGCGGAAGAACTGAAAGCGGCAGAAAAGGATTTAGGAGACGGGAAGACCAGCTCGGCTGAGCTTGAGAGGATCAAACTCATTCATGAAAGCTACCCTAGAACGATCAATGATTCTGCTGGCGGCAAGATAACTATCTACAAGCCCATCGAGCGGATCGCCGTATTGACTACCGAGGATTATGAGATACTGCGCACCCTCAACTGCACAGACAGGATTGTTACCGCCGGCAAGTATGTTGTACAGAGCCGGGAGCAGGGTTGCGGAGACCTCTATTCGGATGGAGCAGACCTGATCAACATCGGCTCGCCGACGTCCTCGGTGGATTGGGAAGCCCTGATCAAGACAAATCCCGATCTCGTCATAACCTACATGAGCAGCCCCAAACAGGAAGATCTGGATCAAAATCTTAAGGATACAAATATTACTGTTATCCGCCTGGATTCAGGAAACATCTCTCAATACACCGATATCATCAATAAAATGGGCTATCTGCTCGATAGAACGGAAGAGGCCGAAAGGTACAATCAGTTCTTTGAAGACAAGCTTGGCAAGTACCTGGACAGTGTCTCCGCGCTTGCAGCGAGCAATAAGCCCAGGGTCTACCTTGAGGCAGACTTCGGAGGCGGCCAGACCTATTATACCTGCGGCACAGGTCACGCCCACAACGCCCTTCTGGTAGCCGCTGGCGGCAGCAACATATTCTCGGATCTGCAGGGATTCAAGCAGGTTGATCCGGAATCCGTTGCCATGAAGGACCCGGAGATCATCGTACGGTATAAATACCTCAAAGACAGCCCGGGAATAGACAAGGATCTGAGCGACACCGCGGCTCTTGAGAGCCTGGTTGATGAGATTCTATCCAGAAATGAGCTGAACCAGACCATTGCAGTAAAAAATAAGAAGGTCTACATGATCACCTGGGACTGCACCAAGGGCGGAGGAAGATTCTATCTGGGAATGGGCTACTTAGGAAAGTGGCTGCAGCCGGAGATCTTCAAGGACTATAGCCCCCGTGAGGCATATCAGGAATACCTCGACCAGTTCCAGAGGACGAAGGTCGATGTGATCAACAAGGGCGTCTTTGTCTATCCAGAGGCGTGAGCTGATGTCGTCTGCGTATTCCAAGAAGAAAACCGACGCGAATTTGAGAGTAGAGTATCAGAAGTTCGTCGGCAGGAAGATGCTCTTTCTCGCCTCACTCGTTCTTGGCATAATTATGCTCGCGGGCTATGCGGCCACGCAAGGCTCAGCCGATATCAGCGTCATTGATGTTTACAAAACCATCATAGCCAGGTTCCTGCCGGGCCACTTTGAGACCACCTGGTTCTCGGATACTATCGTCTGGGGCCTGCGTCTGCACCGCATTCTTCTGGCCATCGTGGGCGGTATCGGCCTTGCCATAGCCGGAGCGGTAATGCAGGGCATTCTTAAAAATCCCCTGGCCAGCCCCTTCACACTGGGCATCGCATCCGCCGCCGGTTTTGGTGCTGCTCTGGCTATAGTCCTGGGCGCGGGATTTGTGGGCGGAGAGTATCTCATCGTCGGCAATGCCTTCATATTCACTCTTATCGCAACTTTGAGCATCTACGGCCTGGCAAAGTACAAGGGAATCACGCCTGAGACTATGATCCTGGCCGGCATAGCCATCATGTACCTCTTCTCTGCCATGACTTCCTTTTTGCAGTATATCGGGCATGCAGAGCAGGTGCAGGAGGTTGTCTTCTGGATGATGGGCTCTCTTGGAAGGTCATCCTGGGATAAGGTCTGGATGGTAGCTGCAGTCATTGTTGCCTGTTTTCCCTACCTGCTCCTCAAATCATGGGATATCAATGCCCTTGGGGCAGGCGACGAGACTGCCAAGAGCCTGGGAGTGGATGTGGAGAAGACCCGCGTGGTCTGCATGGTGCTGGTCGCTCTCATCACGGCGAGCGTGATCTGTTTTACAGGGACCATCGGATTCATCGGCCTTGTCGCCCCCCATATCACCCGCATGGTGATCGGAGGGGACCACAGGTTCCTGCTCCCGGCTTCTGCACTGGTGGGAGGACTCCTGCTGCTGGCCGCTGATACCGTGGCGAGGACCATAATGGCGCCTGTGATTCTGCCGGTGGGAATAATGACCTCCTTCCTGGGCGTTCCGTTCTTCGTCTACCTGTTTATGCGCCGGAAGAAGCAGTTCTGGTAAAGCCGCAATGAACGCGGCTTCCAGTAATCCTGATCAAGCGCTGAGGTCCTGATCGGCCTCAACTTTTTTATTGAGGTTATATTTCATTTAACATCATAATCGAAATAGTTAATACTAAGAACACATGATCTTATTAATTTAGTGATAAGATATGATTAGATCGAGAATGCATAAGACTGATATCGGGCCGAAGCGCATGGGCCAGAAGCGCTCAATTGAGAAGGAGCAATCATGATCATCACCTGCCTTGTTGGCAATTCATATTTGCAGATCATCTCCAGAGCCTGCAAGAGCCTTGGATTCGACCTGAGGCTGTTTTCCACTCAAAGGTTGAATGACCGGCCCGAAATGATAGATGATGCAATTAAAGCGATGGAGCAATCGGACCTCATCTTCATCCATCGGGGCAGCGAGGCCCTCTGGGACGAGATCGAGCCCAGGATGAGTGAGATCAAGAAGCACACGCCTGCCGTATGCCTCGGCTATGATCAATCATATTGGCTGAACTCCTCCGCTCCGGCGAGGGTTGTGGTCACGGCCAATGCCTACCTCACCTACGGAGGAGAGGATAACATCAGAAACATGCTCCTCTATCTTTGCCGAGAGCTGCTTTCTATGGATGTGGTGGCCAAGCCGCCCACACCCATGCCCTGGGAAGGAGCATACCATCCGGATGCTCCGGGCCATTTTGATAATATCGATGATTACCTCAAGTGGTACGAGCCGGACGACTGCCCGACGGTGGGATTGCTCTTCTCCCGTTTCTACTGGGTGAACCGAAATCTGTCCGTGGAGGACGAGTTGATCCGGGCCCTGGAGAGAGAAGGGTGCAATGTCATCCCGGTATTCTCATATTCTGTAAAGGATGCGGACCTCGGCACCAGGAGCATGGCGGAGGTGGTCTCAGACTACTTCTTGACGGAATGCAAGCAGACAGGAGGCAAGCTGGCAGAATGCAGGCCTCGAATCGATGCCATGGTAAAGACCTCTCCCTTCTTCCTGGGACAGGACAGAAGCAACATGGGCGAGGCAAAAGGGAATAAGACCGGCATCGCACTCCTCAAAACTCTAAACGTACCTGTATTTGAGCCGGTTCTTTCCAATCACATGACTCTGGAGGAGTGGGAAGACGGAATTGGCCTCTCAAATGATATCGGCTGGGGAGTGGCCATGCCGGAGTTTGAGGGAATGATCGAGCCAATTATCGTAAGCGCTGGCTCCAGGAAAGGCGATTATGAGGAGAGAACGCCCATTGCCGAGCGCTGCGCGAAGCTTGCCAAAAGAGTTAAGAATTGGATCGACCTGGCAAGAAAGCCAGCAATCGATAGGAAAGTGGCCTTTATCTTCCACAACAACCCCTGCGTCTCAGTGGAAGCAGCAGTGGGAGGCGGCGCGCACCTGGATACGATAGAGAGCGTGGCGCTCATTATGAATAAAATGATCGCCGCTGGCTACTCTCTGGAAGGTATCCCGGCAACCGGAAAGGAGCTCATTAACACCATCATGGATAAAAAGGCCATCTCTGAGTTCCGCTGGACTCCTATCGAAGAGATTGTGGCCAAGGGAGGCGTCCTGGCCTATCAGACCAAAGAGGAGTATGAAAAGTGGTTCAACACGCTTACGCCCAGGGTAAAGGACCGGGTATGCGAAGCCTGGGGCAATCCCCCCGGAGAGCTGAAGAACGACATTCCTGCCGCCATGCTCTACCAGGGCAAGATCGTGATCACCGGCGTTCAGTACGGCAACACGGTAGTCTGCGTCCAGCCCAAACGCGGCTGCGCGGGAGCGCGCTGCGACGGTCAGGTCTGCAAGATCCTGCACGACCCGGATGTTCCGCCCACCCATCAGTACATGGCCACCTATCGCTATCTTGAGGAGATCTTCGGCGCGGATGTGCTCATCCACGTGGGCACGCATGGAAACCTGGAGTTTTTGCCGGGCAAAGGAGTGGGCCTGTCCAGAAACTGCTATCCGGATATCTGCATCGGCACCGTTCCCCATCTTTACATCTACAACGCCGACAATCCGCCCGAGGGAACAATAGCCAAGCGGCGCAGCTATGCGACTCTCATAGACCACATGCAGACCGTTATGACCCAGTCCGGGCTTTATGATGAGCTGCTGGAGGTCGACCGTCTGCTGGGCGAGTATGAGACTGCCAAATTCGATCACGCCCGATCTCACGAGCTGAGGCATCTGCTCATCGATGCCATCAAGGCGGCAAACCTCGACAAGGGCATGAAGCTGGCCGACGACATGCCGGTCGAGGAGATTGTGACACAGGCGCACAACCAGCTCAGCCGGGTCAGGAACACGCAGATCGATTCAGGCATGCACATCTTTGGACAGCTTCCGGAGGGCGAAAAGCGCGTCGAGTTCATCAACTCCATAATGCGCTTTGAGGGAAGCGGCGTTCCGCTGCGAAGCACAGTTGCAGCCATGATGGGCCTCTCCCTGGAAGAGCTGCTGGCAGACCAGGGAGCGGTGAACGAACGCTTCGGCAAGTCGCACGGACAGCTTCTTGAGAATATCGACGGCCTTTCCAAGAAGCTCATCGAAATGTACTTGCAAGGCGACGGAGCGAAGCCTGATGAGGTCCTGGGCTTTTCCACCGCAGGCTATGAGAGCCAACTCGAAGCCATCTCTGAGAAGGTCCTGGATCTGCAAAGCCGGATGGAGGACTCGAAGGAGATTGAGGCGCTATTTAACGGCATGGATGGAGGATACGTCGAGGCCGGGCCCAGCGGCCTGATCACCCGGGGCAGAGATGATGTCCTGCCCACGGGGAGGAACTTCTACTCTTTAGACCCCTACCGCGTTCCCACGAAGACCTCCTGGAAGGTAGGCCAAAAGCTGGGCAGGTCCGTGATCGCCAAGCACCAGAAAGAAGAGGGCCGCTATCCAGAGAACATCGCCTTCTTCTGGATGTGCAATGACATCATGTGGGCCGACGGAGAGGACATGTCACAGATGCTCTTCCTTCTGGGAACGGAACCGGTGTGGCTCTCCAACGGACGGCTGAAGGGCTTCAAGGTTATTCCGCTGGAAGAGCTGGGCCGGCCCAGAATCGATCTGACCATCAGAGTCTCTGGCATCACCAGGGACAACTTCCCCAACTGCATCGACACAATCGATGAAGCAGTGCAGGCGGTGGCGGCCCTTGACGAGCCTCTGGAGATGAACTTCGTTCGAAAGCACACTCTTGCCAATTTGGAGAACGGTACAGCAAAGGACTGGAGAGAGGCGACGCTGAGAATCTTCGCCAGCAAGCCAGGAACCTATCAGTCCGGCACAAATTTGGCGGTCTACGCCAGTGCCTGGAAGGATGAGAAGGACCTCTCGGATATCTTCGTCTACTGGAACGGCTATGCCTATGGAAAGGGGGTAGCCGGAAAGGAGGCGCACCAGCATTTCGTGAGCACCCTCAAGAGCGTAGATGTCACCTACAACAAGGTGGTCAGCGATGAGTACGATCTCTTCGGATGCTGCTGCTACTTCGGTACACACGGCGGCATGACTGCCGCTGCCAGGCACCTGTCCGGAAAGGATGTCAAGGCCTACTACGGAGACACCCGCGAGCCTGAGCACGTCGAGGTGCGGGATCTGGCGGACGAGGTCCGGCGCGTCGTAAGGACAAAGCTGCTCAACCCCAAGTGGATTGAAGGCATGAAGCAGCACGGCTACAAGGGAGCAGGAGACATCTCCAAGCGCGTTGGAAGAGTCTACGGCTGGGAGGCGACGACCCAGGAGGTGGACGACTGGATCTTCGACGATATCACCAAGACCTTCATCATGGACGAGGAGAACCGCAAGTTCTTCGAGGAGAACAATCCCTGGGCCATGGAGGAGATGGCCAGAAGGCTGATCGAGGCCGAGCAGAGGGGATTGTGGAAGGCAGATCCTGAGGTTCTGGATGCTCTGAAGTCCACATATCTTGAGATCGAGGGTTGGATGGAAGAGAGGATGGGAGATGTTGAGGGCGAGTTTCAGGGCGGGGCAATCGATGTGATCACCGCAGATGAGGTGGCTGCCTGGAAGGAGAAGATGGCCAAGGTGATAGGGACATAGCCCGGTTTGCAATCTTCAAAACGGGATCAGAAACGGGTTATTGGGTATGCCCCACCGCAATATCCAATTTATAATGCATTATGGGGCATATTTTTTTTAATTTTAATTTATTGTTAAATACTAACTGACTATTCATAACAAGTAATACCAAAGGGTAGCGTGCCTTGTTTGCTGTAAAATCGCAGTAGCCCTATATCCTGATTCTATTTACTCTTCCAAGGATAAATACCTATTACCAGTTATCCAATCCTC
>JGI20214J51650_10002262_pt1 | contig 12143 bp, 6 predicted proteins | sample WetSurMetagenome_FD_51650 | JGI IMG/M metagenome (IMG submission 51650)
GCGCTCTCATCTTCGGCTATCCGACGAAATTGGACCATAAAGCACCCAGGAGAGATAAAGAAGTGATCCTGAAGTGGATAGAGTAAATTCAATCAGGATCGACCTTGTGCGCTCCTGGCGAGAGGAAGAGATTGTGGATCTCTACCGGGAGGCAGGCTGGTGGAAAGAGGAGATGGATGCCGGCAGAATAAACGACCTGATCCGGGGAAGCTTTCTGTTCGCCGTAGCGATTGATATTTCTACCGGAAGGGCCGTTGGTATGGGCCGTGTGATATCCGATGGTATTGCAGATGGATATATTCAGGATCTGGTGGTTCAGAGCGACAGGAGAAGCTGGGGAGTGGGATCGATGATCGTCGCCAGTCTCCTGGAGGAGTGCAGGAAGAGGAGGATCACCTGGATCGGCCTGATTGCAGAACCGGGCAAAGAGGATTTTTACAGGGAGCTGGGATTTTTGCCCATGCAGGGACATGTTCCCATGCTCTTTAATGAAGAGGCAAGATGATGCTGAGCGCCGCAGACTTCAGACCCGTCACTCTCTCTGACCGGGATCTCTTTGTCAGCCATTACAGCAGCTATCCCCAGGAGCACAGCGACAACACCTTCACCAATATGGTCTGCTGGAATAACTATGCCCATTATAGATTTTCCTGCCAGGGGGGTTGCATCATCCTTTCCAGCACCATTGAAAAAAGGACGCGCTACCGCCCGCCCATCGGACCCAGAAACCCAGAGCTTCTCGCCGATGTTCTGAAGCTTGCCGCCAGGAGCGATGAAGAGTATCCGTTTGTCATCCTGGACGCGGATTCAAAAGAGTGGATAGCCAAGCTATATCCCGACATTCAATTCCATGAGGAGAGAAAGTACTTTGACTATGTTTATCTGGCTTCAGAGCTGGCAGAACTGCCCGGCAAGAAATATCTAACCATCCGACATCAGCTCAATAAATTTCATAAGACATGCACGCCCCAGGTAGAGGCAATTCGTGAAGATATCCTGGAGGAGGCTAAAGATTTTCTGGAGCTTTGGTGCGATTGGAAGGACTGCGACTCCGACCCGTCGCTTGCTGGTGAAAAGGATGCGGTGTCCTTTGCCCTATCTCATTACAAAGAGCTACAGATATCCGGCCTGGCTATCCGCGCCAATGGCAAGATAGGTGCCATGTCCATCTTTGAAGGATTAAACCGAGATACTGCGGTCGTGCATTTCGAGAAAGGACTGCCTGACTGCAAGGGAATCTACAGAGCAGTCAATGCTGAGACTGCCAGGATCCTGGCCAAGAACTACATTTACATCAACCGGGAGAGCGACATGGGCATAGAAGGCATCCGGGAAGCGAAGATGCGATATCATCCGCACCACATGACAGAAGTGCATATGCTCAGCAGAGACGACCTGGAGCAGCTATTATGATTATGTAATCGAATAGCTCTTCTTTTTGGGTTCTATCCATTCTTATCGGTACTATAGATTTGAAGCATTAGGGCTTTTAGGAAGGCAGCCAAATGAAGCCTTGCATCATAAAGCCGGGCAGAGGCTGCGAAATAGGCCTGCAAAATAGAAATGATAATCGCGGCAAAAAAAGAAGATGATATCCCATTTACAGGTCAATGCGTGGGATATTCTCAACGGATTCTGGATTGGCCAGAGCAGACAGGTCTCCGGTCTCCTTGCCCAGGGCCTTGGCCTTGATGACACGGCGCATGATCTTGCCGGACCTGGTCTTGGGGACATCCTTGACAAAGTAGACCTTGTCGGGGTAAGCGACTGGGCCCAGAACCTTGCGCACGTGAGTGGAGATCTCCTTTGCGAGTTCGGGAGACTCGGCGACGCCATCTCTGAGAATGACGAAGGCCACGATCTTCTCGCCCTTGACTTCATCGGGCTGGCCGACGACGGCTGCCTCTGCGACCTTGGGGTGAGAAACGGCTGCGGACTCAACCTCTGCGTTGGAGATTCTGTGTCCGGCTACCTTCAGCACATCATCAATTCTGCCCTGGATCCACCAGTAGCCATCCTTGTCGCGGGTGGCCTTGTCTCCAGCCAGGTATGTGCCGGGCTTGATCTGCCAGTACATATCCCAGTACTCCTTCTTGTACCTGACTTCATCTCTGAAGAAGGCACGGAGCATGGACGGCCAGGGGGTCTTCTGGACGATGTTGCCGCCGTATCCGAGTGGCACGGAGTTGGCATCCTCATCGTAGATATCAGTGTTCATGCCGGGCAGCGGGAATGTGACGGAGCCGGGCTTCTCAGGTGTCATGGCCAGTGGGGCGATGACGTGGCATCCGGTCTCAGTCTGCCACCAGGTATCGATGATTGGGGCCTGGTCTGCGCCGATGTTCTTTCTGTACCAGATGAAGGCTTCAGGATTCAGGGGCTCGCCCACAGATGCCAGAATTCTGACGGTGGACAGGTCGTACTTCTTCACAAAGGCCTCGCCGGTCTTCATGAACATCCTGATTGCGGTGGGTGCGGTGTAGAATACGGATACGCCGTACTGCTCAATGATGGACCACCAGCGGCCCAGATCCGGGAAGTCCGGAGAGCCTTCGTAGAGAATGCTGGAAGCGCCAAGGCAGAGCGGGCCGTAGACCACGTAGGAGTGTCCGGTGATCCATCCGCAGTCTGCTGTGCACCAGAATACATCGTCATCGTGAACATCCAGAACCCAGGAGGTTGTCTGAGCGGGACAGACGGAATAGCCGCCATGAACGTGCTCGATACCCTTGGGCTTTCCGGTGGTTCCGGAGGTGTACAGAATGAACAGCCTGTCCTCTGGATCAAGGGCAACGGTCTCGCACTTTGCGGACTGGCCAGCTGTAAAGTCATCGTAGAAGACATCGCGTCCCTCTGTCATGGGCACTGCGACACCGGTTCTCTTGACGACTACTACCTTCTTTACAGAGGGAGCGCTCTTCATGGCCTCATCCACATTGGGCTTGAGGGGCAGTGGCTTTCCGCGCCTGTAGAAGCCGTCTGCTGTGACGACAACCTTGGCTTCGGCATCATTGACCCTGCTGGCCAGGCCGCCGGAGGAGAATCCGGAGAACACGATGGTGTGAATGGCTCCGATCTTGGCGCATGCCAGCATGGTGATGGGCAGCTCTGGGATCATGGGCAGGTAGGCAACAACTCTGTCGCCCTTCTCGACGCCGACACTCTTGAGAGCGTTGGCCATCTTGTTGACCTCTCTGTAGAGCTCGTAGTAGGTGATGGTCCTGTTATCGCCCACAGGCTCGCCGATGAAGTAGTAGGCAACCTTGTTCCGATTCGCGGACTTGGCATGCCTGTCTACGGCGTTAAAGGCTACGTTGATCTTGCCGCCGGTGAACCACTTGAAGTAGGGCTTGCCGGAGTCGTCAAGAACCTGGGTGTAGGGCTTGAACCAATCGGCATAGGTCTGGGCCATCTCATCCCAGAAGTCAATGTAATTATCAGAGCACCACTTGCGCATCTCGGCTTCAGTCTTAAAGCCCTTCTTTTGCATCCACTGATATGCGTTGGAGTGCTCAACAATCCACTGTGGGGTGTTGAAAATCCTGGTTTCTTCCTGCAGAGCAGATGTCTTTGCTGTGTCAGCCAATTTTATACCTCCTTGAAATGAAAGTGCTTCCCATACCCGATAGCCCGGACTAAAATGGATGAATTGATTCCAATCCCTCTCTTTCGCATTGTCCCTGCCATCGCTTGACAAAACGCAGAAGGTTCGGGAAACATCGGCTTAAAACCTACCTGATCATTTATAAAGTTAACGCGATACAAATCATAATGATCTATAATTTTAATGATTTTTTCTAATATTTTCCGTTATCCCAATTACTTGATTAGTAAATGCATGATCATTAACATTTATGTGATTTCAGGAGAACCTTTTAAAACGGCAGAGAGAACGGGTGAATATGTCTCAGGCTCAGGGAAATCGGCAATAAAAAAAGAAAAATAGATCCGCTCATTTGATGAGCGGAATAGCATCGACGGACTCGGGGTTGGCCAGAGCGGAGATGTCACCAGTGGGATTACCCAGAGCCTTGGCCTTGATGACGCGGCGCATGATCTTGCCTGACCGGGTCTTGGGTACATCGTTCACAAAGTAGACGGACTCCGGATAGGCCACGGGACCCAGGACAGAGCGCACGTGCTTGGATAGATCCTTGTCGAGACCCGCAGTGGCTTCAATGCCGGTCTTGAGGATAACGAAGGCCACGATTACCTCACCCTTGACCTCGTCGGGCTTGCCGATGACTGCCGCCTCGGCGACCTTGGGATGAGATACCAGGGCGCTCTCGACCTCTGCATTGGAGATTCTGTGTCCAGCTACCTTCAGCACATCATCAATTCTGCCCTGGATGGTGAAGTATCCATCCTTATCCTTGGTGGCCTTGTCGCCAGCCAGGTATGTGCCGGGCCTGATTTCCCAGTAGGTGGACCAGTACTCCTTCTGGTACCTAACCGTGTCTTTGTAGAAGGCCCTGAGCATGGACGGCCAGGGTGTATTGCTGACGATGTTTCCACCGCTTCCGGGCGGCACAGGATTGGCATCCTCATCCACGATATCCACGTTAAAGCCGGGCAGCGGGAAGGTGGGTGAGCCGGGCTTGAGTGGAGTGATGGGCAAGGGTGAGACCAGGAAGCAGCCGGTTTCAGTCTGCCACCAGGTATCCATGATCTGCAGCTTGCCGCCGCCGAAGTTGTTTCTGTACCATATCCAGGCCTCGGGATTGATGGGCTCGCCCACAGATCCCAGCAGCCTCAGGCAGGAGATGTCATGCGTCTTGGGCCACTGATCTCCGGCCTTCATGAACATCCTCACGGCTGTAGGTGCCGTGTACAGTACAGACACCTTGTTCTCACTGATGATCTTAAACCACCTGCTGAAGTCGGGATAGTCAGGGGATCCCTCATAGATCATGCTGGTAGCACCCAGGCAGAGAGGCCCGTAGACCACGTAGCTGTGGCCGGTGATCCATCCGACATCAGCCGTGCACCACCATACATCAGTGTCCTTGATATCGAATACCCAGGAAAGCGTCTGGGCTGGGGTCACGCAGTAGCCGCCGTGAACATGCTCGATACCCTTGGGCTTGCCTGTGGTTCCGGAGGTGTAGAGGATAAACAGCCGGTCCTCAGCATCCATCTTCTCGCTCTCGCAAACATCCGACTGCTTGGCCACCAGCTCATGGTACCAGATATCCCTTCCTGCCTTCATGGGGACATCGATGCCTGCCCTCTTTACCACAACGATATTGGTGACGCTTGGGGTATTGGCGGTTGCTTCATCCACATTCGGCTTAAGGGGCAGTGGCTTTCCGCGCCTGAAGAAGCCGTCTGTGGTAATTACTACCTTGGACTCGGCATCGAGGACCCTGCTGTTAAGGCCGCCGGAGGAGAATCCGGAGAATACCACGCTGTGTATGGCACCGATCTTGGCGCAGGCCAGCATGGCAATAGGGGTCTCGGGGATCATGGGCATGTAGATGCTGACCCTATCTCCCTTGCCAACTCCCAGACTCTTCAGGCCGTTTGCAAATTTGTTGACCCTCTTGGCCAGATCTGCATAGGTGATCTTCTGGGTAGGCTGATCAACGGGTTCAGGGACAAATATGTAGGCTACCTTATCCTTCTTAGCGCCCGCTGCATGCCGATCAACTGCATTGTAGGCCACATTGATCTTTCCGCCTACGAACCACTTAGCGTAAGGCGGTACCCAGTTGAGGACCTGAGCATAGGGCTCCTGCCAATCGGCATAGGTCTTGGCCATCTCGTCCCAGAAGGTAATGAAATTCTGGCCGGTCCAGGCGCGCATCTCCCGCTCGCTCTTGAATCCCTTCTTCTTCATCCACTGCATAACATTGGAGTTCTCAACGAGATCCTTGGACGGCTCAAATACTCTCGTCTCCTCATAAAGAACAGACGTTGTTGCTTTTTGCTCAGCCAATTTTGTAACCTCCTTTTAATCCCCACTTCTTCCCTATATCCCTCGCAAACCAATCTGGGCTCCTGCCCGAGGCCGCGGGACTTATATCCCGCATGATCTTTCATTTATATTCCTGGACCGAAAAGCATAGCCACCGGGATCTATGGGAATATTGTAGCGATCGATAATTATCCTGGTTTTTCATTTATAAAGTTGTCGAGGAAACATAATATAACTAACAATCATTATCATTAATAATGGCGGTGTGAAATAGTGTGAAATCAACTGAGGCAATCCAGACAGAGCAGGCAAAAAATCGCTATTAGTGGGTATTGCTTTTTGCACTGCTTTCTCCTGCCCTCCTGCCGACTCTGCCCCAGGATCTTGAGATTTTTTTTAAGCATATAGTCAAGTTAGAGTGATGCAAAACTTCAAACCACCATGCTCAAAAGGCGCGCGGATGACTCGATGGATTCAATAATTATTGATGATTGTAATTATTATTAACATTATTTGATTTATTTTCTGACAGAAAACTACCGCTAATAAAGACCGAACCGGATACCCGCCATGAGTGCCTCCGGGTCTGAAAATACCATCTGCTGCATTCGAATAATTCAAAATGCCAATACGAGATCTATTAATATGATATAATGTAATTATTTAAATTAAACAAGTTGCTTCGCGATTCACTCTTTTACTATTTGACCGGATACATAGAATGCATTACTCTCCTCTACCAGCACCTTAATCGTCGAGCCTAGCCTGGGCTGGCCTTTTATTACTATACCCAGATAATTTTCAGCCCTGGCCTTCATGGTGCCATCCCGCCCGCGCTCGGTAATCCGGGCCTCCAGGATCTGCCCTTCGTACTGCATATTTCTCCGGGCTGCAATGTCAAGCCACAACCTTGTCAGCTCCCGAGACCGATCCTTCTTGATTCTGTCCGGCATGTCATACTTTGATGCCGCAGCCGTGCCCGGTCGCGCCGAGAATCTGGTGATATTGACCTTATCCGGGTCCAGACGCTCTATGAGTTGCAGGGTCTCCAAAAAGTCCTCATCCGTCTCTCCTGGAAAGCCCACGATAACATCAGTGATAATAGTGATCTTTGGAAATGATGATCGGAAAGCGCCTGCAATATTCAGGAAGTCCGCCGCCGAGTATCTGCGCCCCATGCTCCTGAGAATTTCGTCAGATCCTGACTGAACCGGAATATGCAGAAACCGGTATATTTTAGGTCTCTGATATACCGCTATCATCAGATCCTTTATCAAGAGGGCGCTGTTGGGGTTCATCATGCCCACGCGCAGGCAAAAGTTGCCCGGAATCTCTGCCAGCCGATCCAGCAGTCGACCCAGATCGGTTCCGATATCCGATCCATAGGAAGCTGTGTCCTGAGCAGAAATCTGCACCTCAGCCGCGCCAATGGCTACAAGCCCCTCCACCTCAGCTGCTACATCCTCCACACTTCGGCTCTTCAGCCTGCCCCTGGCCCTGGAGACTATGCAGTAGCTGCAAGAGCCGTTGCATCCCTCAGCCACATTGACGACAGCGCACAGGCTGTCTGAAGGGCACAGGCCGGCCGGAAAAGCCCCGGGTCCAGGGCCAGATTGCTCAACTATCTTCTCCGCAGGACAGCTGTGGGGTGCTCCAAAGACAGCAGAGATGCCTGAGGCAGAGCATCGATTCAGAAGCCCATATCGAGCCCGGCAGCGTATGCCGTTGATCGATTCCGGAATGGCGACGCTCAGGCATCCTGCCACTATCAGCCGATCGCCCTGAAGCTGAGAGAGCCTGCGCAGGACATTTCTTTCCGTCTTCTCAGTTACTGCGCAGGTATTCACAATCACCGCATCCGCCTGATCGAGAGAGGTTTGAGTATGACCATTTTCCTGCAGGGCTCTTGCCAGATCCTGGGAGTTTCCCTGGTTTGCGGTGCAGCCGAAGGTCTCGATATAAAATTTCATGTTCTTTCCGGTTTTGCAGTCTCTTTTGCCATCTCCTCTCTGCGCACCTGATATATTCCTACTATTATGCCCATTATGGCCGGGGCCAGGAAAAATCCTCCTATGCCCGCGACCAGCGCCCCTCCCAAAAAGGAGAGCATAACCAGCAAGGGATGCAGGGATGATTTGGTTGCCACCAGGTACGGCCGGATCAAGAGCTCCGAAGGCAGATAGATGAGGCTGGAAGAGAGCAGGAAGAAGATGGTCGCCCCCTGCATTCCATCTGTTAAATACCGGTAAATGGTCAGAGGAATGATGACCACCCAGGAGGTGAGAAAGGGAACCATTCCGGCTATGAAGACAATGCTGGCCAGGGCAAAAGGCCTGGGCAGACTGAAGGCGTAAAAGAGGAACGCGGAGATGATGCTTCCCAGAATAGAGGTATAAATCGTGCCGATGAATATGCCGCTCAGGATATAGTCGATGCGGCTCATGTATTTTCTGTATGCCTCCTTCTCCCTCTGAGGCAGCAGGGATATTATAGATTCCACAAAGCTCTCTCCGTCCACCAGGACAAAGTAGCAGACAGGTATCGAGACAATGAAGTTGATTATTGCGAGCGATGCCACTCTTCCAATATGAAAGACCGGTATGGAGGAAGCGATGGGGCCGATGGTGCCTGCGGCGTTTTCCAGGCTGCTGGTAAGGATATCCTTCATCCAGGGAGCCATGTTCCTGGAGGTCTGATCCGCCAGAATTACCAGAGTTGCCCTGATCGCCTCCTGGTTTCTGGCCAGGATCAAAATCTGGTTGGCAATCTCAATCATACCCATCCCCAGGATTATGAAGATCGGCAACACTATGCAGAAGGCGGCAACCAGCGACCCGAGCTGCTTTCTCTTGCCGAACTTGTCCCGGATGGGCTTTCCCACATAGGCAAAGACCGTTCCCAGGATTATGCCATCCAGAAACGGGAAGAAGAAAAAGAAGGTCAGGAGCAGTGAAGCCAGAGCTATGATCAGCATTCCTTTGTGTTCAGAGCACCATTTGCCAGGATCAAAGTCCATATATTCCAACGACAAATGATGTCGCTTCACTGATAGATATTTGTTATGCTTATGCCCAAAATCGAATGACTTGCAGCTTGCGGGTGTAGAACAAATTTACTGCAATAGTCCAATCAGATTAGTCATACATGGGACCTGAAGAGTGCATGATACTGCTGGCAATGGAACTTTTTTTATTTTTTTAATTCAAATTAAGATGGCATCGTTTGGTAGACAATGCCGCAAATTCAATATACTTGAAATGATATGCTTCGTAGGCAAAAAGCTACAAGGTATAAGAGGCTATTCGCACTCGAGATCCAACGGAGTTAGTTTTGATGAATACTATTTACATCGCAGATCAGGGAAATAGTCAGATCGCAATTTCCTGGCAACGGGGCAACTCACCTCCAAAATATTATCCACCAATTCCTTTTAATGATCCCTTAAATGCAAAAGATCATGGCGAACTTCGTTGGTATCTAGAGGAGTATCTGCAATTCCCATATGGTGCGGAATCTTACCGTGCACAGAAAGTCGAGGAGAATATGGCCAAATGGGGGGAAGCCCTTTTCAAGCAGGCTTTTCCGACAGGGAACACTGGCGCAAACCCAGGCATATTTTATCAAGAAGCGGTGAGGGAAGGACTGAGGGGCTGCGAATTCTGCGTCAGCTCCGACAACCCTGACTTTCTTAATATACCTTGGGAGCTTATTTACGACCCCACACCAGGTCGAGGTTACCTTGCTCCTTCACTTGGCGGGCTTTATAGGCAGCGATCTGGCCAGAGTGTAGAAGCCACAAGGGATGATTTATCCCCGGCTCCGAATCAGCCTTTCAGGATACTGCTGGTGATTGCCAGGCCCGAAGGTGCGGGCTATATCCCGATAGGCTCAGTCGCTCGTCCGTTGCTTGAGGCCTTGCGTCCATTCAGGCCAAAGATAAGTCTAGAGGTTCTAAGGCCGCCAACGTTAGATGCCCTTCAAAAACGATTGAATGACCAACCTGGCAGATACCAGCTGGTCCACTTCGATGGTCATGGCGTTTTCGCCAAAGCTACTGGCTCTCTTCCTCAGTATGGCATAGCAGGCGATAGCGGCCATCTGGTCTTCGAGAACCTTGATGGGACTCCAAAATACGTTAGCAGCCAGGATATTGGACAGCTGCTAGCAGATTGTCGGGTTCCGCTCTTCGTCCTCAATGCTTGTCAGTCTGCTGAAGAGGGCAAATCAGATCCATTCTCTTCGGTCGCATCGCAGCTCATAGCAGTAGGAGCCAAGGGCGTTATAGCTATGGCCTATTCAGTTTATGTCTCAGCAGCATCGAAATTTGTCCAGAGGTTCTATGAGGCATTAGTTCAAAATAAATCCCTATCGCAGGCCGTTGCAGATGGCCGCCGGAGGCTATATGCGGAACCCGAGCATGAATCTGTGGCAGGTTCGATCAGCTTAAAGGATTGGATCGTGCCCACTCTTTATCAGCAGGAGCTTCAGTTCGTTCCGCTCAAGCTCGGATGGGGTACTGACATAGTTGATGATAACACAGATCGGCCTGTGCAGCTTCGCGCGGCGGAAGAGCGATGTCCCGAGGGTCGGTTCGGATTCATAGGCAGGGATTACGACATATTGCGTATCGAGAGAGCTTTGCGCGATTCCAATAGTCCCTGGATAATTCTTAACGGCATAGGTGGAACGGGCAAGACGGACCTTGCCTATGGATTTGCCAGATGGTATTCTGAGACTGGTGGATGCGACGGAGGGGTCTTTGTCACATCCTTCAAGGAAAAAGCCGACTTTGGACAGGTGATAGGAAGCATCGTTGGCTATGGCACAGACTTTTCTCGCCTGCCTGAGACAGAGCAATGGGACAGGTTGGTCAATTATCTGCATCAGAATCCCTGTCTGATTGTCTGGGACAACTTCGAGACCGTTAACGGCTATCCAGATGGAGCCGTACCGTTAGCGAGAGATTATGAGCGAGAAAAGCTTGCAAAATTCCTCAAAGCTCTGAAGGGAGGCAAGAGCAGGGTAATTATAACCACTCGCAAGCCCGGAGAGCCCTGGTTGGGTGTAAATTATTCATTGGTATCTATTAAAGGACTTATAACTAGGGATGCTGCTGATCTTGCTAGAGCCATGCTGAAGACCGTAGAGCGTAAGCCCGAGGATTTTAGGGACGACCCCAATTACGCTAGTCTTATAGAATTATTGAGAGGCCATCCCAGGTCCATGGAGGTCGTTCTAACTCAATTGCGTTTAAAGAATCCCAGCGAGATTATAGAGGCCTTACAGAATCGAATTGGCTCAGACGAAGATATCATGGATGCCTCCTTCGAGTATGTCTTTGATCGCCTATCGGAAAGGACGAAGAGGCACCTGCCTTTTATTGGGCTGTTTGCTACACGTATCTTTGTGCCCAATCTTGCCTTGTTTGTATCTTATGGCGATGAGCAGCAAGCAATATATCAAGAGGTCATGGGTGAGAGCCTAGACAAATCTGGCTGGAGAGAGGTTCTCTTGGAAGCTGCTTCTGCTGGGCTCCTTAGATCTCTCGGCGAGGATCTATTCGAGATCCATCCGACGCTTCCATCGTTTCTGAGGAGAAAGCTATCATCCAGAGCAGGAAAAGAGGGATTTGATCGGCTCGATGAAGAATTTGCTAAATTTTATGCGAGTTTTGGGGCTCATTTCGATGAAGAATTAAGTAAAGCAGAAAAATCTGCAGTTTCCATAATGATTGCTGAAGAGCCCAATACGCTTCGAGCATTAAGGCTGGCAGAGAGAAAGGAGAACTGGGTGCATGTACAGTCTCTCGTCCAAGCTTTAAATGAATTCTATGAGATAGGAGGCCGCGAAGATGAATGGAGGGCAATTCGATCCAGTTTGCTAAGCCGCCTGGGCAGGGATAGCCCAGATGGAGTAAACAGAGGCGAAGCGAACTTATGGATGTTTTTGCTCAACAACGAGGCAAATGATGCGCTCCAACTCAATGATTTAGATAACGCTGAAATATATATCCGCCAGATTGCAGATTATTTAAAAACACTGGCTGATCCAAGCGTTGAGCCTAAGATATCAGTTGCATACCATCAGCTAGGCATAATCGCAGAGGAACGGCAGAAGTTCGACGAGGCTGAGCAATGGTACCGCAAGGCCCTGGAGGTCCGCGAGCGCCTGGGGCTTGAACGATATGCTGCAAGTGATTACCATCAGCTAGGTAGAATCGCACAGG
>JGI20214J51650_10002263_pt1 | contig 12139 bp, 14 predicted proteins | sample WetSurMetagenome_FD_51650 | JGI IMG/M metagenome (IMG submission 51650)
GGAGTCCCGAAATTATCGCCCAGCGAAAAGCGCCCACCATATTGACACCCCACANCGGGGAAATGGCCCGGATTACGGGACTATCAAAGGANGAAATCGAAACGCAGCGTATTCCGGTGCTGCAAAAAACCGCGACGAAGTTTAATGCCGTCATCGTGCTGAAGGGACCTCATTCACTGATAGGCCATCCGGACGGCAGAGTATACATAAATACCAGCGGCACTACCAGAGACAAGGCAGGGATGGCAACCGCCGGCAGCGGAGATGTGTTGAACGGTACGATAGCGGCAATGTACTGCCTTGGGCTTACTGTTGAGGAAGCTGTGCGGACCGGAGTGTTTATTCACGGATTGGCCGGAGACATCGCTGCCCGGAAGAAAGGCCCGGANGGTATGGTAGCCACCGACATTTTAAACAACCTGCCCTATGCTGTACAGTATTACCGTGAAAACTCGGTNAAAATAGGCGATAATTATTACGAGACTATTTATACGGCTTAGGGACCGGCTTGCAAGGGGACCCCCTGCAAGAAATATGACGAGAGAGAAGTCTATGATTGATACCAGGATCAGGCATATCACCATCCCAGGACTCCGGTTGCACCTGCGCCGGGGTGAACCAAACATGTTGTGGATCAACGGGCAGGACCTCCTTTTATTAAACGACACTGCCGCGGATTTCATCGAGTCGTTTATCGAGGTGATGTCGCATTATTCAGATAACCTCGATAGCGGGAGGTTCAAGCAGCAGATAGCCGCTCACATGAAGCAGCATTATCCCCAGGTGCCCGAAGAAACACTGATCAAAGACTTCGACAGTATCTATGCTACGATCACGGAGGTTGGCAACGGAAGCTGCCCCGTAGAGGACTGCAACCTGGAAACCAGGGAGACCGATCCGAAGCTCTGGACCGCTCCGCCGCGAGTGGACCTGGCACTGACATACACCTGCAATAACAACTGTTACTTCTGCTATACGGGAGGCCCCCGGAAGATGCGTGAGCTAAAGACCGACGACTGGAAGAAAATTATCTCAAAACTCTGGGGAAACGGCGTTCCTCAGATCGTTTTTACCGGTGGCGAGCCCACACTGCGTAAGGACCTTGTCGAGCTGGTGGCACATTCCAAAGAGTTCGTCACCGGCCTGGTGACTAACGGCCGCAAGCTTGGCTCACTGGCTACCGACCTCAATCAGGCAGAGCTGGACTACGTCCAGGTGAGCCTTGAATCGCACCTGCCGGAAGTACACGACCGGATGGTCGGCGTTAAAGGTGCCTGGCAGGAAACCCGTGACGGAATTATCGCAGCAAAAGAAAGCGGCCTCGAGGTGATAACCAATACTACCCTGACAAAGGATAACATTACGTTGTTTCCCGACCTGGTTAAAGCCGGGCCGGAGCTCGGTCTCAAGACAATGGCCTGTAACACACTGATCTGCAGCGGCCGCGGGACTTGCAGTAAAAATGAGTCCGGCGTGTCAACCGAAGAACTCAAGACTATGCTTAAGGCAGCATTGGAAACCGCAGGCAAGGCGGGTATCAAACTGGCCTGGTATTCGCCGACATGTTATAAACAGTTCAATCCTCTGGAATTCGGTTTCGGAGCCAAGTCGTGCTCTGCCGCCCAGTATAATTTGACCGTCGAACCGGACGGTTCAGTGATTCCATGCCAGTCGTGGTTCAAGGATAAATTGGGCAATGTTCTAAAAGATCCCTGGATAAAAATCTGGCAGCATCCTATCGCTATGGGATTCCGAAATAAGGAGTACCTTAAGGACCGGAAGGAGTGTAAAGAATGCGAATTTATAAGCCAGTGTTACGGTGGCTGTCCGCTGGAACACTTGTCTTAATTATACTGCTTTCGCTGGCTTTTCCTGCGGCGGCGGATACCGGGACCTACCGTTTGTCCAATTACGCAGTTACCCTGGAACCACAGAGTGACGGGCGGGTAAAAATTACCTGCGAGCAGGACTGGGTAGTGCTGTCCGGCGATATTCCCTGGGTCACCGTCGGCCTGCCCAACGCCAAATACGAGATAATCGATTACAGCGGAAACGCGGCGGCGGTAACTGCGGCTAATTCCGGCGGATGGAGCGGCGTTAATATCGACCTGGAACGTGACTACCAGGCTGGTGACACTTTTTCCATTAAATTCTCAGTGCTGCAAAGCAACCTGCTGGAAAGGCTCGTCAGCCAGAACATATGGAGAATAGATTATACTCCCGGCTGGTATGACCGGGCAGTAATAGACAGGATGCAGATTGTCCTTACTTCACCTGCGGACGTGCAGAGCTATTCGCTGGTCAGCCCTTCACCCAGCAGTGCCAGCGCCGGCACCATGACATGGGAACGGAACAACCTGTCTCCCGGCGACAAGTTCAGTATAAAGGTAGAATGCCAGGACGGCTCTTTTCTTACAGCGGCAGCCGCAGCAAATACCGGGACAAGCGGTACGGGCATATCGGGAACAACTGTAATAATAATCATCGGGGTGATAATTATCGTCACTCTTCTTGTTCTTTGGGGAATCCGTAAAAACCGTGAGGCTAAGGAAGAAGACCTGAACCGCCGTGTTATTACCATCGAATCGGAGATGGCGACCGACGCAAAGAAAAAGGAAGAGATCGAGTCCGGTTTTCAGAAATATGTGGAAAAAGAAAAGATACGGCCGGATGAGCAAGGCCGTTACTACGACGCTCATTACGGCAATTACATAACGCCGATAATCTGGGCAGCGATGATCATGCCTCAGGGCAGTTCAGGTTCGAGTACCGGCGGATATAAGAGCAGTCGAACGGGTTGTGCCTGCGCCTGCGTATCCTGTGCCTGTGCGTGTGCTTGTGCATGTGCGGGCGGCGGTGCAGCCGGCTGTTCCAGGAAAAGTCTTCATGAGTGCGAACAGTGCCGGGAAGGTAACTCAAAACTCAAAGATCAAAACTCAAATCCAAAGCCAGTAAATTAAATCTAAATCCCCCTAAAATCCCCCTTTTTTAAAGGGGGGAGAATATGGTTTCCCTCCCTTTATAAGGGAGGTCAGGAGGGATTTCATTTTTAAGCATTGCCCTTGCGAAGCTAAATGTCCCGGCCGATAGCCCTGGCGATAATACGCAGCTCTTTCATCAGGACGGCGAACTCTTCAGGACTTAAAGATTGCAGCCCATCCACAAGTGCTTCTTTAGGATTAGGATGTACCTCAATCAACAATCCGTCAGCACCCGCGGCCACAGCAGCTTTAGCCAGTGCCGGTACCAGAGCATGATGACCTGCCGCATGGCTGGGGTCGACTATAACCGGCAGATGGCTGGAGCGTTTAATCACGGGAACCGCTGAAATATCCAGGGAGAAGCGGGTACTGTCTTCAAAGGTACGTATGCCGCGCTCGCACAAAATCACATTGTTATTGCCGCCCGCCAGCAGGTAATCGGCGGCTGTCAACCATTCGGTAATAGTACAGGAAAATCCACGTTTCAATACTACCGGTGACTTTATTTTACCGATATTGGTCAGCAGACTATAGTTCTGCATATTGCGTGAACCAACCTGTAAAATATCGGCGTAAGTAGCAACCAGTCCCACGTCATGAGGGTCGACGACTTCCGTAATAATAGGTATCTGATACCTGTCTCTGACCTCAGCTAACAGCTCCAGGCCGGCTTTAGCCAGGCCTTGAAAGCTGAAGGGGGAGGTACGCGGTTTGAAAGCTCCGCCGCGCACTACACGGGCGCCCGCATCTTTAACAACACGAGCTGCCTCGAATAGCTGTTCCCGTGTTTCTACTGCACAGGGACCGGCCATCACGACGATGCTGTTACCACCAATCTCGACATTACCGACATTAATTATAGAAGAAGTGTCTTTGAACTCACGCGCAGCCAGCTTATATGGTTTCATGATACGGCTGACGCCTTCGACGCCGGACAATACCGCGAACAGCTCGGTAGAAAGCTGCCCGGTATTGCTGCCGAGCAGCGCGATAACCGTTTTATCGGTGCCGATATTCAAATGGACATCCAGTCCCAGTGATTTCGCCCGCTGGATAACGGCATTTATTTCTTCCTCAGTCGCGCCGTTCTTCATTTCGACAATCATGTTTTACCTCTTTAGTTCTCAGTTTTCAGATTATAACGAAATTATACTCTCTTAACTAACTTCCTGAATTAACTCTATACCGTAAACTGAGACTGCGAACTGTCTTAATTATAGATTGAAAGGGGATTTTGAACAACGGAAGAGATTATAGGGTTACATTTTATAAAGTGTGATATCAAAGATATCGCTGAAAAGCCAGACTAAAAGTAGAGAGGCCGCCATGTTCACGCCGATGGAAAGGGCAATAACCGGATAGCTGATTGTTTTCCAGATAATAACGATATTCTGCCAGGCGGAGGTGGTCAAATTACCCACCGGAGATAGGCCGGGCGATATTACACCATAAGCAACCAGCAGGCCGATAATTACGGCTACGGTGCCGCCCGTCAGGATAAAGCGGCTCAACTGCCCCAGGACGGCCGCCAGATGTTGATTCATGCGCCGCACCATCCAGGCGGTCAACAAAGCCATGAGGATATCACCGAGCCCAGCAGACAACTCTAAAAAAGTATTCCCGCCCCAGAAGGCAGCGGCAACACTTTTAACGAAACCGGCAACAACTGCAACCGGCCAGGGCAACAGAACGGCCGATACAGTAACCGGCGTCATACCGAAGTCAGGACTGCCGATGGGCAGAATCAGGTGAAATCCGGGTAAAACCGCAGCCAGAGCAATGAGAATGAGAGAGTAAATAATCAACCATTTGCGGTTGATAGCTCTACGCATATTCGAGACCTGCTATTCTGTAATTATCATGCTGGTTACGGAGACAACGACCCCTTATCTGCCCATGTCCACGCACGACGACAGTAACCGGTCCGGCTTAAGCCGGACCTGGTAGGACTAATTGGTATCTAAATATACCTTAACTGGAGGATGGAAGACCGACCAGCAATAACCGGTTAGCTGCTCTTCTGGCGGTATACAACATTCCATTTAGCACATAGTGAGCTAACGAAGGCCTTCATTTCCATGCTGGGAGCATCGTAAAGCTCGGACAAAAAACCATGTAAAAGCTCGCCGCCGGTCATGCCCGGAGTAGCCTCTTTCGGACCCGGTAAGTTGATGTAGACGATCTCCATCATTTGTTTTTGATAATCAATGGAACCCATTAGCTAAACCACTCCTTTTCATATTTAGTTTTTAAATTTATACTAGTTATATATGTTAGCATAGTTACCGGACCTATTCCTAGTGGAAATACAGCCTCATTTTTAAAATATTTTTATGGTCCGGTTTTAAAATGAAATCAAGAACACAAGAGGTAAACGGTCATGGATAGAGAATCATTCATTTCAATCGGGAATACAATACTGGTTATTATCGACGTGCAGGAAAAGCTGTTCCGTTTGATACATGAAAAAGAAAAGCTGCTGGACAACCTGATAAGATTGGTAAAGGGGGCGAAAGTCCTGGGGATCCCGATCATGCTGACCGAACAGTACCCGCAGGGGCTGGGACCGACGTTGCCGGAACTTATGGAGCTGCTGCCAGGCATAACACCGCTGCCCAAACGTGTTTTTAGCTGTTACCGGGACGGCAAATTCCGCGGCGAACTGGAGGCGGCATCACGCCGGCAGGTGCTGCTGACCGGCATCGAGACCCATGTCTGCGTTTATCAGACCGGCATTGACCTGCTGAACTCAGGGTACGGGGTACATGTAGCGACCGACTGCGTATCATCGAGGACGTCCGAAAACAAGAAACTGGGGATCAAGAGAATACGCATGGCCGGCGGGAAACCGACCAGCATGGAAATGGCACTTTTCGAGCTGCTGGAAGCGGCGGAAGGGGAAAGGTTCAAGGAAATCAGCAGGATAGTTAAATAAATACTACCAATCCTTCAGCTGAAGGACAAATATTTCAATATAGAGTAAAAATCAAATATCAGAAATCAAAAACAAAACTCAAAGCTTAAAAATTGCAATCAGCAAGCAGCCTACAGCGCAGACATTAGATTCCAACAGACTTTATAAGGCCACCACTTGCTGTCGAGCGTTCCGGGTATTTGGAGAATTCACCCTCACCCCCGTATCAAGGTATCAAGTACGGGGCAGGCTTTAATTCCTCTCCCCCGATTCCGTTCCCTTCGACGAGCTTCCCCGATTACGCTTCGCTCCATGCGGGATGTGCCACAGGTGAGCGGAATACGGGACTTGCAGCCTTCAAGGGCGAGGAAAGAATTTGAAGATAGATTGGTTCCGGGGTTTTGGGGGTTCACCCTCACCTTCAATTCTTCTCCTCCCGATAAATCGGGATAAACTATCGATGGAGAAGAGAAAAGGAGGAAAAATATTTTGGGATTCGTTTTGTAAAGCACAATATTTTTCAGGGGTATCAAATGGTCTTTCCGTGTGTAAATCAGTTGGGTGAGCTATATTCGATTGTTAAAGTACGATCGATTCGTTTTGTGACGAGTTTCGAGNANCGAGGTTCAACTACGGGCTACCGGGCGGTGAAGACGAGTAATTGGCAAACATATCNATAAGGACTTTTTTCAATTGATAACTNTCGGAACGGTCCAACCGGTAATGCGATGTATACCAGGCCGCCAGTAATCTAGAGATTTCCAGAAGAACACGGCGATTATCNGGATTGTGATCAAGGACAGNTTTTGTTTTAAGGCGGAGGACGGCGATTTCACGNTCGACGCCTTTCAGGTTAGTGAGGTTTAAGAACTCGCATATTTCCTGAGGGCGCAGCGAAGATGANTAGAAGCCNTGTTTGCGGGCGTTCTGATTACCGGGCTGACCGCCCCTTAGCTTGTACGAGGGTGTGTTTTTCATAATTACCTCCGATAAAAAGAAAGACTGTGAATACTACTAATACCAACCATAAATTACATATCAAAGCCATAACTTAAAATTCAAAATATTCAGGAGATTCCTGCGATAGACTAACAATTCCGAGCTAAAGATACCACATGAGGATGAAAATAGTTTCAGACATGATCATAATAGAACACGTGTTCTATGTTTGTCAAGAGAATTTTGTCACCCCCTGGTTGGCGAATTAGATCCCGTTCGGAACAACGGGACAACAACTGCGGTTATCGGTTTCGAGTTACGAGTAGCGAGATATAGGGAAGAGATTAGAAGAAGCGAAAGGCGGACGAGGCGGACAGGTAGGACAAGCAAACTCAAATATCAAAGCCAAAACTTAAAAGTTAAAGCTACAGGTAGGACGAGTGGGACGGGAATGTATAGAAGATAGAAAGGGAATACCAACGAGTAAGCCGTCAGCGATCAGCTATCGGAAATTGAGACAAAGACAAGAAACCAGGAAATTGGAGGCGGGCGAGAGGGGAAAAACAGTCGGTCAAGACAGACGAATAATGGAAGTGAGCGGTTAGAAATAAGTGAAGGNGGTCCCTCAGTTCATCACAAACTTAAAGTTCGGCCCGATGTCATAATTCAGAGCGCTGATGCCATTTTCCAGTTCGCTGAAGAACCAATCGGGCTCGACCATCTTGCTCGTCTGAGTGAGACCCCCTGGGCCGTAGCCGACGGCGCCTACATAAGTGATCGCTGAATTTACATCACTCCGGGAGAGGGTTGGTGATGCAATGTAATAGTTTGTGCCCGAGACCCAGACGACTGCGTAGTTGTCCTTCATGTTCAAAACTATGGGAGTGACGAGTGAAGCATAGTGAAAGACCCCGGTCAAGGGATCAGAAGCTTTTATAGTGACAGACCCCAGCTGGGTATGTGTAGTAAGGTTGTACACCGCTACCTCAACGGGGGAAAAGGTCTCGGCACCATTGGTCAGGTGAGAGTAGTTGGAGTCGTAGGCGCCCAGTTGGGTGATGCGGATGGCACTGTTTGCCGTGAACTCGAAACCCTCGAGGTAGGTTCCCTGGGTGTAATTAAATCCGCCACTTCCAGAAGCGGGCACGTTAAGGGCTACCAGATTGCTGCTACTATCCACATTTGTTGTTGTCGCAGGACCACGTAGATTAACAGTAACGGAGCCGTCGTTATCTCCCAAAGCAGAGTCGACATCATTAATTCTCAGGGACAGGAAACCACTTATATCTGCAGTAAATTGGTGCCCTTTATTACCGATAAGTATTTCTTTACCACTCCCTACTTTCCCCAGTAGGTAACCATAAGGTACGGAAGTGTCTATCTTAGCGTTGGATCCAGGAGCAATTGTCTTATCTATATCAGCGGAGTAACCAGCCGGACCGACATAAGGGAAGTTCTTGTAATCGACAGTCCAACTTCCACCGCGATAATCCACATAAAACTTATCGCCGGAATTAAGATACAACCCTGTCAGCTGCCAGCCAACTCGCGAAGAGATCGAAGTCGCACTCGAACCCCCGATGGCAGGCGGTGTTCCGGGTTGCGGTGCGGATGGCGTTTCGCCGGGTTTAGCGGAACTGACCGAGCCAACGGGAATCATGACCTCTTGCCCTTGAGCAGCGAAACTAATAGTACCTTCCACGTTGTAAACATTGGTAGTACCATCAGTTACTACCTGTACCACCATTTTACTACCCCTGACGGCAGCCACACCGGATTGAGTATCAATTTCATAACGGGATGCCGGGTCAATCAACTTTATAACGTTGCTGCTAGTCTCACCAATTGTCTGACCTATTTTAATGGTCTTGGGTGTGGTTGATGATTTACTGACCAGTTCATCCAGAGATATCTCAGTGCCACCATTTAAATCGATAGTACTGCCATCAAAGAAGGTGACCGTAGCCGTAGTACCGGATTCGGTTTTGATCTTATCACCGGCTTGCAGTGTCGTCCCCGCTTTTCCAGCGCTCCAATTACCAGAGCCTGGTTTTTGAATAAGCACATTGCCTTGAACGATTGACAAAACAGTTAAAGGACTAAAAGCAGCGACCTTTGTTCCGCAGGAAGCAATCCCCAAGAATAACGATAATAAAACGGGGACTAACAATATAATCCTGTAGAACAAAGAACGACTTGATAACATAGGTTATTTTCTCTTCTATCCGATCATTGCGATCAAGATCAAATTGCCCATCATAATTGTCGATTTGGCGGTAAATATAACGACCGGGACGAATAGTATATATAGGATATATTAAATAGTTTAGAGGACACAAAAACCGCAAGTCAAGAATTTTATCCTCACACTAGCTAATAAAATTCGTCTGTTTTACGCAAGAGACTCATGAGTAGGAACCAAGTAATAAATAATAAGTGAAGCCCTGGTGGGATAAATGGTAGGTATCGCTGAGGCCAAGGAAGGCTGGTTGGTTTCCTTCGGTCCCATTCCTTTGGGTTTGTTGTACCCACATTGCTTCTCCTTGAAACCCCTTCCCCCTCCTATATCCGCCCTGAATAAGAGGAAAAGTGTTACCTATGTGTTTAGTTAACTTGTTACCTATGTCCTTGGTTGCACAGCCTGCCCCGTACCGCNATACGGAGGTGAGGGGGTTCTCTAAAATCGAATGAAAAGACCTCAATCGTCAAGTCAAGGATTTCGTATTCCGATTGATACTGAATTGCAGTGTATTTCCGGCGGTCGCTGGATAACCGTGTTTAATCATTGACTCCTGGCGTCTTATGTGCTAATATGAGTATGTAGTAATATGAGGTAAGCGAAATTGGAAAGTTCGGAAAAAACGGCTATCTACCGGCTGCACGCCGAGTTTTGTAAAACCCTGGCGGATGCCAACCGGCTCTTGATTTTAAATGAGTTGGGTAAAGGCGAGGTATCGGTAAACGAGTTGACACGGCGACTGGAATTGCGGCAGTCAAATGTGTCAAAGCACCTGGCTATAATGCGGGAGCGTGGTTTGGTAATTCCCCGCCGGGAGGGAGCGACTATTTATTACAGCCTGGCGGATACGCGTATTTCCCAGGCCATCAGCCTGCTGCGTGATGTGCAGACCAGCCGGATTGAGAAACAAAGCATCCTGGCCAGAAGCATTCCTGAAGCCCGGACTTGATCTCCCATGGGTAGGGAACATGCGATTACAGGGATATTCTCGGTACTCTGGTTTTAACCTTTTTGCTTTGGTTTTGTCCTTCGGCTGAAGGATAAGTTTTGATTTTATACAGGAGGATATTCATGCCAATCTACGAATATAAATGTCAGAAGTGCGGCGCTAAATTCGAGATACGCCGCAGTATTAACGAAAATGATAAAGATATAAAGTGCCCCAAATGCGAGACTGAAAGTCCGCGCCGTGTCTTTTCCGCGTTTACCACCGGCTGTGGAGCGGGCTCTGATAGTTCTACCGCAACATCTTCCTGCTCGCCAACCGGTTTTTCTTGAGGGGGATAACACGGGACAGTTAGTCCCAAGCGGGATTTAATCATTACTAATTGTTTGTAATTTGGTATTTTGATTCTGGTTCGTATTTCGTGCTTCGAATTTAAGGTTTTATTGTAATATTGGTAGTATTTTTAAATCAATGTTAAATGAAAGATGATAAATGATAAATCCTCCCGGCGATGAGGCAAATATGCCAATTATCAATTATAGATGTAAAAAGTGTGGTGAGAAATTCGAGGAGTTCCGTTACTCGAAAGATGCCGAAATATCGAAGGATACCGAAGTAAGCTGTCCTGAATGCGGAACGGCAGGTCCGGAACGGTTGATGATGCCGGTACCGCCAGCTTCTGTCTGCGGTGCCGAAGAGTCCGGCAGGGTCCATGCCTGATAATTTAGTAAGGAGGCAGTTCGCCTCCGGAGAAGAAAGATGCCGTCGAAAGTTGCCCTGGTTGATTTCGAAAAATGCGACCCGAGGAAATGCGAGAAAGGAGTATGCCTCGCTGCTCAAGCCTGTACCCGCAAACTATTAAGGCAGGAGGCTCCCAATGAGCCCCCCATGCCCGATCCCTCTCTGTGTAAAGCCTGCGGCGATTGCGTCCGCGCCTGTCCGGCCAGAGCAATTAAAATCATAAACATGTAGGTTGACAGGTATTAGGAGGGTTAATAGCCCTCCCTTTTATTTTACCTTCCCTTCAAATATGGGGTAGAATAACAACAGTTGACTATTCTGCAACGGAGGAGTAAATGGTTACCCAATCTGCCAACCATAGCAAACTGCTAAATGAATTTGAGTCTAAGGAGCTCCTGCGCCTGGCAGGGATTCCTGTCGTTGAAACAAAACTGGCGAGGACAAAGCAGGAAGCTGTTGATATCAGTAAAGAGCTAGGTTTCCCGGTAGTCCTGAAAATCGCATCACCGGATATTGTCCACAAGAGCGATGCCGGCGGTGTAAAGACAAAACTGGTTAATGTTACTCAGGTGGGCAAAGCATACCGCGACATCATCGCATCAGTAAAGGAAAAATTCCCTGAAGCTGAAATCCAGGGCGTCAGTGTACAGAAGATGGCACGCCCCGGTACTGAGGTTATCATCGGTATGAGTAAGGATGCCCAGTTTGGCCCGGTGATCATGTTCGGTCTGGGCGGCATCCTTGTTGAGCTGCTCAAAGACGTTTCGTTCCGCATTGTCCCCCTTTTACAACGTGATGCCGCCGAAATGATTCGAGAGATCAAAGGATACAAACTACTGGAAGGTTACCGTGGCCAGGAACCTGCGGATATCAAAGCATTGGAAGACCTGATATTGAAAGTATCCGATTTCGTGGAGAAAAACCCTCAGATCAAAGAACTGGACCTGAACCCTGTTTTTGCTTATAAGGACGGCGTACTGGCTGTAGACGCCCGCATTGTGTTAGAGTCATAATAATATTTACATCGATAAAGTTGGTTTGGTAGGCGTGGGTTATGGGTCATTCCCGATCCAATAATATCTCATCTAATTCTTCCCTCTCCCTTGAAGGGAGAGGACTAAGGTGGGGGTGAATTCTCCAGGTACTTGAAAGATCGGGAATCCAGGTGTTTTAAATTTTGGTATTTTGGTATTGTTCTCAGAATTTAGAAATTTTACTTAAGGAGCCTTATGCCTTTACAGGGTAAGACTGTCAAAAAGACCTCCGTTATCATGTCCCAGGTAATGATGCCGCAGGATATTAACAAGTCCGGCAATGTCCATGGCGGTGTGATCATGAAACTTATCGACCAGGTGGCGTCCGTTGTAGCGGTCAGGCAC
>JGI20214J51650_10002264_pt1 | contig 12138 bp, 9 predicted proteins | sample WetSurMetagenome_FD_51650 | JGI IMG/M metagenome (IMG submission 51650)
TGGTCCGAATGCAGCGGGACCTGAAGCGGGCGCTCAAGAAAGACCCCAAAGACATCAAATGGGGCATGGTCATTGATATCGCCAAGTGCATCGGCTGCCACGCCTGTACCATTGGCTGTGTCGCGGAAAACAAACTGCCTCCCGGGGTGGTTTATCGCGTGGTGCTGGAGGAGGAGACCGGACAATATCCTCAAATGCACCGGCGTTTTATACCGCGCCCCTGTCTCCATTGCCAAAACCCGCCCTGCGTCAAGGCCTGCCCGGTGACCGCCACCTGGAAGACCGAGCAGGGAGCGGTGATCGTAGACTACAACCGCTGCATCGGCTGCCGCTATTGCCTGGTGGCCTGCCCTTATGCAGCCCGCACCTCGGATTTTGGGGAGTGGTACACCGCCCATACCGCGGAACTGCCGGGCAAGATCTTTGGCCAGAAGGCGGCGGCTAATGATTATGAAGCGCACCCGGCCGCGGAATACGGCACGAAGTGGCCCGAACGGGACCACGATTCCCCGGTGGGCAACGCCCGCAAGTGCCATTTCTGCCTGCACCGTCTCAAGGTGGGCATGCTGCCGGCCTGCACCACCTCATGCATCGGCCGGGCCACCATCTTCGGAGACCGCACCGACCCACAGAGCATGGTCTTCGAGATGATCGGCTCTCCCCGAGTCTTTCGCCTCAAAGAAGAACTGGGCACCCAACCCTCCGTCTATTATTTGAAATAGGGGAGAAAGGAGAACCTGATGAGTGAAAAATGGTTCAAGAACCTGATAATAGTAGCGGTGATCGGCTTGGNAATCGGTGCCTGGGGCATGTTTCAGCGGCTGGTCTACGGGCATCTGCACATGGCCTATGGTTCTTATGTTCCCTGGGGGCTTTGGGTGGCTTTCGACCTCTACTTCCTGGGATTGACCGCAGGCGCTTTCATTATTGCCGTTCTGGCATATGGGTTCCGACTCCGGCTTTTCGCGGCCCTCGGGCCGTTAGCTGTCTTTACGCTTCTGGTCACCCTGCTGTGCGAGCTCATTATCATCTCCCTGGACCTGGGCCACCCATTCCGGGTTTACCGGTTTCTCATCACCCCGAGTTTCTCCTCCATGCTCACCTGGCTGGTCATCTTCATCGTGGCCATGTGGGCCATAAACCTTCCCTGGTTCTATTTATTAATCCGGGAGCATCTCATCAAGTGGGGCCAGGAAGAGGGCAGGCCGGGGCGGAAGATTTACCAGGCCTTGGCTTTCGGCCGGACGAGTTACACCGAGGAGGATCGCCAGGCCGACCAGCGCCGGGTGCGGATCCTGGCCATCATCAGCATACCGGTGGGCCTCATCTTCTTCGGGCTGCACGGGGCGCTCTTTGCCATCTTGCAAAACCGGCCCATCTGGAACAGCGCCATGACTCCCCTCCTCTTCATCATGGCCGCAATCCTTTCGGGCGGGGCCCTTATAACCTTCCTGGCGTCTGTCTTCTATCCAAAGGAAGAGCTGATGGACTCCCTGGGCAAATTTGTCCGGGCTTTCCTCCTTATCTTCCTGTTCCTGGAGGCGGTCCAGATTTTTGTGGGTTATCGCGGCGGCGTCACCGCCGTGGTCACCAGTTTGAATATCATGATCAGCGGTCCGTACTGGTGGTCTTTCTGGATTATCCACCTCCTGATTGGCAGTTTGATTCCCCTATACCTGCTCATCTGGCAGGCTCATAACCCCAAAGCGGTGGCTTGGGCCAGCTTCCTCATTCTCATTTCCTTTATTGCGGTGCGTCTGGATTACCTGATCCCGGACCTGGCAGTTTATAAGCTGGAAGGCCTGCAGAATGCCTTTTTCTCTCGGCGTCTGCGCACCGACTACGTGCCCAACCTGAATGAGTGGCTGGTCAGTATCTGGGTGGTGTCCCTCGGTTTGCTTGCTTTTTTGCTCGGCACCCGCTGGCTGCCCGTGATCTCTGCCGGCAAAGGAGAGGAAGAGCATGTCTCGTAAGAATCTAAAAGCCCTGGAAGAACTTCAGGAAATTTTCGACGTCTCCATGGACCGGCGGTACTTTCTCAAGTGCACCGCCTTCCTGGGAGGTTCCCTGGCCGCGTCCCACTACCTGGGCCGGTTCGCCCAAGCCGCGGCGGGCAACGATTGGTCTACCCTCAGTCTGCCCATAGGGGACGCCTATACCCATTTCCTGCCGGAGAACCAGCTTTATTCCGCCTGCCAGCAATGCAACACCCAGTGCGGCATCAAGGTGAAGATCGTGGACGGCCTGGTGGCCAAGATCGACGGCAACCCTTACAGCCCCTGGACCATGACGCCCCAGATCGATTATAAAACCGCCATTGCCGACGCCGCTATCACCGAGGGCGCCATCTGCCCCAAGGGGCAGGCCGGCATTCAGACCCTGTACGATCCTTACCGCCTCGTCAAGGTGCTCAAAAGGGCTGGCAAACGAGGTGAAAACAAGTGGCAGACCATCCCCTTCGACCAGGCGATAAAAGAGATCGTCAACGGCGGCAACCTGTTTGGGGAAGGCCAGGTGGAAGGTCTAAAGGATATCTACGTGCTGCGGGACCCCAAGATCGCCAAGGAACTGGCGGAGGACTCGGCCCAGGTGGTCGCCAAGAAAATGGACCTGGCGGCATTTAAGGCCAAGCACGCGGACAACCTGAAATACCTCATCGATCCGGACCATCCCGACCTGGGCCCCAAGAACAACCAGTTTTACCTGCTGTGGGGCCGGGCCAAGCATGGCCGGGAAGACGTGTTCAAACGCTTTGCCGGGGGAGCCATGGGCTCGGTGAACGTCCATGGCCACACCACCGTCTGCCAGGGGTCCCTCTATTTCACCTGCAAGGCCATGAGCAGCCAGTTTGACGAGGGCAAGTGGGACGAGGGCACCAAGTTTTACTGGCAGGGGGACACCGGCAACGCCGAGTTCATTCTGTTCGTCGGCGCCAATCCTTATGAGGCCAACTACGGGCCGCCGCTCAGGTGCGGCAAGATCACCGACGGCATCGTCAACCAGGGGATGAAGATCGCGGTGGTGGATCCNCGCTGTTCCAAAACCGCAGCCCGGGCCTGGAAGTGGCTGCCGGTGCGGCCCAATGGCGTGGCTGCGGTGGGCATGGGCATGATGCGCTGGATTATAGACCAGCAGCGCTATGACGCCCGGTACCTGGCCAACGCCAATGCGGCGGCGGCCAAGGCCGACAATGAACCCACCTGGACGCAGACCGTTTGGCTGGTCAAAATCAATCCGGACGGCACCCCGGGAGCCTTCCTGCGAGGTTCGGACCTCGGCTTGCCTTTGCAAAAGCGGGCCAAGAAAGACAGCGGCGAATGGGACTTTGACCCCTTCATCGTCTCCGCGGGCGGCACCTTCAAGCCCTTCGACCCCAACAGCGACACTGAACCGGTAGAGGGCGACCTGCTGGTTGACACCGAGTTCAAGGGCGGCAAGGTCAAGAGCGTTATGCAAATTTACCGGGAGACCCTCAGCACCAAGACCNTGGCGGAGTGGGCTAAGCTCGCCGGGGTGGAGGAGGCGGACNTGGTGGATTTGGCCCGGGAGTTTACCAGCCACGGCAAACGAGCGGTGGCCGACGTGCACCGCGGCGTTTCCCAGCACACCTCGGGATTTTACAACGTGCTGGTCTACATGACCCTGAACACCCTGATCGGCAATCATGACTGGATGGGTGGCCTGGCCAAGGCCACCACCTATGATGCCGGCGGCCATAAGCCAGGAAAGCCCTTTGATACTACCAAGGTCCCCGGCGGCTTCAAACCCTGGGGGATCTCCATGCTGCGGCACGGCCAGGCCTACGACAAGAGCACCATCTTCCAGGGCTATCCGGCCAAGCGCCCCTGGTATCCCTTCTCCAGCGATATCTATGAGGAGGCCATCCCCAGCATCGGCGACGCCTATCCGTATCCCATCAAGGCGCTCCTGATTTACATGGGTACGCCGGTATATTCTCTGCCTGCCGGTCACAAGCAGATCGAAATCCTTTCGGACCCCAAGAAGATTCCGTTAATCTTCGCCTCCGACATCGTCATCGGTGAGACCTCCATGTACGCCGACTACATCTTTCCGGACCTGACGTACCTGGAGCGCTGGGAATTCCCCGGCTCGCATCCTTCGGTGACCCCCAAGGTGGGGCCGGTGCGGCAACCGGTCTCGCCGCCCCTGGTAGACACCGTTACCGTCTATGGCCAAGAGCAGCCCATCTCGGTGGAATCCCTGCTTCTGGGCTTGGCCGAACAGCTCAAGTTACCCGGCTTCGGAGAAAACGCCTTCGGCCCCGATCTGCACTTTAAGCGGGACGAAGACCTGTATCTGCGCATGGTGGCCAACCTGGCCTTCGGGGACAAGCCCGACGGCTCTGAGAAGGTGCCGGCGGCCAGTGCCGCAGAATTCCAAATCTTCGAGAAGGGCCGGCGGCACCTGCCGCCCACCATCTATGATGCCAAACGCTGGCAAGCGGTAGTGGGCCCTGAGCTTTGGCCACTCGTGGTCTACGCACTAAACCGGGGCGGCCGCTTTCAGGGCTACCAGCAGGCCTACAAGGACGGCCGACTGGCCAACAAGTACGGCAAGTTGGTGGGGATTTATTTCGAGAAGTTCACTACCACCAAAAACGCCATGACGGGGAAGACCTATCTCCCCCACGCCGATTTCATCGATGGCCCCCAGGACTGTCTGGGCCGCAAGCTGGATGACGAGGCCCAGGGCTTTGATCTGACCCTTATCACTTACAAGGCGATATTCTGCACCAAATCCAGAACTATTTCCAATTACTGGCTGTCAGCCCTCTACCCGGAAAACTTCATAGAAATCTCCCCGGTGGACGCCCGGCGCCTGAACCTGGCCGACGGCGAGAAAGCCAAGGTAGTATCCGCGTCAAATGAAGAGGGCGTCTGGGATCTGGGGCCGAGCGGCAAGAAACCCATGATCGGCGAAATCCGCGTTAAGGAAGGCATGCGCCCCGGGGTGGTGGCCTTCTCCCTGGGCCACGGCCACTGGGCTTACGGGGCCAGTTCAGTGGTTATCGATGGTATGGAGGTGCCCGCGGATCCGCGCCGGGCCACCGGAATTCATGCCAATGCGGCCATGCGGGTGGACCCGGTTTTGAAGAATACCGGCCTGGTGGATATGGTAGGCGGCAGCGCCGTGTTTTACCAGAGCCAGGTGAAGCTGGTGAAGGTCTGACACAGGAGCCTGGTGGGATGCAGAAGTCCATGAATGACAGAGCCATGATGCCAACCTTTGAGGATTTGCTGGCCGGTTCGGTGGCGGCCCACGGCCATCTCTGCCCCGGCCAGGTAGTAGGAGTGCGGATGGCTCTTCTGGGCCTGCGGCTCTTAAATTTCCAGGCCCCCCCCACGCACCCACAACTGAAACAGCTCATCGTCTTTGTGGAAATGGACCGCTGCACGGGCGATGCCGTGGCTTTCGTGACCAATGCCAAGCTGGGGCGGCGGTCCCTGAAGTTCGTGGATTACGGTATCATGGCCGCTACCTTTGTGAATCTTAAGGACAATAAGGCTTTCCGGGTTATTTCCACCGAAGAATCCCGTGACCTGGCCTTGATCTATGCTCCTCTGGAGACGGAGAAGCGTCAAGTCCAAGTGGCCGCCTACCGGGTTATGCCGGACAGCGTGCTTTTCCGGGTGCAGCAGGTGCAGGTCGACCTGACCCCCTTTGACCTGCCGGGCCCCACCCGCCGCAAAGTGACCTGCGTGCAGTGCGGCCAGGTGGTGCGGGATAATCGGGAGGTGGTCAAAGACGGCCTGCCTTACTGCCGTCCCTGCGCCGGCGGAGGATATTTTACCGCGGCCAGAGAGATTGTTTGGCCGGAGATGAACTGGTCGCCTTATGCCAATCATGACCCAACCAGGCTCACTGACTCGGGCTCAGCTGACAATAGCGTTTGGCCGGAAAAGATGGCGGAGAAGAGAGATGATTAAAACCGTGAAAGTTGAAGAGGCTGTTGGCACAAAACTGGCCCACGATATCACCGAAATCCGCCCCGGAGAATTCAAGGGTCCCGCCTTCCGGAAAGACCACACGGTCTGCTCGGAAGATATCTGCCGCATGCAGCGCCTGGGGAAAAACCATCTCTTCGTCATCGATCTCGAGGAAGATGAAATCCACGAGAACGAAGCCGCGGCCATCCTTGCCAGGGCCCTGGCTGGCGAGGGGGTAGCCTGGGAAAATAATCCTCGGGAGGGGAAGATAAATCTGTATGCCGCTGGTGATGGCTTGCTCCAGGTGAACTCCCAGGCACTGGCCGCTTTTAATATGATGGATGAGGTGATGTGTGCCACCCTCCATAACCATACCATGGTAAGGAAGGGGGAACTAATCGGGGCCACCCGGGCCATCCCATTAATTATGAAGCGCGCCGCCATTGAGCGGGCCGCGGCCATTGCTTCCCAGAACGGAGGAGTGATCTCATTATCTGCCCTGCGGCCAGCCAGGGCCGGCATAGTTATCACCGGCAACGAAATCTATCAGGGGCTGATTGAGGATCGGTTTGCGCCTATCCTCACCCGGAAACTGGAGCGTCTGGGGTCCCAGGTGGCGGCTTTGACCTTTGCTCCGGACGATGCCCAGATAATCACCGCGGCGATTCGCTGCCATCTGAGTCAGGGCTGCAACCTGCTCCTCTTGAGTGGGGGCATGAGCGTGGACCCGGATGATGTGACCCGGCATGCCATCCGCCAAGCCGGCGCCACCGAAGTCCATTATGGCTCTGCGGTCCTGCCGGGGGCCATGTTCCTGGTGGCCTACCTGGGAGAGACGCCTTTATTAGGGGTGCCCGCCTGCGCCCTGCACCACCCGGTGACGGCCCTGGACCTGATTTTGCCGAGAATCCTGGCCGGGGAGCATATCGGCAAGCTGGAACTGGCCCTGTTGGGGCACGGCGGCCTCTGCCGGGACTGCCAGCATTGCAGCTATCCGCATTGCCCTTTCGGGAAAGGCAGTTGAGCCATGCAAGAATTTGCCCCCCGGAAAATCAATTACCTGCGGATGTCCATCACGGACCGCTGCAATCTGCGTTGCAGCTACTGCACCTATTGGCAGGAATGGGAGAAGCTGCCGCCCAGGGAGATTCTTAGTTATGAGGAGTTGCTGCGAATTGCCGCGGCGGCGGCAAAGGTAGGCATTTGCAAAATCAGGGTTACCGGGGGCGAACCGCTGATGCGCCGGGGAGTGGTGGAATTTATCTGGAACTTGCACCAGGTCCCGGGGATTCATGAAGTCTGCCTGACCACCAACGGCATCCATCTCCAAGAGCTGGCTGCTCCCCTGTTTGAAGCGGGTCTGCACCGGCTGAACGTCAGCCTCGACACCTTGAGCCGGGAGCGATACCGCCGCATAACCGGGGAAGATCAACTGTCGGAGGTGCTTACCGGGCTGACGCAGGCCGCCGCTGTAAGGCTGCATACCATAAAAATCAACTGCGTGGTCATGAAAGGCATTAACGACGATGAGCTTCTCGATCTGGCCCTGTTGGCTCGTAATTATCCCTACCAGGTCCGTTTCATTGAACTCATGCCCGCCGTTTCCAGGAAATGGTGGCAGCGCCACTTTCTTCCGGTGGCGGAGATTCGCAGGCGCCTTCAATCCCTGGGCGAATTCGTGCCCGTGCAGCCTGCCGCCACTTCTGGTCCGGCCCGGGTCTTCCGGGTCAGGGGCTTTGTGGGAGAATTGGGTTTTATCAGCCCCATGAGTGGGCATCACTGCGACTCTTGCAACCGCCTCCGGGTTACAGCTTTAGGAAAATTGCGTCCCTGCCTTTTAAATGACTCGGAAATTGACCTCAAAGGCCCCCTGCGTAGGGGGGCGTCAGAACATTACCTCGCCCATCTGCTCCATTCAACTATTAACCGTAAACTACGTATAGAAAAACCTGGCCTTGCCGACCCGAACCGAGAAGGGTTGGCCATGGCCAGCATCGGTGGGTAAAGTTTAGCCGAGCGGCATTCAAAGAGATATTTTATGAGCGCAAGTGCCGGCGCAAGTCAGACGGTTGCAACCGTTGTTTGATGGCGACTTGTCAGGAGATACGTAAGATTTCTTAAAGAGCCCCGACCACGAGCATTCGACCAGATGTGAGGGGTCATCATGGGCAAAACAATTCAAGAGATCAACGAGAAGATCCGGCAAGGGAAGGCAGTAGTCTGCACTGCCGACGAGATCATTGGGATAGTGAAAGAAAAAGAGTTGAAACGGGCGGCCGCCGAGGTGGATGGGTCATCTTAACGGTCATCACTGGCGCGACCACGGCGCCGCCGGCTGATTATATCCACCATCAAGGCTGGATCTTGATCGCCTTCTGCAATGCCTTAGGGCAGCTCCTGCATGCCCCGAACTTGGAGGCAGGGGTGGGGGATACCGTATGAGAGGGGGAGACACCGACACCAACGCGGCCATCTGTGGGCTTTTCCGGGTGCCGTGTATGGCCGGGAGGCCATCCCGAAACAGTGGGTCGAATGCCTGTGCTGCGGCGTGCCCTGTGCAAAATAAGCTCACACCTAGCCATGACTCATTGAGTCCATCGAGGATGGCGGGGGGACCAGAGGAATCCTCCGCAATTTTAATTGTCGCCCTAATCTTAGGCCCAGAGCAGGACAGCCGCCATCGGGCAGGCTGGCCCAAAAATGGTTAAGACTTTTTGGGGAGTTTAGGCCGACAAATAACCTGGCCAGAACAATTTTAAAGACGTCCACTTGCCGGAGGCGGTGAAACTGACCAGAATCAATTAACCGGACGCTCGTAAGGGCAAGAGTGAACAAAGATGGAGTGGTAGAGGTTATCTTATTAAAACTATTGTATTTTGTAGACATTTTTGTTTGGGATGAACATATTAAAATTTTGGGAAAATTACTTCAAAAACCATGAATGGGACGGAGGGAGGAAAAGGAACTGAGGGAACCATTAAATATTTATTGGTTAATAACCATGTAATTTTATGAAGTTATAAAAAACTGCAATTTTCAAGAAAAATTATTCCAGGGAATTTTTTGGCAAATCGACCCTCTTAACCGTAAGACTCTCCTATTTGTCCTACGATAAAATGACCTGCGCCAATTCCTTACCCGCAGTGGTCAGGCTGACCGCAGTTCGATAATGGGTAAGGGTTCTCCAGTATTCTATCAAACCCCTCGCCCACAACCGGGTCAGGCTTCGAGACAGGGTGGCATGGGCCGCAGCATATCTGGCCTTGTCTATGATGGGTTTTTTGTGACCTAGTTCCCGAGCCGGCCAACCCCACAAGTTGATAAGGATTTCTTCACTTGTAGCAAACTTCTCTCTAAGCACAAAGGAAAGAATACGCTTTTGAAGACGTGAGAGTCCGCCCATGGGGGTAATCTCCTATGCGCCCAAAAAAGATTTCAGGGCTTTTAACCTTTGAAATTCCGGCATACTATCGCCCATATCGAGAAGTAGCTGGGCAATCTTCCTCTTGTATGCCCAAGCCCAGGGAGTCTTGCTGAACTTGTAAAGGATTGCCCGCCCGGTATTGCAAAGGGCTTGGGGGGTTGACCCCTTGTAGCCTGCGCCCCTGGCCGCATCCTGAATTGAATACCCAGAGAAGAAAAGTTCCAAGAACAAGAGCTGCCGCGGCGAGAATTTTGGATTACTCATTAGCCGCCTGACCTATACACTCCTGCCTGGACCCGGGCTGCGTGCTCCAGGACCCCAACTCCAACATCTACATAATCATAGACTCGCGCTTTTTCTTTCCCTGGCGCCGGCCGTAGCACCCTGCCAAGGTATTGCAATAGTCGCCCGCTGAACCGGATAGGAGTTGCCAGGAAGAGAGTTGATAGCTCCTTACAGTCGAAGCCCTCGCCGATAAGNTGGCCGGTCGCCACCAGGACGCTGATGCGGCCAGCGTTCAAGGCCTTGACTACCTGGGCCCGCTCCCCGTTGCAGAAATCCCCGGTCAATACCTGGGCCTTGATACCCCTTTTCGACAGGAGTTCTGACAGAACCTCACAATGCGCCTTACGGTCGCTAAGCACCAGGCAGACCCCGCAGCTGTTTCTGGCTTCCTGGGCCACATCGTCAGCGATTAGGGCATTACGGGCAGGATCTTGAGTGAGTTCGGAAAGCATCCGGGGATATTCCTCTGAGGGGTCATAAGTGGGGTCAAAATCAGTTCTCCGCCAGATTACTTCGGCTTCAAGAACGTGGCCGGCGTCCACTAAGGCGTCTTTGTCCACCTCGTGAACTTTATCCCCCAAATGCCAGTAAATCAGCCGGGAGAGGCCGTCACGCCGCCAGGGAGTGGCGCTCAAGCCCAGCATGAACCGGGAGTCGAAGGCCGTCACCGCCTCGGTAAAGGTCCGGCTCGGGGCCCGGTGTGCCTCATCCACCACCAGGAAGCCGACGTGTGGGGCCACTTCATCAGCGCATTTGTAAAGTGATTGAACCAGGCCCACAGTGATTTTTCCCCCTAACTTCTTCTTGCCGCTCCCGATTACCCCCACCTCCCGAGCCGGAATGCCCAGGAAGGTTCCGATCCGGTCAACCCACTGCTCCAGGAGCTCGCGGGTGTGCACCACGATAAGGGCCGGTTGCCACCTTTCCGCTATCAGGGCCAGGGCCATAACGGTTTTTCCTGAGCCCGTGGGGGCTGCCAGGGTGCCGAAGTCCCGGGGAAGCATGGCTTCAACTGCCTCGAGCTGGAAGTCCCGGAGTTCTCCCTGAAAGTGAAAGGCAACCGGGTCCAGGGTGCGCCGATGGTCTGCAAACTCATAAGTCACAACATGGCGCTTCAGGATTCCTAAGGCCTGTCGAGTGAAGCCTCTGGGCATGGTCAGGGTGTCGCCCTCCTCCTCCAAAGAACAAAGCTTCTTCGGGGTCTGCCAGTTGGAGAACCCGCGGCGCTCATTCTCCTCCCATTGAGGATTGGTAAAAGTCAGCCGGTCCCGAAGTTCCCTCACCACTTGGCCGGGGAGAAGGTCAACCGGGCCCAGGCGTAGCCAGAAATCAATTAGAACTAACGGCTTGACACGGTTTCCGAATTTGGTATTGCGAGCCTGCATCCTGTTTACTCCATTATTTTTCATGCTCTGGCCCGCCAGCCGAGGTTTTTCATTGCCGGCCGGGCAAAACGCATTTCACAGAGGTGAGTGGTTGTCCGGCCCAGCGCGGGAGAGTTTAATTCCCCTACCACGGTTTAGTGTTTAGCCCCCTAAGGGGGGCTCCTAAACTAAACCGGATAGGTTTAACTGGGTTTAGGAATTGTTTAGCCACCGCTTTCCCCACCTCTGTGTTTTTTCTCGGTTTTCTCATTTTCGGTTTAGTCCAGTTTAGGAAAAGTTTAGTTGACCAAAATAGGCCAATTTAGCCCTCAGTTTAGTTCCCGGTTTAATTTTTTTGCTCCATGTAAACCCGCCCTTCAGTTGTCAGTTTTCCATCCTTCGAGATCAGACCATCTTTAATCGCAGCCTGCTTTATTTGGGATATGCGCCCTTTGGTGACCCCCACGAGTTCTGTGATCTCATCGTAAGAAATCCCCTGGTCGAGGTAAGTGAGTACGCCCACCCTGGCGGATTCCTTGACGCTGGCAAAAGTCCACTCGTATTTTCCTTTTGAGGNTTCCAACAGGGAAAACTCCGTGTCTCCAATGAGATATAAGTCGGCTTGGGCAACTCTGGCTTTCTTGAATTTCACCACGAAGTTGCAGCCGTCTTCCCGCTTGTACTTTTTAGGCTGTTCAAGCAGAATGGAGAAGTCAATATTATCCTCCCTGCCACTTGTCCCCCGTTGCTCTCCTTCTTTATTACTGTGATGAATAAAGATGGTGATGATATTGTTGTACCAGAGGTCAAGAAAAAACTGGTTTATCGGGTCCCAATCCTTTTTACTGTTTTCATCTATGCCAGGGGCCAGGGAAGCGATGTTATCCACTACCAATAAATTGATATCAAGATTAAGCAATAATGCTTTTATCTCTTTACGCCAGTCTTCATTTAACAGGTTGGCGCTCGGGAGGCCCAAGCAATTAGCGTAATGATCTGAGTAAATAAAAAGATTTTCAGGGATTTTCCCGGCCAGTTTAATGAGCCGGAAAGCCACGTCGGCTTGCACCATCTCACCATCGAGGTAAAGGCATTTAATGGGGGTTCCGCCAGGCCA
>JGI20214J51650_10002265_pt1 | contig 12138 bp, 22 predicted proteins | sample WetSurMetagenome_FD_51650 | JGI IMG/M metagenome (IMG submission 51650)
TTGAAAAAGTAGAGAAACCCGCCTCAGAAACCCCAACTGAACCCCAGGAAACAAAAGCAGAAGAGCCAAAAGTTGAAGCTAAAGCGGAAGAAAAAGTCCCAGAAGCTCCAAAAGCTGAAGAAAATAAGGAAATTAAGGAGGTAGCGAAATAATGGCAGCAAAAAGTTCAAAAACCGTTAAAAAAGCGGAAAAAGTTGTTAAAAAAGTTATAAAAGCACCTAAAGTTGTAGAAAAAAAGGAAGTTGTAAAGAAAACAACAAAAACTCCTGTAAAAAAGGTTGCAATTAAAGCTGAAACCGTAGTTTCAAAACCTGCAAAGGCTGTAAGCATAACAGCTTCCGTTTTGGATACAGCCGGAAAAGCGGCAGGACAAATTACACTTCCGGGGGAAATATTCGGGGCGAAGATCAACAATTCCCTTATGTCTCAGGCAGTTCGCGTCTATCTGGCAAATCAAAGACAGGGAACGTCCAAGACCAAAGGCAGAGGAGAAGTCGACAGAACAACCAAAAAGATATATCAGCAAAAAGGAACAGGAAGAGCTCGCCACGGATCAAGGCGGGCTCCTATTTTTGTCGGCGGAGGACGCGTTTTTGGTCCGACTCCGCGCGATTTATCTCTGAATATTACAAAAAAAATGAAAACCCTCGCACTTTTCTCCGCACTTTCCTCAAAACTTAAAGACAACGAAGTAAAAATTATAAAAGGACTGGAAGAATTAGAACCAAAAACAAAGCTGATGGCGCAAGTCTTGAAAGATTTGGAAATAAAAAGCGCCTCAAAAGTCTTATTGGTAACGCCAAGGGCGGGAAAAGAATTGCAAAACGTTTATAGGGCCGCAAGAAACATAAAAGGGGTAGAAATATTAATTGCAAATTCTTTAAATACATACAAAGTTTTGGACAACAGGCTGATTCTTTTGATGAAAGATTCAATCGATATTATCAGAAATACCTTTTTAGAAGGTAAAAAATAAAATATGAATATAAGAGATGTTATTATAGCGCCGGTTATAACTGAAAAATCCATGAAGGATGCAGCCATCGGAAGATATACCTTCAAAGTTGCAACGTCGGTAAATAAACCCTTTATCAAGCAGGCGATTGAAGAAAAATTTAAAGTTAAAGTTGTGAAAATTTTCGTAAGTCTGGTTAAAGGAAAAACAGATAAAAAAGGAATAAAGAGAGAAGAATTTGTCAAGGAACCTTGGAAAAAGGCAACGGTCCAATTGGCAAAAGACCAAAAAATCGGGTTATTTGATATAGGAGGACAATCAACGGAGAAATAGTTATGAGTAAACTTAAATTTATCAGAAAGAAAAATTCGGGAAGAGATTATTCCGGAAAAGTAACGGTAAGGCATCAGGGCGGAGAACAGAAGCGCTTCATGCGTGTTATTGACTTCAAGCGTGATAAGTTCGGAGTTGAAGGCAAAGTGGCGGCAATTGAATACGATCCGAACAGAACCACCCAGATAGCCCTTATTCATTATACTGATGGAGATAAGGTATATATACTAAGTCCTCTTGGATTAAAGGTTGGGGATATGGTAAAATCAGGTCCACAGGCGGAAATTAAAATTGGAAATGCTCTTCCTTTGAAAGCGCTTCCTCTGGGGACTGTCGTTCACAACGTTGAATTTTTTCCCGGTCGCGGCGGACAAATAGGCAGGTCTGCAGGGACGGGAATTATTGTTCAGGCAAAAGAGGGTAACGATATTGACTTAAAGCTTCCGTCAGGAGAAATAAGAAGAGTGACAGGAGATTGTCTTGGAACGGTCGGAACGCTGGGGAATATTGATTGGAAAAATAATAAATTAGGCAAAGCGGGAGCGTCCCGCCATAGAGGCATTAGGCCAACAGTCAGAGGGGTTGCTCAAGATCCCAGATCTCATCCTCATGGAGGAGGAGATGGACGTAGCGGAAAGGGAAGAAAGAGACCGATGACATATGCAGGGCGTCCGGCTGTAGGAAAGACCAGAAGAAAAACAAAACATTCGAATAAATACATTCTGCAGGGAAGAAGAAAAGGCAGAATGTCCAGGCCGAATTAGTATAATTAAAATATGGGAAGAAGTATAAAAAAGGGTCCGTATATAGACCCAAAACTATTAAAAAAAGTAATGAAACAAAAGCAAATGGGTGATAAATCCGCTATCAAAACGTGGGCAAGAGCCAGCGAAATTCCGCCTGAATTCGTCGGACACACAATGGCGATTCATAACGGAAAGAATTTCATTTCGGTATTTATCCTTGAAGGAATGGTCGGGCACAGGCTTGGAGAGTTTGCGCCGACCAGAACATTCAGAAGTCACGGAAGAGTCGTAGCCAGAGAGATCAGTAAGACATAAAATAAATTATGGAAATTACAGCAATCAGCAGATCGGTAAGAATAAGTCCAAGGAAAGTGCGGTTGGTAGCCGATGGCATAAGGAATCTTCCTTTGAGTAAGGCTTTAAATGTGCTTTCTATGACTCAAAAAAGAGGGGCAACGGTTTTGGAAAGTGTCATTAAAAGCGCAATTGCGAATGCTTTGAATAATTCCAAGAAAAAATTAGAATCTCTTACGATAAAAGCGATTGAGGTATGGGATGGAACGGCGATAAAAAGATTCCATGCGTCAACCAGAGGAAGAGTGCATCCTTACAAAAAAAGAAGCAGCCATATAAAAATTATATTAGAAGCGAAAGGAGAAAATTAAACTAATTGACCTAATTAACCTAATTTTTAAGTAATTAGGAATTAGAAATTAGAATAATTAGAAATTTTAAATATATGGGACAAAAAGTTAATGCGCATATTTTAAGGCTCGGGCCAATTTATAATTGGAGCAGTCGTTGGTTTGATGACAAAAGATATAAAGATATACTTTTAGAAGATTTTAAATTAAGAAAAGCGCTTATGGACAAATTGAGCGGCGCAGGAGTGTCGGAAATTGAAATTGAAAGATCCATCAATAGCCTGATGCTGAAAGTGAATGTTTCAAGGCCGGGAATGGTGATCGGACGGGGAGGATCGGGTCTGGAAGAAATAAAAGATTATCTATACAAATTTTTGAACATTAAAAAAAATTCCAAAACCGCCCCTAAGATAGATATTAGGATAGAGCCGATTAAAGAGCCAAATCTGGATGCATTCTTGGTTGCCAAAAATATTTCAGACCAGTTGGTAAAGCGTCTTCCGCACAGAAGAGTTTTGGCTCAGACGGTTGAGAGAGTGATGGGGGCCGGAGCCAGAGGGATAAGAATAATTATTTCAGGGCGTGTCGGCGGAGCCGAAATTAACAGAAAAGAAAAAATGCAAAAAGGAACAGTCCCTTTGTCAACTATCAGAGAGAGAATAGCTTTTGCCAGTGTTCCGGCATTAACTAAAAAAGGATACATTGGCGTAAAAGTTTGGATAAACAAAGGAGAGGGGAAATGATAAATTGACCTAATTTCTAATTAACCTAATTGACTTAAGACAATTAGAAATTAGAATAATTAGAGCAATTAGAAATTATAATTATATGTTAGTTCCGAAGAGAGCAAAATACAGAAAACAACAAAAAGGCCGGATTAAAGGAAAGGCCCATGCAGGGGTTAAGGTTTCCTTTGGCGAATACGGGCTTTTGGCTGAAAACAGAGGGCTAATTACCAGCAGACAAATAGAGGCATCCAGACGCGCAATAACCCATTATACTCAAAGAGGGGGAAGGCTTTGGATCAGAATTTTTCCGGATAAGCCGATTACCAAGAAGCCTGCGGAAACGCGCATGGGCGGAGGCAAGGGTGACGTGTATGAATTCGTCGCGCCGGTTAAGCCTGGAAGAATGCTTTTCGAAATGGGCGGAGTTACAAAGGAAATTGCATATGCGGCGCTTAGGCTCGCATCATACAAGCTAAACGTAAAAACAAGAATTGTCGAAAAATTAGCATATAACATATAAATATGAAATCAAAAGAAAAAAAAGAATTACATGCAAAAAGCGTAAAGGAATTAAAAAATCTGATTATAGAAGCCAAAGATGAGCTTGCCGGATTAAAAATGGACAAAACACAAAATAAACTTAAAAATACAGGCATACTTTCTATGAAAAGAAAAGAAATTGCGCAGATGCTGACAATTATGAGATTGAAAGAATTGGCTGAAATAGAGGCCAAGAAGAAAGCATAATATGAAAAAAATACTGGAAGGAATTATAGTTTCAATTAAAATGCAAAAAACTGCAGTAGTTAGGATTACGAGGAAATTTCCTCATCCTTTGTACAAAAAACTTATTAAAAGAGACGCAAGGCTTAACGCAGATATTGCAAATTTTACGCCTAAAGTCGGAGATAAGGTAAAAATTGTGGAAACAAAACCTATATCAAAAACCAAAAATTTTAAAATATTGGAGGTAGTCAAAGATGGTTCAAAATAGAACAATATTAAAGGTTGCGGACAATAGCGGAGCAAAGCAGCTCGTAGTTATTCATATCTTCGGAGGGTCTCAAAGAAAATATGGATACATAGGAGACGTATTAAATTGCGTTGTAAGAGGGGCAAGCTCTATAGGAACGGTGAAAGACAGCTCGATTGTGAAGGTTCTTCTTGTCAGAACCAGGAAAGAAAAAAGAAGAGCAGACGGATCATACATTAGATTTTCCGACAATGCAGGAGTTGTGATAGATAATGCGACAGATAAGAATCCGATAGGGACTAGAATTTTCGGACCGATCGCAAGAGAAGTAAAAGAAAAGGGCTTTTCGAAGATTGCAAGTATGGCTATTGAGGTTATTTAGTATGACCCTTCGATTAACACTCAGGGTCATAGTGAGGAGATCGAATCTATGAAATTAAAAAAAGGAGATTTAGTCAAAGTAATTTTGGGGAAAGATAAGGGCAAGCAGGCTAAAATAGAGAAAATTTTACCCAAGAATGGAAAAGTTTTGGTAACAGGCGTCAATCAATACAAAAGGCACCTTAAAGCCAGAGCTCAAGGGCAGTCTTCGGAGATAGTTACGATTACGAAGCCCTTGTCCAGCCAAAATGTAGCCCTTATCTGTCCGCATTGCAAAGTGCAGACACGTATTGGATTTAAGATAGAAAAAAATGATAAAATCAGAGTTTGCAGAAAGTGCGATAAGAAAATATAGGTATGAATAATTTACAAGCTAAATTTAAAAATGAAGTTTCCGGATTACTGCAGAAAGAGCTAAAACTGGAAAATGTTATGGCTGTTCCGGCTTTATCTAAAATCGTGATTAATATGGGAGTGAAAGATGCAATAGCAGACAAGAAGAACATAGAAAAAGCGTCTGAAATAATGGCGCAGGTTACCGGGCAAAAACCCAAATGGGCAAAAGCTAAAAAATCTATTTCTTCATTCAAATTAAGGGAAGGAGATAAAATCGGCCTTGTCGTTACGCTAAGAGGCCGCAAAATGTACGATTTCTTTGAGAGATTAGTTAGCGTTGTTATGCCCAGATTCAGAGATTTTCATGGTGTAAAGAAAACAAGTTTTGACGGAAACGGTAATTATTCATTGGGTTTTACCGAGAGTACGGTTTTTCCCGAGATTGATCCTGGTAAAATTGACAAAGTTCAGGGTTTTGAAGTGACTATTGTTACGACTGCAGCAGACGATAAGAGCGGATTTGCTTTACTAAAGGCATTAGGGATGCCTTTTACAAAATAATATATGGCTAAAAAATCTAACATAATTAAGGCGCACAGTAAACCGAAATTTAAAGTAAGACAGAAAAATACATGCAATATCTGTGGAAGATCAAGAGCCTATATCAGGCATTTTGGCTTGTGCAGATTGTGCTTCAGAGAACTTGCTTTAAAAGGACAATTGCCGGGAGTAGTCAAATCGAGTTGGTAAGATTATGAATCATAGAGTTTCAGATTTAATCATTAGAATTAAAAATGCAATCAGAGCAAAAAGGAGAGAAGTTGCTTTTGATAATTTAAAAATTAATAAAGCAATCTGCAAAGTTCTGGTAACGGAAGGGTTTTTGGAAAGTTTTGAGATCGCCACCAAAGACAACAGGAAAGTTATAATTGCCAAAATAAAATTTGATAGAAGAGTTCCGGTCTTTACCGATGTGTTGGTCGTATCAAAGCCGTCTTTACGTAGATATGCGGCCGCATCGGAAATTATCGGAATTCAAAGAAAAGGCAAACACACAATAATACTCTCTACAAATAAAGGAATAATGACGGGCCGCGAGGCTCTTAAGAAAAATATGGGAGGAGAAATCCTTTTCAGGATTTGGTAACAATATGTCTAAACTTGCAAAAAAACCGGTTATTGTTTTGGAAGGGGTAAATATCGTTTTTGAAGGAAATTTGATTAAAGTAAATGGACCCAAGGGGAATCTTTCTTTTAAAATTCCCGATGGGGTTGATGTAAAATTATTAGAGGGGCGTTTGGTAGTGTCGCTAAAAGATAAAAATAATGAGGATTTGAAACCGTCTTTGGGCTTGACAAGAGCGATGATTGCCAATATGGTTACAGGTGTATCCAAAGGATTTGAAAAAAACCTTGAATTGTCAGGGGTCGGGTACAGGGCCCAGACAAGCGGACGCGATCTGACTGTCTCCGTTGGTTTTTCTCATCCTGTAAAGATTGCGGGGATGGACGGGATAAGCTTTGCAGTTAACGAAAATGTCATAACTGTTTCCGGAGCTGACAAAGACCTGGTCGGAAATATGGCAGCCAAAATAAGATTTGTGAAACCGCCGGAACCGTACAAAGGAAAAGGGATAAAATATCAAAATGAAAAAATAAGAAGGAAAGTCGGAAAAGCGGCAAAAGCATTGGGAGCAAAATAATTCCTTCGGCGAGTCGAAGATGCCCGTAGGACACTCAGGATAAATATATGAATAAAATAGATAGAAAAATAAAAAGACAAATCAGAACAAGATCTAAAATTGAGGGAACAGACGCCAGGCCAAGGCTGTCCATATATAGATCTAACCGTTTTATGTATGCGCAACTCATTGACGATATAACCCGAAAAACAATTGTCGGAGTTTCAGAAAAGGAACTTAAGGAAACGCCTGCGGGTAAAATTGCAAAAGCAAAAGCCGTCGGAGTCTTATTGGCAAAAAAAGCAATTGATAAAAAAATCAAAAAAGTAATATTTGACAGAGGCTCTTATCCGTATCACGGAAGAGTCAGCGGAATTGCCGCCGGCGCCAGGGAAGGAGGGTTGGAATTCTAATGAATGATTCAACAAGATCTTATAGAGACAGACCAACGGATGGTTTTGAAGAAAAAATAGTCCAGGTAAACAGAGTTTCCAAGAAAACAAAGGGTGGAAATAAAATCGGCTTTTCAGTCCTGACCGTTGTGGGAGACAAAAAAGGAAAAGTCGGAGTAGGGCTGGGTAAAGGTCCTGAAATATCCTCGGCTATTAAAAAGGGAGTTTTACTTGGCAAAAAACATGTTATAGAGATTCCGATTATCAATGGAACCATACCTTTTGAAGTTAGTTTGAAATTAGGCGCTGCAAAAGTGATGCTGAAACCGGCTCCCAGAGGATCAGGAGTTATTGCAGGAGGTGCAGTCAGAAGTGTAGTTTCTCTGGCAGGAATAGAAAATATTTCATCAAAGGTTTTGGGAACGAAAAATCAGGCCAGTAACGTCTATGCCACAATAGAAGCGCTAAAAAGGATGACCGAAAGATATCACAAATTTAACAGGATAAGAGCCAAAAAATAAAATATGAAACTTTCATCTTTAAAGAAAATTACAGCAAAAAGACAAAAAAGAGTAGGTCTTGGAAAAGGATCCGGACGCGGAAAAAAAGCCGGACGCGGTGGGAGAGGGCAAAATTCCAGGAACTCGATGCCCCTTTCTTTTGAAGGAGGAGCATTAACTCTGATTAAGAGACTTCCTTTCATGAAGGGGAAAGGAAAAAATAAATCTTTCAGGGGAAAGCCTGTTGGAGTAAATGTCGATCTGCTGAATTCATTGAAGAAAAATACGGTTGTTGATATAAAATCACTTATTGATAATAATATAGTTAACCCCGAAAATGCTAAAAAGTATGGGGTTAAGATTCTGGGAGACGGAAAGCTTGATGTCTCCTTAAATGTAAAATTGCCTGTATCAAAAGAGGCTCTGAAAAAGATAGAGCAAGCCGGGGGCAGCGTAGCAGCATAACTTTCCCTGTATGAACGACATCTTTGGAATTTTTAGTAAAAGCATAAAAACTCCGGACGTAAGGAGAAAGCTTTTGTTTACGGCCGGTATTTTTGTAGTCTTTAGAATTTTTGCCCATATTCCGGTTGCAGGCGTGAATTTAGCTGCGTTAAAAACTCTTTTTTCTCAAAATCAGTTTCTGGGACTCTTGGATATTTTTTCAGGTGGAACGCTGGCCAATTTTTCAATAATGGCGCTGGGACTTAATCCTTATATCAATGCCTCAATTATCTTACAGCTCTTAACGATGGTTTTTCCAAAGCTGGAAGCTTTATCCAAAGAAGGAGAATCCGGCAGACAGATGATAAATCAATATACGAGACTATTAACTGTTCCGTTGGCAGTTCTTCAGTCTTTCGGTATGTATGCGCTTCTTCGCAGCCAGGGGATTATATCAACATTGGACATTGTCAATATCCTTTCATTTGCTGCAACAATGACTGCGGGGACCATGCTTCTGGTTTGGCTGGGGGAATTGATATCGGAAAAGGGAGTCGGGAACGGAATATCGCTTCTTATATTCGCAGGTATTGTCGGAAGGCTTCCCGTCACCTTTGGACAGACAATCTCGACGGCAAATGCAAATAACTTTTTTAATTTAATAGCGTTCTTGGTAATGAGTGTTTTCGTAATAGCATCAATAATCTTTATTAATGAAGGTACGCGCAAAATTACGGTTTATTATGCCAAAAGAGTCAGAGGGAATAAGATGTACGGAGGCCAGTCTACACATCTTCCTCTCCGGGTTAACCAGGCAGGAGTAATCCCGATAATCTTTGCTGTTTCAATTGTCCTTTTGCCTTCAATGATTGCTAATTTCCTGACTGCTTCCCCGAATAAATTTTTGAGCGGAATGGCTGCCGGACTTGCAGGATTATTTAACCCTTCAGGGATATTCTACAATAGCCTTTATTTCCTGCTGGTTGTCGGTTTTACCTATTTTTATACTGCCGTAATTTTCAATCCCAAAAAAATTGCCGAAGAAATCCAGAAATACGGCGGATTTATTCCTGGAATTAGACCGGGAACTCCGACAGCCAATTATTTAAACTATGTGTTGACCCGTATAACGCTGGCCGGCGCAATCTTTTTGGGTATCATTGCAATTTTTCCGACCATCGCAAAAGCCTTTACGAATGTGCAGACGCTTGTGTTGGGGGGAACAGGGATTCTGATCATTGTTTCGGTAGTTTTGGAGACCATCAAGGCAATTGAAGCGCAATTAGTAATGAGAAATTACGAAGGATACAGCAAGAGATAATTTTTATGAAAATAATTCTAATCGGTATCCAGGGATCGGGAAAATCAACGCAGGGAAACCTGTTATCTAAGAAACTCAAGATCCATTATCTCTCGACAGGACATATCTTCAGGGAAATGGCCAAAGAAAAAACTTCTTTAGGACGTTATATAAAGGAGATTATGAACGCCGGATTTCTTATTCCCGATGTGAAAACGGTCCATATCGTTAGCGAATATCTCAAGAAACCCGAATATCAAGAGGGTTATATTCTTGATGGCTTTCCGAGAACTCTGGAGCAGGTGGAAAGGTTTGAAAACGGTGTTGATAAGGTTATTTATCTTAGAGTTTCGGATAAAGAGGCTCTATGGAGGCTTTCTTATAGAAACGGTGAAAATGGCGGGGATAATCGTGAAGATGAAACATTAGCGGCTATCCGCAAAAGAATTGAACTCTTTCACAAATTAACAAAACCTGTCCTGGAGCATTACAGGAGAAGGAGAATTCTGGTTGAAATTGACGGAGAGCAATCCATCGAAGAAATCCATAGAGAGATTTTGAAAAAAATATAAATAAGCGTGTTGAAATATAAACCTCTTATCGTAGGAATTACAGGTGCATTCGGAAGCGGTAAATCAACAGCTGCTGAAATTCTCAAAAGTTTTGGATTTGAAAAAATCAGTTTAGCTCAGTTTTTAGAGGATGAGCTAAAAAACAGGGGGGAAAAAAATATTACCCGCAAACTACTTCAGGATTTGGGGAATGAATGGAGGGGGAGATACGGAGCTGAAATTCTTGCCAAAAAAGCCCTCGACTTGATAGGAAAGAGGGCATTTAAGAAAGTAGTTATTGAGGGATTCAGGAATTGCGCGGAAATCGAAGAGTTTAGGAGATTTGGCAAGCTTAAATTAATCGGTATTGTCGTTAACCGGAAGATCCGTTTTGAACGGTTAAAAAAACTTGACAGGCGTGAGAAATTGGATTGGAAGCTATTTAACGAGCTGGATAATAGGGATTTAGGAATCGGAGAAGGAAAAGAAGGACTGCAGGTGGCAATCTGCCTGGCTCTTTCGGACGTATTTATCGAGAACAATCATGGTCAGGATGAGCTTAAAAAAAAGATGAAAGATGCAATTAAAGAGGAAATATATGAATAACAAGAATATTTCAATTGCTATAGATGGTCCGGTCGGATCAGGAAAAGGAACTCTCGCGGTCGCCTTATCAAAAAGGCTGAACGCGTTCTATGTATACACGGGGGCAATGTACAGAGAATTGGCTCTTGCCAGCTTCAGAAAACAAATAAACATTAATGATGAGGAGGAAGTTCTTAAGATATTAAATAATTCTTCAATTGAACTCAGAAATACCGATCTTGGAGTAAGAGCTTTTTTGAACGGGGAAGATGTGTCGGATGAAATTTTCAAGCCAACCATAAGCAAATTAACTCCAATAGTAGCCGCATTTCCAAGAATAAGAAAAGAAATGGTTCTAAAGCAACAAAAACTTGCAAAAGAAGCTAAAGAGGAAGGAAAGAGCATTGTAATGGAAGGGCGCGATATAGCATCACATGTCCTTGATAATGCAGATATTAAAATTTACTTAACAGCAGATATAAAGAAGAGGGCGGAAAGAAGACTTAAGCAATTTGTTGACAGGGGGGTTAAGATTGATTTTAATGATGTTTTGAGGGATTTGGAAGAAAGGGATAGGCACGACATGCAAAGAGCAGCTTCTCCCCTGAAGATAGCCCAAGATGCAGTAGTGGTAGATACTACAAATGATACTGTAGATCAAACAGTTGAAAAAGTTTTAGAAAAATTGAAAGAAAAAAGCCTTATATGATTCAGATAAAAACAAAAGAAGAAATAGAGATAATGCAAGCGGGGGGAAAGATTTTGGCGGATGTCTTGTTTGAAGTTCTAAAACACGCAAAAGCAGGAGTTTCGGAATTGGAGCTAGACCGATTGGCGGAGAAATTAATACTGGAAAAAGGTGGAGAGCCGGGGTTTAAAAAAGTTGAAGGTTATAATCATACAATTTGTATTTCCACAAACGACGTCGTTGTTCATGGAATCCCTACNGAATATAGGTTAAAAGAAGGGGACAAGGTCGGCATAGACTGTGGGGTGTATTACAAAGGATTTCATACGGATATGGCGCAAACCCTTCGGGTTAAATCTCAAATCTCACCTGTCCCCGGCAGGGGAAATCTCAAATCTCAAAAAGAAGATGAAATTGATAGATTTTTGGAAACCGGTGAAAAAGCAATGTGGGCGGGAATTAAAGCAGCTAAATCAGGAAATAGGATTGGAGATATTTCAAAAGCATTGCAGGACATTGTGGAAGGGCAGGGATACTCGGTTGTAAGAAGCCTGATCGGACACGGAGTTGGGAGAGAGCTTCATGAGGACCCGGAGGTGCCGGGGTTTTTGGATGGACCTATTCAAAAAACACCCCTGCTGAAAGAAGGAATGACAATTGCGATTGAGATAATATATAACATGGGAAGGCAGGACGTTATCTATTCCAATTCAGACGGGTGGACAATAAAGACAAAGGACGGCAGCCTGTCCGGGCTATTTGAGAGGTCAATAGTTATAGCTCCGGGAGGACCGGTTGTTTTGACTAAATAGCGTTGCAGTTTTAATGCCGGTTTGCTATAATAACAGGGTAAATTTCTAATTTCTAATTCCTAATTTCTAAATATTTAGGAAAATTAGG
>JGI20214J51650_10002266_pt1 | contig 12136 bp, 10 predicted proteins | sample WetSurMetagenome_FD_51650 | JGI IMG/M metagenome (IMG submission 51650)
TCCTTATCGCCCTTGAGAACTATCGTGAAACCCTCCCCCATGAACGCCGGGTACTGTTTGACCGTTACCGGGTTGAGGACCTCGCGTATAAAGTCGTGGGTGTTGGCAGCGTAGGTATGCGGTGCGGTGTTGTACTCCTGATGGCAGAAGAGAATGACCCCCTGCTCCTCCAGATCAAAGAAGCCCGCCCTTCAGTCCTCGAGCCATTTGCGGGAAAAAGTGAATTCGAAAGCCACGGACAACGGGTCGTTGTCGGTCAGCGCCTGATGCAGTCAGCGAGTGATTTGATGCTCGGGTGGACTACCGGTAAAAAGGGGCTCCATTTTTATATCCGCCAGCTCCGGGATATGAAATTCTCCCTGGATGTTACCATTATGACACCAGTCCAGTTATCCAGGTATGCTGAAATATGTGGATGGACCCTCGCACGTGCCCATGCCCGTTCGGGTGATGCTGCGATGATATCGGGATATCTCGGGAAAACTGACGTTTTCGACAGGGCTATCGGGACATTTGCGGGACTCTATGCGTACCAGGCCGAACATGATTGCGAGAGGTTCCTCGATGCGATACAATCGGGTGAAATCACTGCTGAACCAGATATTTAGATTCGAAAATTGATTTCAGAAATTTACCTTTTTTTATCATCAGAAGAATTGTGAATACTCGGGGCACATGAGGGAAAACCGGGTCGGGGGTAGCCATGCGAAAAATAATGTTGTCCAGTAACCCGGGCTTCTTCGATGCAACAGGGATATTCTCACATGAACCCGGTAAACCTGAGTGCACAAAAGACCAGGAGGGAGATCCCGGCAACTTTTATCGCCTGGGTATTCATCTCCTCCACAAATTCTGCCTTGTAACCGGCATCGTTCATTGCCCTGATTACCGGTCTTACGAGGAGTAAGCCGAACGGGAACAACGGGAGCAGCCAGTAGTAACCCATCTGTACCGAGACGAGGTAGGCACAGAGTACTAACGCCAGGACCATCAGGGCAATGGTCCACTTGAATGCAGCCCGTTCCCCCATAATCATGACCGAATTTCTTCGGGAATTCCGGTCCTTTTCAATATCCCGGATCTCGTTGAAGAGTTCACTGATGATCCCGAATATTGCCAGCAGGGAAAAGAAAAGGATACCGGTAAGGTTTACCGGGGAATACAGGAGGTATCCGAGCATACCACAGAGCATCGGGAGGACTGCGTGGTAGACAAGGTCAAGACCGGCGATGTTCTTTGTTTTGATCAGAAAAGAGTACGTGACAAACATAAAAAGGATCAGGACTTCTATCCAGAGCAGTTTTGCTGGCAGGAGCACCATGCTTACCAGGGTGATGAAGAGCAGCAGGGCACTGACAAGGACGGCAAAGCGTAACGACATCGAGCCGTCAGCAAGCGGGTTCCTTGGAACAACCGTATGTGAATCCAGTTCGCGGTCTGAAATATCGTTTATGACAAATCCAAAGGCCGATGAGGATATGATAAAAATCACGAGCCAGACAAGAGCGGTATCGACAGACGAGGTTCCAAGAAAAGCTCCAAACATCCCGACAGTAATGGACAATAGTCCATATTCCCCGAACCGCAGAAGTCTCGCCAGTGGGTTGATACGCACCCTCCCGAATGTTTATTAACCACTCATTAGGTTAAATAACTGATAAACTGATGGGGATACATGCAGGAGTATGATAAATACCTGTCATTTCAAATCCGGATTATTCAATAATCTGGCAGGATTATATTCAGGGTTAATTAAAAGGGTGATGAATGGCGAATGTACTGCTCTCTCCGCTCAGCTGGGGACTTGGTCACGCAACAAGGGATATCCCGGTAATAAGGGCCCTGCTCGACCATCACCATAATGTAACCATCGCTGCGAGCGGCAACGCACTTACCGTCCTCCAGTACGAATTCCCGGAATGCCGTTTCATAGAGTTTAAGGATTACCCGGCACCCTACAGTACAAGCCGTTTTTTTACGCCAAAATTCATTTCATCTCTGCCGGGAATTGCCCAGGCTCTTTCAGAAGAACGCCGGAACCTTAACCGTATTCTTGAAAAAAACCGTTACGATCTCATCATCAGTGATAACCGGCCCGGGGTGTATTCGTTAAAAATCCCCACGCTCTTTGTAACTCACCAGATCCACTATCCCCTCCCGCTCCTGTTCTGGCCATTCGAACTTGGCTCTATCCTTGCCAATTACTTCCTGTTTGATAATTTTACACGGGTTGTCGTTCTCGATAACCCACCGGGTGCGACATCCATCGCGGGAAAGTTATCCCGACCTGTTCGCCGTCTTACCGATTCAAAGGTTTTCTTTGCTGGAATTCTGTCAAGCGTACAAAAAACGGATATTGAACAGGACCTTGATTATCTTGTCCTGATATCAGGCCCGGAACCCCAGAGAGGATGTCTTGAGGAGATCCTCACACCAATGCTTCCCGAACTGGACGGAAATACGATAGCACTGCTGGGGAGTCCGCAAAAAATAGCAGCACGATCTGTTTCAGACCGCTGCACGCTTATTTCCTATGCAACAACACAGGAAAAAGAATACCTGATGAACCGGGCGAAATTTATCATCTGCCGATCGGGCTATACCTCAATGATGGAACTTGCGGAACTCAATAAACGTCACGGGCTTTTTATTCCGACACCCGGACAACCTGAACAGGAATACCTGTCATACTATTATAAAAATACGGGCTGGTTTTATTCGAAAAGCCAGTATAAACTCGACCTGGCACAGGATATCCCGCTTGCCATGAAATGTAAGGGTTTTCCGGTAATGCCCAAAACCAGGGAGAATATCAGACGTTTATATAACGACTTACTGGCACAGTATATTGATTAACCACGGTCCTGGTGTATCGGAAAGGCGGAATTCTTATAGAGAGATAACCACTTATGCTCATGGACGATATGTCCGCCCAGGGCATCGGTGCGGTTATCATTATATATGGAGGATTGATCGTTATCGCCATTGGAGTAGTATTCATTATCACGAAGTTCTGGAGTGCGCTGGTTTCAGGTGACAGCGGTTTTATCCTCTGGTGGGGCCCGGTTATTTTCGTATCGGTAGCACTCTATGGAGGAAGCGGTCTTCTGCTCCGTAAATTTGGAAAAATCTGATCCCTTTTTTTGTACGCGGGATCACAAGTCCGCAGAAGATTAGCGGAAAAATGCGAAAAATCGTTTTTTCACTGGAGAAGTTCCGGCAAATTTCTGTTGTGTTACAATTCCTTTTCGAGACGTGATTTTTTTTGACCATGCAGATGGTCACCGATACGACGACCCGGTCAATCGTACGATTGTTAATACAAGATTTATTATGTTTACATGAACATGGAGAAATATCATGGCGAAGCAGAAAGGCAGGAAGAAAGAGAAGCAGCAGGGAAAGATCGAGGCCGGGAAGAAAAACGGCTCCACCGCTGCTCCTGACGGATCATCTCCCGTTGCAGCGGCGGAACCCACGACAAAGATGAGTCGCAAGGAATTCGAGAAGGAACTGGAGACCCTGCAGATCGAGCTCGTCAAGATGCAGGAGTGGGTGAAGGCCAGCGGCGCCAAGGTCTGTGTACTCTTCGAAGGACGCGACGCCGCTGGCAAGGGTGGCGTTATTAAAAGAATCACCGAGCGCACAAGCCCGCGGGTCTTCCGGTTAGTGGCACTGCCATCACCAACAGAACGGGAGAAGTCCCAGATGTACATCCAGCGTTACCTTCCGCACCTGCCGGCGGCAGGCGAAGTGGTACTCTTCGACCGCAGCTGGTACAACCGGGCGGGTGTTGAGCGGGTAATGGGGTTCACCCCGGAGGCTGAGGTTGAAAAATTCCTCCGCTGGGTGCCTCCGGTCGAACAGGCGATCATTGGTTCCGGGGTCATCCTGGTGAAATACTGGCTGGAAGAGACTATGGAAGACCAGACCGAGCGATTCGAGGAGCGCATCAATGACTACCGGAAAATATGGAAACTCAGTCCGATGGACCTTGAGAGCCATCGCCGCTGGTACGACTACTCACGGGCCCGCGATGCCATGTTTGCCGCAACCGATACTCCGGAATCACCCTGGTACGTCGTTAATTCGCATGACCAGCGGCGTGGGAGGCTGAACTGCATCGCCCACCTGTTAAGCCTGATCCCCTACGAGGAGATCCCACGTAAAAAGGTGAAGTTACCCAAACGCCAGCCAAAGGGCGACTACGTCGAGCCGGACCATCCATTCCGGCGGATTCCGGATAAATACTGACAAAGGAGGCACATATAATGGCAGAACAGGTACAAGATCAACCGAAATGGTATTCGATGACGCCGGAAGCGGTTGCACAACAACTGAAGGTTGACCCGGCAAAAGGGCTCGGCACGGCCGAGGCGCAGCAACGCCTGGAGCAGTACGGACCCAACATCCTGGCCGCTAAGAAGAAGGAATCGGGGTGGCAGGCATTCCTTCGCCAGTACCAGGACTTCATGCAGATCCTCCTTGTCGGAGCCGCCCTGCTTAACCTTGTGGTCACCCGCGAATTGGGCACGACCGTGGTGCTGCTGGGCCTGACAGTTTTCAACGCGATACTTGGCCTGCACGGAGAGTCTAAGGCCGAGGCCAGCCTTGCCGCACTCGAGAAGATGATGAAGAACATCGCCCGTGTACGCCGCGACGGTGTGGCGGTTGAGATCGAAGCTGANNGACTGGTGCCGGGGGACATTGTGCTGATGGAAGCGGGTAACCGCGTTCCGGCAGACGGGCGGCTGTTCGTTACGGCGACACTCGAGATCGAGGAGGCAGCACTGACCGGTGAAAGCGTCGCCTCGCCCAAGGACATCGGGGCGATCGACAGGCCGGAAGTCGCTCTCGGTGACAGGGGTTGTATGGCTTTCATGAACACTTCGGTGACCAGGGGCCGGGGTGAGATGATCGTGACCACAACAGGCATGGGCACCGAAATGGGCCACATTGCTGACCTGCTTGACAGGACTAAATCCGAAAAAACACCTCTGCAGAAACAGCTCGACAAGCTGATTATCATCATCGCCGGGCTTGCGGGCCTCGCATTTGTCATAATGATAATCCTCGGCCTGAGCCGAGGAGATTCCATAGATACTATCTTCATCGCCGGTATCGCCCTTGCAATTGCAGCAATTCCCACCGGTCTCCCTGCCGTCGTGACCACGATGTACTCTATGGGGACGCGGGCACTGGCAAGCCTTGGCGCGATCGTCAAGCGGCTGCCATCGGTCGAGACACTGGGATCGGTATCGGCAATCTGCTCTGATAAGACCGGCACCCTGACGCTCAACAAGATGACAGCCCGCGAGTTTACCATCCCGGGCCAGAACCGTTTCCGGGTGACCGGGGAAGGCTACGGTACGCAGGGGGCCGTGGCCCTGTCCAGCGGTGTAGCAGGATTACAACCCTGGCAGAAGAATACGCTGACCTATAGTACTGAAGGCAAGCTGCTCAGCTCCGGCGGAGCAAGGGTTGACCTCGATCCAATCCTCCTTCCCATGGCACTGTGCGCCGACGCCCGGCTTGACAACGGCACCCTGATCGGTGATCCTACGGAGGGTGCGTTGATCGTGCTGGCAGAGAAAGGCGGTATCAGCGTGGACGGTGCACGCGAGATGTACCCCCGTGTGGCGGAAGTGCCGTTCGATTCTGACTACAAGTTCATGGCCACATTCCACAACATGACCAATGAGAAGGGCAGGCCGGTAGTACGCTGCTTCGTCAAAGGCGCCCCGGATGTACTGATCGCCCGGAGCAGCTCGTACTGGATGCCCGGCGGGGAGGTCATGCCGGCTACCGATGAGAAACTTCCCCTTGCATACCAGGAAAACGACCGCATGGCGCAGGCGGGGGAGCGTGTGATGGTGGTCGCACGTCGCGACTTCGACCCGCAGACCTTTGATCCGGCGGCAAAACTGGTTGACCAGGTGACTGACCTCACACTGCTGGCAATGGTAGGTATTGTCGATCCGCCACGTCCCGAGGCCAGGGACGCTATCGCCAGGTGCCATAGCGCCGGCATCCAGGTGCGTATGATCACCGGCGACCACGCAGTGACCGCCGCGGCCATCGGGCATGAGCTGGGTATCGGGGGTAAGGCACTCACCGGCGCAGAGTTCAAAGCGATGAGCGATGACCAGCTGACGAAAGAACTGCCAGACATTGGCGTGGTGGCACGGGTGGCCCCGGAGGACAAGATACGGCTGGTGGATCTCCTCCAGCGGGATCAGCACATTGTGGCCATGACCGGGGATGGCGTCAACGATGCACCGGCCCTCAAGAAGGCAGACATCGGCGTTGCGATGGGCATTACGGGCACCGAGGTCTCGAAGGGGGCCGCTGTGATGATCCTGACCGACGACAACTTCGCAACTATTGTCAAGGCGGTGGAGTTTGGACGGGGGATCTACGAAAACCTCTCCAATTTCATACGCTTCCAGATGACGAACCTTGTTGCCTACATCGTTGCATACCTGGGTGCAGCGTTCTTACTTATCGCAGGTGGCGTACCGTTTTCACCATTCGTTGTCCTGTGGATCAACTTCCTGGTCCAGGTACCCGTCGCTGTCTCCCTCGGTTTCGACAAGCCTTCAACCGGGCTGATGGAACGCAAACCACGCCCGATCAGCCAGCCCGTTCTTTCCCGTGCGCAATGGATGCGTGTTGGATTTATCGGGGTCCTTGTGGCTGCCGGTACCTTGATGGTAGAAGCAGGTGCTGAGCCGGGCGGAGCTGCTGTGGCGGCTACTATGGCGTTCGTCGTCTTCTCGCTCTTCGCTGTTATCAACGGCCTTAGCTGCCACAGTGAGACACAGAGCGCATTCAACCGGAATATTCTAAACGATCGGCACCAGCTGATGCTCAACGGCCTTGCCCTGCTGTTCATCTTCCTGCCGACGGTGCTGGGCTTCCTGCAGGCAGGCCTGGGCCTGACCTCGCTCAGTGGCAGCCAGTGGCTGTTCTGCATTGGCTTGGCTATTGGTCTGCTGATCGTCAACGAGATAATCAAGGTCATCCTTCGAAACTACCGCAGGAATGATGCGACAACTCCTGCAGTGCCAGCTCAGGTTTAGCACCTGGGCAAATCCTTTTTCCAGGGCGTCACTAATGCGTTGAACCGGTACATATGTATGTTCGGGGTCCGAGGCCTGAACGCGTTATACCAGGCGGACGGATCTGGAATACAAGCGAAAATCCATGAACGCAAATCAGGAATGTAGAATAGGTATTAATATTTCCCTGATTGATTGGTAGTTTACTATGGCTCATCATACAAGGGGAATTATATGATACCGGGACTCGGAAGCCTGAACTGGAAGACCAGTATTCTCACGGGATTATTCGCGGTTATTGTCGGTTTTTTTGCCCTGCTGTTCCCATCCCTCGCAGGTCCTTTCCTGCTTCTCCTTGTCGCGTTTGTGGTGATAGTCACTTCTATTGGTCTTATCATAACCGGGTACGGCGTTTCAGAAGAGGAGTCATACCTCCGGTGGCCGTTAATGGCCATTGGAGTCTCTTTATTCTTCCTTGGTTGTATCGTTATCATCTTTCCACAGGAGTCTGCCACAATTGTCGTGTACGTGATAGGCATATGGGCAATTGTAATGGGTTTCCAGAGCATGATCCTTTCCATTACCTATGCCGAAACAAGACGGGGCCTGCTTGCATTGAAAGGGATAATATCCACAATATTCGGGTTACTTATCCTGTTCTACCCACCACTTTCTTCGGCAGTTCTCCTCATGCAGGTATTCGGGATATACCTGGTTATCCTGGGAATTCTTAGCGTTATTGTGGGGCTCATGGAGAGAGGCTCAGAAGAATAAGGAGATTTTTGTATCCTGCAGGATTGCGGGATTAACCAATTTTTCATTTGCGGCTCTGTGCTATTGGACCATAGATGAGTATAAAAAATGGTTGTTTTTCTGGTGGTTCCTGGAGTATTTCATACCAGCCCATTTACCAAAAAATTATTGGGAGTTCATTAAAAATTCACCCTTTTTAAAAACCAGGGAGGGAATTAAAAAACAGATTCAAATATAGCTTTTTCTCTCTGCCGGTAATCCCATGCTTCACTAATACGGAGGATATCCCATGGTGGGAATGAAAACATTGATTGCATTAGGGGGTAGTTTTCAAACACCCAAATAAAAAAAAGATAATGTAACCCGGGTTTCCGGGCAATTTATGCGGTCTGGCCCTTGAGCATGAAAGCGCCGATTATGGCAGCAATTCCGCCGATAATACCGAATACCCCGAGGATAAACGGCAGCAGCAGGACGCTTACGACCGGGTTGGCAAGGATGATACAACCGAAGATAATCAGGAGGATACCGATAATGCCAGCACCCCATCCGCCACCCTTAAAGGCTGCAAAGATGCCCATGAATCCCATAATGAGACCCCACACACCAACGAAGATAATAAAGATGTAGGGGACGACGAACGTACTGTACAAGGGGTAGGTCAGGATAGCGATACCGGCAATAATACCGAGGATACCGAAGAGGATCTTCCAACCCGCATTGGTGCGGTCAACAAACAGACTTATGAGGCCAAACAGGCCACTGATAAACCAGTAGGCACCAAGGAAGGTGACCAGCACCAGGAGTGTACCATACGGGTAGTAAAGCAGGAATATCCCCAGGATCAGAGTGATAAGTCCCTGGATAAGGACAAGCCACCAGGGGAACAGGTGTGTTCCCGGGGTCACTTCGAGCGACGGGGTCATGTTTTCAGACATAGTAATACCAGCAGTATCTTCATCTGCCATCCTGATTAAGATTTCTGAATTATCTGTTCCCATTTTCTATCGCTGGTCTAACCTGGCCTGCAGAATTTTCAGGAACCGTTCTTCTCCCGGGTATCAACCGGAGCAGCGAGAGAGTTGCCATTATTAAACCCATTCGCAGGTTCCGTTCTCTCATCAGGAGACAAGTGACCGGTCCCACGCCGTATCACCCGTCCGGTACCTGGAGCACACCCTTTCAAGAGCTCCGGTACCTGGAAATCGCGTATCCTGGTCCTGCAAATATGTTGCTGCGTTAATACGTCTGCCGTATGACCACATTCACCCGGGTCAGTTTTTCATATACCCGGTATTTTCTCCAGATTTTTCGCCAGTCATACACGAAATATTCGTACGTGTCCCAGATTGTCACCCAGTTGATGATTACGAANACCCCGACAACAAGGCTTGTGATAAACGATGTAGCGGGATTGTTATAATAGAGATAATAGAACACAAAGACGCCAATACATGCGTTCATCAGGGCAAGTAGGACACTTACCTGCCCCTCCCTCCATGAAGATTTTTTTTCCCGTGAAAGGTCATCCAGGCGGAAAGAGAAATGACGACGCACGGCATTTGCCAGCTGGTCTTCGTCTGCAGGAGGAACACTGCCACTCGGGATATGTAATACGAGATCAACATCCTTCCGGAGATACAAATCGATGACCGAGTCAAATATCGTGTCTTCTGCCAGGTCTGTCAATTCCTTTTCCGGAAACGGAAACGGATCAGACGCATCAAACAACTGGTCAAGCGTTTTGAACCACATATCAATCGCTACCTTTCCACCGGTCCGGGTTTGTGCAATTCTTATCTCTTTCATACTGACACCTGGGAACTTGCGTCGTGTTGACGCAACTATCGTATAGGGTATAGTGATCCAGTTACCTATATTAATTCAGGCACGATCCGGAGGCAGGTAACATTCTTCCACATTGCAGAACCCCCGCTCATATTCTGCAATTTCCCGCCCCGATTTCAGCAGGCTTGTAGTAGCAGATATCGAAAATAAGGCCGCATTAACAAGTAATTATTAAGAGATGTCATTCGGATGATGTATACCATTATAATTATGATTTCCCCCCCCCGATGCACCAATAAATCGCCCGCATTATGCCCCTTTTTTACCAGTATCTCATGTTCCTGATTATTACAGTTATCTTGCCATCCCACCTCTAGTATGCCCGTATTTCCCGGTTATTCTTATCCGTGCCCCGGATACCGGAGGTTACCCCCTGGATTTTTACGTCATTTCCTCCATTAATTTGATTCTCCCTCATGGACATCGACAAATAACGTTGATTCTTATGCGGAACACCCAAAGGTTTAAATTACATAACGAACAGTTTATTTTCAGCCCAACTCAAAATAGCAAACCAAATAGTACCAGTTGAGGCAGGAGAGATGAAAATGGGACTTCTTGGAAAAGTAGCAGCGGTTAAAGCAGTTAAGGGACGAAAAGACGACAAAGAAGAAAAGAAAGAAGAAGCAAAGAAGGAAGAGAAAAAATAATTAATTACATCACACCCGGGTATATTCCGGGATGATCTATTTTTCCTTAGTATTACATCGTCCGACATCAGTAGCGATTGCTGTGGAAAAGATGGCGGGCCAACCGATTGAACGTTCATCTGTTGACGCTGGCAGGCCATAACATCCCGGGATTGATATCATACGTCCAGGGCAGCCCGGAGTTCTTCCAGCCATTCCGCATCCGTTTACCATAATAAGTGCTTCCCAGGTCGTCGACCTTGTCCCCTTCCATACCATCGGTGATATTGTAGGTGTTCACAAACCCGGCTTTTCCCAGCTGGTTGACCGCTATGGCGCTGCGGCCCCCGGAACGGCACAGGACAAGGAGTGTATCAGTCGGCGCATACAGGCCCTTCACCTGATTGATGAAATCCGGATTGGGTTCCACCACGGGTTCTTTCCTGTCTGCGTTCCACTGGTGTTTTACGAAGAGGAGGGGGATGTTCCTCGCCATCTCCGGATGGCCGACGAAAATGTATTCTTCAGGAGTACGGACATCGAGTATAGTGATCTGATCGGGTTTGTTCTTCCACATCTCGTATGCCTCTTTCGAGGTCACATACAGCCCCAGGCTTGTCTGCTTTTTTTGGGGCACCTTCTGGCCCGGTTGTGATATTGATCCTTCAGTTGTCATGATATTGTCTCTTTCAAACTTGTTCGGCTTGTAACAAGGAGGTGTTTGCGGGACTCCAACGTCGCAAGTACTACGCTGACATTTCCCGACTACCCGAGCCGCGTGCCTTCCACCTCGAGCCCGCCTCCATGGGGAAGCTTGCTCCAGCTCCTTCGCTCCCATTCCTCCTTGAGCACTTCAGTTGCCGCCTGCTCAAGGAATTCCGGGGCCGCCCACTTGTCCACATCGAAGTCGTTCCTGATGTAGCCGTGGTTCAACATGAAATCCTTGCCGATCCTGATGCATTGCAGGTTTCGTGCACTCAGGCTCGGCACCATGTCGACATCCCTGATGCCCTCGTAGGTGTCCTCGGCGTCCAGGTAGAACGTCTGCCGGTTGAGGATTGCTCCTGCTGCATGCTTATTCTCGTTAGCCCAGCGCCCGACCTTGACCATGGCCTTCATGTAGGCGATCACGAGTTCGGGGTGCTCTTCGGCCATCTCCCTGGTGCAGGTGATAACAGCCGGCGTGTTTGCCACCTGGATTCTCCAGTCCGGGTACCGGGACAGGTCCTCGATCATCGCGATCTTTCCAGTCGCCTCCTGGAGATGCTGGAAGACCTTGCTCTGCGTGTAGATGGCATCGACAGCCCCCTTCAGCAGTGCCGTTTCCAGCGGGCGGAAGGCCAGGTCGTGCTTGTGGTCACGGCGCATCCAAAGCTCAGACGGGTTGTTCATGGGCGGGACCAGCATCTCGGGCTTGTCGTACCAGTCGTCCGGGTACGGGAACTCGACAAGCTCGATATCGTCCATGCTCATGTCGTTGAGCTTGAGCATGTTCTCGATGCCCATGTGCTCCTGGATGCGCCACCAGTCATTCTTGATGGTGTTCAGGCTCTTCGAGATGCCGATCTTTTTGCCCCTGAGGTCCGACATCTTGAAGATGTCATCGCCGGTACGAACGGCCATGCAGCCGCCCTCGTGCACCCATGTCGCACCCAACAGCACGGTCTTACGGATGTCCGCGTTGACATGGATGGGGGGATAGAGGCCACCGAAACGAATCAGGTTGTCGAGGTTATGGATGTAATGCGGGTACCAGTTGTTCTCGGGTGCGTGGCGGAAGTAGGCGTACTCGACGCCGATCTTCTTGAACTCCTCACGGCACCACCCCAGTTCCTGGTCGACGTT
>JGI20214J51650_10002267_pt1 | contig 12135 bp, 9 predicted proteins | sample WetSurMetagenome_FD_51650 | JGI IMG/M metagenome (IMG submission 51650)
TGAAGGCCTCCCCGGGCAATCCCTTCCTGCTGAACATGCTCGGCAGCCTCTATGAAGTGAACAAGGACACGGCCAATGCCGAGCAGTATTACCGGAAAGCCATCGAGAGCAATCCCAGCGCGCCCGATCTCTACGTCTCCCTGGCCAACTTNTACGTGCGTCAGAACATGACCGACAAGGCCATCGGCGAGCTGAAAGCGGCCCTGCAGAAGAACCCCAACTCCATTTCGGCCAACATGGCCCTGGCGGGAATCTATCAGAGCCAGAAGAAGAACGATCTCGCGAAGGATTATTACAAGGCNGTCCTGAAGAGCAANCCCAAGTTCCCGGCGGCCGCCAACAACCTCGCCTACATTTACGCCGACGAGGGAACGAACATCGACGAAGCCCTGGCGCTTGCCCAGATGGCCAAGGAGCAGGTTCCCGACAATCCCTTCATGTCCGACACCCTCGGTTGGGTCTACTACAAGAAGAACGTGTACAGCCGGGCCATCGTCTATCTGAAGGAAGCCGCCGACAAGATGCCCGATCAGCCCGTTGTCCANTACCANCTCGGGATGGCCTACTATAAGAACGGGCAGACGGAGCAGGCAAAGAAGGAATTGTCCAGGGCCCTCCAGATTGACCCGAACTTCCCCGGGGCCGAAGAGGCGAAAGAAGTTCTTCAGAAAGCGAAGTAGGAATTCCCGGCATCAACAAAACGGGGAGCCGCTGCTTTGCCGGCGTCAAAANTTGATGGAAGGCGTTGGCCCACCGTCAGTGCGGACAGTGATCGATTAATAAAAATAGCTTTCAAATCAATGGCTTGGAGAGGGGTCGTCAAACACCCCTCTCCGACCGTCAAAATATGGCCCCAGGGCTTCCCTCTTCATGCCAGGCAGTAACCGGATGTTAGTGTAACATATTGATATTTAAAGATTTATTGCAAGCTCCGGAACTCATCACGGCGGTCCTGCACGGAATGAATATTGCATGCATCATCGAGTGAGAGAGAAACGAAACCCCNCAGAATGAGAACTGCCGTCTAACTNGATGTCCTTGCTCCATCAGATCGCCCCTCGCTAATATCGGATTCTCGTCTCTGGAACTGGTGACGGCTATTTTTACAGTCACAATACGGAAAGCGTAAAGAATATTTACAACTAATACTTTCTTCGTATTGAAATTCAAAATTAATCGTTTAGAATAACAGCCTTCAGGTTTGTGGAAATAACTTATTTGGACAGTTCTGGTGCACCGGTTGCACACCCGGAGAAAAGGAGGGGAACACATGAAGGGACGCACGATTTCGGTCATTGTCACTCTTGTTTTAGTCGTCATGTTGTCCGGCCCGTTTGTATATGCACAAGTCAATCAGCCTGCGGTTCCGCCCCAGGCATCAGGTGTGCAAGCGGCACCCGTCGCAGCACCCGCCGCACCAGCCCAGGCAGTCGCACCCGCCGCACCCGCCGCACCCGCAAAACCGGATAAGCCGGCAGCAGTGAAATCGCAGGAGACTCTGCAGAAAATGCAATCAAAGGCAGCTGTTGCGGCGGACAGCGACAGCTACATCATCGGGCCCGAGGACGTCCTCTACATCTACGTGTGGAAAGAAGAGAACCTGTCCCGGTCGGTGCCCGTCCGGATGGACGGCATGATTTCCATTCCCCTTGTCGATGACGTGAAGGCTGCGGGCATGACACCGCTGCAGCTCAAGGAATATCTCCTTGCCAAGCTGAAGGATTACGTTGAAACGCCGGATGTCACCGTCATCGTCACGGAAGCCAACAGCTACAGGGTTTACGTGCAGGGCGAAGTGAAGACACCGGGCGTGTTCAAGCTGCGCAGCGAAACCACGCTTGTCCAGCTCATCATCATGGCAGGCGGTTTCACGGACTGGGCCAACCAGAAGAAAATCACCGTCATGCGCAAGGAAGGCGGCAAGGACAGCCGTATCGTGGTGAACTACAANAAGATCATAGAGGGAGATTCCGGCGAAAAGGATATCGTGCTGAAATCGGGCGACATCATCATTATNCCGAACTAGCCGCGCAGCGGCCGTCCGAGGGATAAAGGAGCAAGGTGAAAGGATAAAGGGGGGACAAAGAGGAAAAGGATAAGGCGAAGAATATACAGTTCAGACCTTTAACCTTTTTCCTTTGACCTTTAACCTGCAGAGCCGCTTCGCGGCTGGAAGGAGGGGGGATCTTGAGACGGAAGACATTGGTTACAGCGGCGGCAATTTTTTTTGTGATGTGCATGATGCCAAATGCGATGGCTCAGACGGAGCCCGGTCAGCCCGCTTCGTCAGGCAAGCCTTCCGGAACGACGAGTACGGCCCCGTCGGCCGGTACGACCGGTCAGACAATGTCCGGTCAACAGAGCGCTCGCGAACAGCCGGGCTTCCCCGTGCTGCCCGGTACCCCTGACCTGACAGGAACGGGAGGCCCGATCACACTGCCCGCCGGGCAGCGCTACGAGATCAAGCCGTATATCTTTGCCCAGGAGCAGTACACGAGCAACGTCTACCTCACGAAGGATAACAAGAAGGATGACTGGATAACCACGTTGGGCCCGGGCATCCGGATGGCCATGAACGATCCCGGATTCGGGGCTGATCTCACGGGCAACTTCGGATACAACTGGTATGCCAATAAAACCAAGAATGACTACTGGAGCATCGACGGGGCGCTTGGCTTGCGATACAATCCCACGGCCCAGCTCACCTTCAAGGTAAGGGACTACATTCTGCGCTCGGCAAACACGTCGGAGCCGAACTACCCGCAGGGAGGGCAGCCGGCACAGCCCGGCGTCACCCCCAGCACCAACCGGGGGAACGCCCCCTATGTGCGCAACGTCGTTGAGCCATCCATAGACTGGCAGTTCAGCCGTATGGGCAGTTCATTGGGCATTGTCTACCGCAACAACATCCTGGTTAACGACGACAACAGCCTTTACGCGAACACTACCGAAAACTTCGTGGGCCCCTATATCAATTACTGGTTTGACGCACATAATAACCTTGCTCTGGACTATGGATTTACCGCGGGCTCATACTCGGGCGGCCCGCCGCCGACCGCACCGAACTTTACATCTCAGAATCCTCACGCGCGGTACACCTACCGGTTCGATGCCCAGATGTCGCTATTTGCGGATTACGCATATGCCTACCAAAACAACGACTCACCGGGCTTCAACTATAACGTCAACAACCCCTCCGCGGGGATCACGTATAACTTCAACTCGACCCTGACCGGCGTGGCCCAGGTGGGATATTTCTGGATGGATCCTGAGCAGGGAAGCGGTCAGAACGGTGTCACCAGCAACCTGAGCCTCACGCAAAGGGAGAGACAGACAGCTTACACCGTGGCCTTCAAGAGCGGCTACGTGCAGAACGCATTCGACTTCAATAACCTGGGCTTCTACAAGTATTACCTCGGCTCGATTTCGGTTACGCACAGCTTGACGCAGCGCTTCAACGTGGGTTTCGTCGGGACCGCCCAGAATATTGATTATGCCTTCGTCGACCGCAATGACTGGCTCTATACGGCGGACGCCACGGCGAACTATCAGCTCATGAGATGGCTCATGGTCAGCGGCAGGGTGGGTTACCAGGAGAACGATTCCAACATCAGCGCGAACAGCTACGACGAATGGCATGCGTTCCTGACGCTTTCGGCCACGTTTGACAATTTGCTCTAAGCCGCTTCGCGGCAGGAGCAAGGATAAAGGCTAAAGGATTTCCCTTTTTCCTTTGACCTTTGGCCTGAAGTGCCGAGTCGTGGCACGAGCGGCACGTTTTGTGCTTAAAATGTAAACTATTCCGACAGTGGAAAGAGCCACAAGCCACAAGGCAAAGAAAAAGTCTGAGCGCCCGAGTGAGCTATAAAAGAAAGTGGTCATTGCGAGCCGAGCACCTGTTCTGAGCGTGTCGAAGGATCGCGAGGCGTGGCAATCCACGTTTGAGATGAATGAGATTGCTTCGTCACTTGTCGCTCCTCGCAATGACAGAACGAACGAAAAAACGTACAAACGAACGAACGAAATAAACGAGCGGAGCCGCAAGCCTCAAGCCGCAAGGCAAGAAAATCCCCCTCAATCCCCCTTTGTTAAAGGGGGAGGCCAAGAACCACTCTTTGATAAAGGGGGAGGTCAAAAAGAACACCCCCTTTGTAAAAGGGGGGCAGGGGGGATTTAGACCGGATAGACCAGACAGGTTCGAGGACCGAGGCACAAATTAAAATCCTCGAGCCTGAGATCGCTGCCAGGCAGGGCCAATGCAAAAGATTTTGAGTGAAGTAGATTCTAGAAGGTACACGAGAGGAGTGGCATGATCAACCCCGGACGGTCGTACAACGTCAACGACTACAAGGAAATCTTCCTTCGCCGCAAGCTCTACTTTGTCATTCCCTTCGTCCTCATTTTCGCGGCGGCGGTTCTCTGGGCGGGCTTTGCCCCCCGGAAGTACCAGGCCTCCACCCTCGTGCTGGTCACGCCCCAGCGGGTCCCGACTGAACTTGTCCGCCCCACGGTGACGGCCAGCATCATCGAGCGCCTCAACTCCATCAGCCAGGAGATCATGAGCCGCACGCGTCTCGAGCAGATCATCGACGAGCTCAAGCTCTACCCGAACGAGCTCAAGCAGATGAAGCGCGAAGAGGTCGTGGAGCTCATGCGCAAGAACATCAAGGTGGAGCTCCCCAAGCGCACCGCCGAGACGGCCGGCTACTTCACCATCAGCTTTACGGGCGAAGACCCCCGGATCGTCACCATCGTGGCCAACAAGCTCTCGTCGCTCTTCATCGAGGAGAACCTGAAGCTGCGCGAACAGCAGGCCGTGGGCACGACGGAGTTTCTCACCAACGAGCTGCAGATGACGAAGGAGAAGCTCGAGGTCCAGGGACAGAAACTGGCCGATTACAAGCGCCGCAACATGGGTTCGCTGCCCGAACAGCGCGACACGAACATCAAGATGCTCGAGCAGATTCAGAGCCAGTCCCAGCGTGTCGACGAGAGCATGCGCGCCCTCGAGGACCGCAAGCTGCTCATCATGAAGCAGATGTCCGACATGGAGAACCCGGCCGCCGCCGTGACAACCGGCCCCGACGGCACCACCCAGCAGAAGAAGGGGACGATGAGCTACGAGTCGCAGCAGGAGGAGCTGAAAAAGCAGCTTGCCGATCTGCAGTCGCGCTACACCGAGAAGCACCCCGACATCGTGCGGACGAAGAAGCGCATCGCCGATCTCGAAAAGAGCAAGGAGACCACGAGCATAAAGAACGACCCGCGCTACAAGGAGCTCAAGGCATCGCTGGCGGAAACGGACAGGCAGATCCTGCGGCTTCGGCAGGAGGGCGAGAGGATCAACGCCCAATCCGGCCAGTATCGAGGGCGGGTCGAGGGAGCCACCCAGCGCGAGCAGGAGATGGCCTCCATGCTCCAGGAGTACAACAACACGCGCCTGCAGTACGACACGCTCATCAAGAAGAGCGAAGAAGCTCAGCAGGCGGAAAATCTTGAGCGGCGTCAGAAGGGCGAGCAATTCCGAGTCATCGATCCCGCGCGGACGCCCGAGAAACCCTTCCAGCCCGACATACCGAAAGTGCTTCTGATCGGTCTGTTTGCGGGGCTGGGCTGCGGTCTCGGCGGCATCTTCGTCCGCGAGCAGCTCGACCGATCCTTCCGCGACCCCGAAGACGCCGAAGTCACGCTGGGCCTCAAGGTCCTGGCGAACATCCCCAGAATCGGAAGCAAGGCAGCCTGATCATGTACGAGCAATTTTACGGACTGAAAGAAAAGCCCTTCGAGATCACTCCCGACCCGCGGTTCCTCTACATGAGCGAGCAGCACCGGGAGGCATACGCGCACCTGACTTACGCCCTCAACGAGTCGAAGGGCTTCACGGTCATCACGGGCGAAGTGGGCACGGGCAAGACGACGCTCATCCAGATGCTGCTGTCGCGGCTCGACGGACACACGCGCACGGCGCACCTGTTCAACCCCAAGCTCTCCACCCGGGACTTCCTCAAGTTCATCTGCAACGACCTGGGGCTGAAGACGGACGACCTCACGACGAAAGGCGATTATCTCACGCTGCTGCACGGCTTTCTTCTCGAGTGCTATGCGCGCAAGGAGCGCGTCGTCCTCATCATCGACGAGGCGCAGACGCTCTCGCCCAAGCTTCTCGAGGAGGTGCGGCTGCTCACGAACCTGGAGACCCCGAAAACCAAGCTCCTGCAGGTCATCCTCATGGGTCAGCCCGAGTTGGACACGATCCTGGCCGACCAGCGGTTCCGGCAGCTCAAGCAGCGCATCAGCGTCCGCTATCACCTGAAGCCCCTGGACCGCGGGGAGACGAAGGAGTACATCGAAAAGCGCCTCAAGGTGGCGGGCGCCCGCGACTGTCACCTCTTCGAAGACAGCGCCATCCGCGAGATCCACAGGCGCTCCAGCGGCATCCCGAGACTCATCAACGTGATTTGCGACAATTCCCTGGTGACGGGCTTCGTGGAAGAGATGCCGGTCATCAACAAGCGGATCGTCCGCGAGGTGGCGAAGGACATGGAGGGGCCCCCGATGGCGGTGAGGCCCGCCTGGAACTACGTGTTCTTCTCCGTCGTCTTCCTCATCGTCCTCGTGGGCATCCTGCTCATCTGGGCCAAGGAAGTGTCCCTGGGCGATATGCCCTCGGTGCTCGATAACGCGGAGAAGATCTTCCGGGGACGAATTCTGAGGCAGTGACCGAAGAAGGGCTTCGGGATTCCGGCTTCGGGCGTCGGGATCAGAAAATAGAAAAAGAGTCATTGCGAGCCGAGCCTCGCGAGGCGTGGCAATCCACGTTTGAGATGAATGAGATTGCTTCGTCGCTTCACTCCTCGCAATGACAGAATAGACTCTTTCTCCTGACGGAATAGACTGAATAGACCAGATAGACTAGAGAGACCAGATAGACCAGACAGACCAAATAGACCAAAGGACCAATGGACTAAAGGATGGGCAAACTCTACAAAGCACTCGAGAAGGTCGAAAAGGGTCGCAATCCGGAAAATGAAGCGGACACGCTGTCCGGGGACCGGGCGCAGCCGGCGGAAGAGGCAATTCCCGAGCGCGACCGCAAGCCCTACATGCAGATGCCGCCGCAGGAGGCAACCCTGCCCACCATGGATGAGAAGCTCGTGGTCTACCGCGAGCCTGGCTCCATTGCCGCCGAGCAGTTCCGCAAGCTCCGCACGCAGCTCCTGGGCATGAAGCTCCCCAACAAGCCCAAGACGATCATGGTGACAAGCGCTACGGACACGGAGGGCAAGACGCTCGTGGCCGCGAACCTCGGGCTGGTGCTCTCCCACGACCTGCACAGCTTTGCCCTGCTCGTCGACGCGGACCTGCGCAACCCGGCGCTCAGCCGCTGGTTCGGCTTGCACGAGGGCCGGGGCCTTTCGGACTACCTGGCCGCCGGCGCGGACATTCCCGGATTGCTCACGAAAACGTCGGTCGAGAAGCTCACGATCCTCTCGAGCGGCTCCTTCCAGGCCAATCCCGTGGAGCTGATCGGATCGAGCGGATGGAATCGCTCGTGAGCGAGATGCGCGAGCGCTACAGCGACCGCTACATCATCTTCGACTCCTCTCCGCTGCTGGCCACGACAGAGCCCAGCGTGCTCACCCGCCTCGTCGACGGGATCATCCTCGTCATCCGCGCAGGCGTGACCCCGCGCGAGACCGTGCAGCAGGCCCTGTCCACCATCGACCGCGACAAGGTCCTGGGGATCGTCCTCAACGATCTCGAATTCGAATCGGGCGCGCTCAGCTCGCGCTACTTCGGATCGTCCGAGTACTACTATCGTTACAAGGAAAAGCAAAAAACATCCGGGAAGTCTACCCGGAGCTGGCGAAGTCTCTTCCGTTCTTCAAAAAAGGAGGACTGATTTAAATGATTGATAGACCGGGTACACCGGTTGAACTGCCGCGTAACTGGTATGTCATCCAGACCAAGCCGAAGAAGGAATTCGAAGCAAAATCGTATCTCTCCGTGAAGGGCGTCGAGATCTTCAGCCCGACCATGGAGGTCGTCACCGCCCGGGGCGGCAAGATGGTGAGTGAGCAGCAGGCCCTCTTTCCCGGGTACCTGTTCGGGCGTTTCAACCTGCTCGAGGACTTCAACCTCGTGCGGTGGGGCAGGGGCGTCAAGAAGATCGTCAGCTTCGGGGCCCAGCCTGTTCCCGTGGCCGACGAGGTGATCGAAGTCATCCGGAACCGCGCCGCGGACGGCGAGTGCGTGAAGAAGGCCTGCAGCTTCGAGCACAGCGACCTCGTCCGCGTCCGCTCGGGCCCCATGAAGGATCTGCTGGGGATTTTCGACCGCTGGGTCTCCGATTCCGAACGCGTCCGCGTGCTCCTGAACCTCGTAGGCTACCGCCCAACCATAGAGCTGCACTACTCGCTGCTGGAAAAGGTGGCCTGACCGAATAGGGCTTCCGGACTCGGGCTTCGGGATTCGGGATAGAAGGTTGGAAGATGAATTTTGAAGACCTCGAAGTCTGGCAGAAAGTGACTCAGCTCAGCACGGAAATATACAGGGAGTTAATGAAACTCAAGGACTATGGCTTCAGAGACCAGATCACCCGCTCAAGCCTGTCCGTTCCCAGTAATATCGCCGAAGGATTTGAACGGGGATCCCAGAAAGAATGTGTGACCTTCTTGAACTATGCGAGAGGGTCGTGCGGCGAGCTGCGAACCCAGATCCACATTGGTGTTCAGATTGGGCATATAAAACGTGAAAAAGGCGAGCGTTGGGGGGAAGAGGCAAGGCTGATTTCTTCCATGCTCTCGAGCCTCATAAAAACGAAAAAAAGGTTCATTGCTGAAAACAATTAAATCCGGGATCCCGATTCCTTGATTTTTTAATCCCGAAGCCCGAATCCGGAATCCGGAATCCAAACCACATAGCCAGTCACTGGATGTGAGCATGGCTCAGAAGAATGAGGATAGAAATTTCGTCGACCAGGAAGAGTTCCGGAGTCGAAACGGCGGGAGCCTGCCTAAAAAAGGATTGACATGGTGAAAAAATGTTGGCAAAATTTGCGTGACGGGTTGGGGGGCCTGTCAGCCTTTCATAAATACCTTCCGCAAAGTTTCTGCTGCCAGTGTGTGCCACTTCACGGCGCATTCCAACGAACAAAACTTAACCAGGCAGGACCCACAAGCGATTCAGAGTAGGATGCCCAATGAATTACCTGTTGCCCGGCGTGGCAGGCGATGAGGATCGGGCTCTTTCAAAGCTCCCTTCCGGGAAGGGGGAGTTGATGGCGCTTGTGCATCAATCTCCAATTTATGGAGGCGCCGCTTCTGATTCTCGTGGTGGTTTGGACAACCTGCAACCCGATTCCCGCTGCTTGCTGCCGATTTGTCGTTGTCCAATGCACGTAAGCCCACGGATTGTATGGGAGGGCAGATTTAATCTGACTCAAATACAATATATCGGAACGAATGTTGCAAGTCTTTAATGGAAAAAACTAGACTGGAGTGCTCGCATTGAAAGAAGCCGGAGCAGGAAAGCTCAAACTGGTAAAATCGGATCCATATAAGGCCGATGTTCTTGACGGCGTGCAGGGCTTGTACAACGATGACTATTTCAACCGCATGCTCTCCCTCGAGCGCAAGCGGTCCCAGCGGTCGAAGAAGCCCTTCATGCTGATGCTCTTCGACATCTCGAAGCTTCTCAACCCCCATCCGAACATCGTCGTCATCAGCCGCGTCGGGCACATTCTCGAGGCCAGCATCCGGGAGACGGACGTTCGGGGCTGGTATCGCAGGGGGCAAATCATCGGCGTCATCTTCACCGAGCTCGAGAGCGCGAGCGAATCCGTGCGAGACAAGATCTTCGGCAAGATCCTGGCAAGCTTCGCCCGCGAGATCGCTCCGGAGGACCTGAAGAAGATCGAGATCTCCTTCCATGTCTTTCCCGAGGACCACGACAAGGGGAGCGGCAACGGCCGCTTCAACATGAACCTGTACAAGGATCTCCTGGAGGGCGAGCGCAGGCACGGCGTGTCCCGGAAGATGAAGCGCCTGATGGACATCGTGGGCAGCATCCTGGCCCTCGTCATATTCTCGCCGCTCTTTCTGGCCATTGCCGCCGCCGTCAAGCTGACCTCCGAAGGCCCCGTGCTCTTCAGGCAGACGCGGATCGGCCAGTGGGGCGAACACTTCACCTTCCTCAAGTTCCGCTCCATGTATGTCAAGCAGGCCGAAAATCCCCACAAGGCATACATCGAGAAGTTCATCAAGGACAACCAGTGCGCCGCAAACGGCTGCGGGGCGGAGACGGACGCGCCGGTCTTCAAGCTCACCGACGACCCGCGCATCACCCCCGTCGGGCGCTTCATCCGGAAGACGAGCCTCGACGAGCTTCCGCAGTTCATCAACGTGCTCCGCGGCGAAATGTCACTGGTCGGCCCGCGGCCGCCCGTGCCCTACGAGGCCGACATCTACGACGTGTGGCACCGGATGAGGCTGTTGTCCGTAAAGCCCGGCATCACGGGACTGTGGCAGGTGATGGGCCGCAGCACGGCGAACTTCGACGAAATGGTCCGGCTGGATCTCAAGTACGTAACAGACTGGTCTCTCTGGCAGGATATCAAGATCATCCTCAAGACCCCCTATGTCGTCATCATGGGCAAGGGAGCCTACTGATCGGAATGCCGGTGACCGGTGAAAATTCCCTCATCCTTCCCCCTGTGTAAAAGGGGGACCTCATAAAACCTCTTTTCAAGAAACCACTGTCTCAACTTGTCGAATCGCCCTTTCACAAAGAGGGCCCGGGAGACTGTGAAGCCCTGTCCGGAGCTTCGAGATGCGCGGAACAACAAGAATGCACTGCAACTATGGCAACTTATACAACCATTTAATGTTATCTGAAAGGTGGACCGATATATGTCTCAGAACCCTCAAATTCATGTCGTCAATTCAGGCCACAAGGGCGCTCTTGCGGAGTCTATCATGAGAATCGGAGTCATTGGTTACGGTTACTGGGGACCGAACATCGTCCGGAACTTCAGCTCCTTCGACGGGGCCCGGGTGGTGGCGGTGTGCGACCTCCGGGAGGATTACCTGAAAAAGGTCGAGAAGAACCACGCGGGCGTGCGCACCACGATGAACTGCGACGAGCTGATCTGCGCGACGGACATCGACGCCGTCGCCATCGTGACGCCCGTCTTCACCCACTTCGACCTCGCGAAGAAAGCCCTCCAGGCCGGCAAGCACGTCTTCGTCGAGAAGCCCTTCACCTACACGGTGGCCCAGGCCGAGGAGCTGATCAACCTGGCCGAGCAGAAGCACCTCAAGATCATGGTGGACCACACCTTCCTCTTCACGGGCTCCGTCCGCAAGATGAAGCAGCTCGTCGACGACGGGACGCTGGGCAAGATCTACTACTACGACTCCATGAGGGTCAACCTGGGCCTCTTCCAGCACGACGTCAACGTGGTGTGGGACCTGGCGCCCCACGACCTGGCGATCATGTTCTTCGTCCTGGGCCGCAAGCCGAAGGCCGTTGTGGCCACGGGCTCTGCCCACGTCAAGCCCGGCATGGAGGACATGGCCTACCTGACCTACTATTTCGACGACAACGTGATCGCGCACATCAACGTCAACTGGCTCTCGCCGGTGAAGGTCCGCACGACGCTGGTGGGCGGTCAGAAGAAGATGCTCGTCTGGAACGACATCGAGCCCGACGAGAAGATCAAGATCTACGACAAGGGCGTCGAGGTGAAAAGCGCCACGGGCGTCTACGACCTCCTGGTGAGCTACCGCTCGGGCGACATGTGGGCCCCGAAGGTCGACCAGATCGAGGCCCTGAAGCTCGAGGCGCAGTACTTCGTCGAGTGCTGCGGCAACGGCACGAAGCCCATCAACGACGGTGCGGCGGGCCTCGAGGTGGTGCGCATGCTCGAAGGGGCCATCGCGTCGCTTCGCAACCGCGGGGGAATGGTCGAGCTGTGAGCGAAAACCCCCTTGTCGTCATCGCCCCCGACGTCAAGCTCGGGAAGAACGTCCGGTTCTCGAAGTTCGTCAACCTCTACGGCTGCTCGATCGGGGACAACACCAAGATCGGCGCCTTCGTGGAGATCCAGAAGAACTCCAGCGTCGGGGCCAACTG
>JGI20214J51650_10002268_pt1 | contig 12133 bp, 12 predicted proteins | sample WetSurMetagenome_FD_51650 | JGI IMG/M metagenome (IMG submission 51650)
ACTGAAATGATCCGATACCATTTTGGTAACTGATCAGGCTTCTGTGACGGACTTCATGAAATACATCCCCTGATCCGGCACAGCATCTGTTCAGTGGCTCCAGGTGGGTTCAAAGCAGGAACACGAATCGATTTGTAGCCAGCATCGAAATATCCCGCAGGGACGCTGCGGGAGGGAACTATCGGATGAGACATTCGGGAGAGTCCGGAACGGTCGGATCCCTTTCTCTATTGAGCAACCTTCCAAATTAGAGGCCATATGCCGAACAAGCTTTTTATCGGGAATCTGTCTTTTAACGTCGCAGATGAGGGATTGAGCGAATTTTTTGCCAGCATGAACATACCGGTCGAAAACATCCGAGTGATGCGTGATATGGAAACCGGCCGTTCCCGCGGGTTTGCCTTCGTTGAACTCCCAGCCGACGCGGACATGGGAGCCATTATCAATCAGCTGAATGGAAAAGTTCTGGACGGGCGTCCGCTGACTGTTAACGAAGCACGCCAGCAAAAGCCAAGAGAGGGTGGCGGCGGCGGCGGATTCAATCGCGACCGCGGCAAATTCGGGAAACGCGGCGGTGGGGGCGGCGGCCAGCATGGCGGCCACGATCGCCGTCCGCGCAACGACTACTAGAGCCTGTCCGTTCGGTTTGGATTAGCCTCTTCTCTCTCCTATTTCGAGCTAGCCGGTAAGGCTATCGACTTCATACGATTATTGTGTCTCCGCAACGAGGATATGTTGGATGGCGAACGCTGCACTCGAAATCCGCTACGAATACTGTGACGACAAAATCTGCTTTCTCCAGATGCAGTTTGGAGGCGACAGGAACTTCTGCTATCTCCTGGGGGATTTATCAACCGGATCCGCGGCCGCCGTTGATCCCGGATTCTTTGCCGAAAAATTTGTGGATGCTGCGTCAGTTCGCAATCTCAAAATCGAGAAAGTGCTGATTACCCACGCACACTCCGATCACATGGGGGAAGCGGGAAGGCTCCTCCAGATGACCGGAGCCTTGATGTATGCCGGGCCGAAAGAGAATCTGCCGGAAGCGCTCAGCTTGGGCGATGGGGAGGAACTGCGGCTCGGCAAGAAATCGATCCTCTCCCTCCACACACCGGGCCATTCACCCGGGCATTTGTGCTTTCTGTTCGAGAAAAGACTGCTGACGGGGGACCTCCTTTTTTGCGGAAAGGTGGGAGGAACGGGAGCGTACTTCCCGGGCTCTTCCGTTTCGGAGGAATGGGAATCACTGAAGCGGATCACGAGCCTGCCGGGAGAACTACTGGTTTTCCCCGGGCACGACTATTATGGCAGCACTGGTGAGATGTCTTATTCCGCCATTGAATACGAGAAGCAGCACAATCCATTTCTGCTCTGTAAAAACCTCGATGAATTTATCCACCTGAAAAACAACTGGGAAGCGTATAAAGTCAGTCATGGAATACGATGAATGATTGACGATTGAATCAGTCTTTTCAATCGTCAATCGTCAGTTAGCAGACCGGCGGTTTGGTATTCGGGAGAGGCGGGTTCTTCATTCCGATGCGAAACAGTTCGCCGGTTTCTTTGCGTTTCCAGCCCGCGCGTTGGCTCAACGGATGCTCCATCCGTATGGCTCCCGGGCAGGGACAATGGTCCACGCAACAGCCGCAAAACCAACACTCATCCGGATACAGGACGATCGGGGGTTCGCCTTTCTGCGGGTTGGGGATCAACACGTCCGTTCGGCACACGTCGACACAGGTCAAACAGGAGGTACAGACATCCGCATCGAAAATTATCGCCTTGCATGCGGATGGGGGGTTGGCCACCAAAAGCGCTTTCTCTGACATGTTCAAAACCTCCGAATCACTGATCCCTATAGTTCGCTATGATTGCTGTAATTCTCCGCAAAACCGGGTGCGTATGGTGGCAGGAGATAATATTTAAGCGGCAATTCGCCTACCTGGACTTTTTCGTTTTCCTGGCGGATTGTAACGATCTTGTGCCACTCCGGAGGATCCATTTTCGGATAGTCCAGGCGCTTAAAATCCAGGAATAGGCTGCTCGCCTTCCGTGCGAGAGAAGACTGCATGATGATCTCCGCAATTGTCATGTGAGTATGGCATTCCAGAACGCGGCACAATTCGTGCGGATTCCTCGCATAGGCCGTCGGCGCTTCGCTTTCCCGGATGCTTCGGATCCAGTCGAGACCCATCTTCAGGATTGGCTCGCTTTTGAATTCACCGCAATAATCCTGCATTACCCGGCACAATCCGGCACGCAACTCTTTCCACCCGATTCCATCATTGCGCATCACGGGCGCATAAACGCGAGCCTTCTCCGCTTCTATCTGTTTTCTGTTCATCGGGCCCATTTGTACCTGTTTGGCGTAACCGGCGGCCTTTCTGCCTGCATATCTCCCCGTCGCAGCGGCATGAGCGTGCGTGCCGCCGGAATACTGCTGGCTGCCTGCGACATACAGCCCATCGAGGGTAGACTTGAGATCCCAGTCAAAAACTATACCGCCGCCGCCGCCGAATGCTCCTTCACGCCATTGGCGAGGCCCATAGGTTTCCCAAGCCGGTCCGCGGCCATACTGGTCGGGCGGCATGACGGGGAGTTGAAGCATGTCTTTATCGGGATCGAAGCCGGCTTTGCAGTAATTGTCATAAATAATGCTGCATTTACCTTCGTTGTAAATCATCAGGCCCCAGATTGCCCGGCGCTCCTTCTCGGGCATTCCGGGCAGGTCGGCATAGAGCGGAAGAGCATACTCACCATTCGCGATACGTTCGGCCAGGTCAGGAATCAGACCGGGCCCCCAGATTTCTTTGGGCCCCATGCGACCATACATAAAGTATTTCTGCCCGGGCGCAGGACGATATCGATCGGAGACTGTTTTCAGAATATTCCCGTCTCGGTCCACGTACGGGATCTCCTTGCCGTTGGCATCCACGATGGTACAGGCAAACCAGGTGTTGTTGTGATCTCCCGTCCCGTAGGGGGGATATCGGAAGAAGCCGCTGGATAGTCCCTTACCGCTTCGTTCCATCAGCGCAAGATCGGCTCCGGCATTCCATGCCATCGCGGTGCCATCTCCCGAGTTATTGGGATCGTTGAATATAGAACTCAGGCCGGAAATCTCGGTGGAAAAGACCCATTGCCCTGCAAACACCGACATCGAGAGTATTGCTGCTTTGGAATTGAAAATATAAAACTCTCCGGTCCTGATGTTCACGCCCGTTGCACCGACAACACGCCCCCCTTGCCGTCCCTCCTCGGTCAGAAGACTGGTAACCATAATGCGGTCGCAAATCTGCACACCCAGCCTCTTGAGCTCGTTGTAGAGCGCAACTTTGACTTTCGCACCGCCATTAACACGGATACAGGTTCTGTTCACGTAATCGTAGGCGAACATGAGCTTGGTTTTTTCATCACGGAAGTCGGCCCCCTCGAACTGGTCGTCAACATCGCGAACCTTAATGCCCATCTGTTCAAGATCAAGCAGAGCGTCGTAGCTTTCCTTGCATTGAATGTAGCAGGTAATGCCATTGCCGTATTCGTGATAGGAATAGTCGCCGAACACCTTGACGATTTCCATCATTTCTTCCGGAGTCACTGTTGAGCAGGGATTCGTACAGGCAGCGTGCCAGTGATCGACACCCGCGCCACCGGAACCGCTCCGTATGACCGGCCCTTTGTCCACCACCACAACCTTTGCCCCGCGTCTTGCAGCATGGACGGCGGCATGACATCCGGCGATGCCTCCACCCAGAATCAAGACGTCGGCGGTCACAATGTTCTCCTTGCCATAGTTCACCGGGTAAGGCCATTCCGCCGTAGGAGTCAAACTGTGGTCCGCCATATTGGGTCCTCCTGGAATAATTGCAGATAAGCACACAAGAATTGGCACGAAGGGCCACTATAACCCACCTCTGGGGAGAGGAAAATAAAGAAACGACGACAGGGGCCAGAAGTCAGGATGCAGGGTTTCGTTGGTGCTACCACGATCGCCGGCTCAGGTGCGGCGAGTTTTGCGGTTCTTTGGCGGGACTTTCTGCTTTGGCACTTTCCTGGGGGAGGAGGAGGCTTCCATCCATGCTTTGATGCGGTTGGCGTCGGCTAAGCGAGTGTTCTTCCCTGTGGAGTTCAGGAGAACGATCAGAACCGGACGCCGTGCCAACAGGGTTTGCATTACCAGGCACCGCCCTCCCTCTTCAATGTATCCGGTCTTCGAAAGACCGATCTGCCAGCGGCGATTCCGCACCAGCGCGTTCGTATTAACGAATTTCAGTTTTCTCCGTCCCAGCTGCAGAGTGACCTCAGGTTGAGTGGAAAAGTTGCAAATCTGCGGGTAACGGCATGCTGCATCCACAAGCCTGCTGAGGTCCTGGGCAGAAGCTACGTTTTCATCCGAAAGTCCGGTCGGGTCATCGAATCGCGCTTCGTTGAGACCCAGGGCTCGGGCCTTTTCATTCATTGCCTTCACAAGAACGCGAACTCCGCCGGGGTAGGTTCGTCCCAGAGCATGGGCGGCGCGGTTCTCAGATGCCATAAGAGCAACCCTCAACGTCTCGCGTCGTGTGAGCTGAGTTCCCACCGGCAGATGGGAGTGGCTGAAACGCAGTATATCCTTGTCCGCCTCTTCAATCGTAATCAGTTCATCCATGTTCATCCCGGCATCCAGGACAACCATTGCCGTCATCAATTTGGTGATCGAGGCAATCGGCATTGCCGTATCTGCTCTTTTTGACAGCAGGTATTCACCGGTGCGCTGGTCCTGAACAATGAACGCGGCGGAGCGAAGTTTTGGAGTTCGAGTCGTCGGGATGGATCCGGCAAAAAGGCTGGAAGAAGAAGCCAAAAATAGCCCCAGTACAGCGACAGCAAATCTCGAGGGCATGAACAACCGAATCCTTTCTTTGTTTGACCTGTGGTGCCGATTCGTCCCCGTCAACAACCAGACTTATCCGAACGATGCTTCTCGAGTTCATTGTACACACACTTGAAAAAATAATGCCAAAAACTTTTGCGGATTTGAATAAATGTCACCACAGGTGTCGTTGTTCATGTCATATAAATGCGATTGACACCGCATTCCCGACTGATACACATTGATCTCGCCTCAACCACAGAAAAAACACAGGAGTAACCGATATGACAGGCGGATACATCGGGAAAATTCTCAGAGTTAATCTGACGACTAGAGCGGTCAGCACGATCGATACCGCAAGATACGAAGAATTCGGCGGCGGGCACGGAATCGGCTCGGCCATTTTTTTTGATCTTGTCGGCAACCAGCTTCCTTTTGACGCATTCGATCCAAGAAACGTCATCACGGTGATGACAGCTCCTTTCTCAGGTACGTTCGTGCCCGGATCCGGACGGTGCGAAGTTCAAGGATTGGCCCCGATGTACTATCCGACCGAGTGGTTCAACCGAAGCAACTGGGGAGGCCGGTTCACCGCACAGTTGAAATATGCGGGATGGGACGGCATCGTGATTGAAGGAGCCTCCACCGAACCTGTCTGGATCAACATCGTCAATGACAGGGTCACGTTTGAAGACGCCGCAGGATTATGGGGCATGGATGTTGTGGATTCGCAGGAGGAAATCGCCCGACGCATTGTTCCCAGCCTGCGCTACGGCGAGTGGGCCGAACTGGACAAGGGGCAGACTACACAGGTCCCCGCAATCGCCTGCATCGGGCTGGCAGGAGAGAACAGAAGCCGCATCGCCTCCATCGTTCACGGAGCCGGCAGCAGCGCCGCACAGGGAGGATTCGGAGGCGTCTGGGGATCCAAGAAGCTCAAAGCGATCAGTGTTATCGGCACGGGAAGCGTACCCGTGGCAAACCCGCAGGCTCTGATGGAAGCCAGGCTTTGGTTTAATAAGTTNCAGTGGGANGTCGATAATCCGCTGGATCACAAAATGGAACCCCGCGCCTTCATGCTTTTCAACGGCGCACCCAGCGGCGGAAACACACTCAACATGACGGTTCCCTTGGAGCCGGCACGAGCCGCGGCATGCGCTTCCTGCCCTCGGGCTTGCCGAATGCGCCTGGCCGGAGGCAGAAGCAATGAGGCGACCTGCGCCGGGACCGTGACCTTCATGGGACTGGATGGCCCGCGCATCGATAAAATGAAAGCCACAGACCTGCTGCATGCCTACGGCATCAATCATTGGCATCTGCATGGGCCGATTGCATACCTGCAAGGGTTGTATAAGCTCGGAGTTCTGGGGCGAGGAAAACAGATTGAATGCGATCTCCCTTTTGAGCAGTTCAACAAGCTGGAATTTGTCGAGGCGCTGATGCGCAGGATTGCCAGGCGGGAGGGGATCGGCGAGGCGCTGAGCGAAGGCCTGGCCAGGGCCGCAATCAAATGGGGCCGGTACGAAGAGGATCTCGCCAGCGGGCTTCTTTCTCTGGCCTATTGGGGTTCCTGGGAGCATTACGATCCTCGCGTGGAGGTTGAATGGGGCTACGGTTCCCTGCTGGGGGAACGGGACATCATGATGCACAGCTTCAACTATCCCCTGCACTGGATGCCGACCGCGATGATTCGGGAACAGGTGGACCCATATCTTTCCGCCGAAAAAGCTGTGCAGATGGTGGCCGCCACCATGATTCCATACGCCGGGGACGCGTTTATGATGGATTACAGCGAAGGTCCCACCGGCATCTATTCGGATCACAAAGTCAAACAGGTAGCCTGGCACCGACACTATGAAAGGTTCTGGATTGACAGCACGGGATTCTGCGGCTGGCGGTGGCCGATGTTCTTTACCAACAATACGCCCGACAGAGTCGGCGCAACACCGGAAGCCGAACCCAAGTTCTATAACGCGGTTACCGGAAAAAACCTTACGTTTGCCGACGGCATGGAAATCGGACGCAAAATCTGGAATCTGGATAAATCGATCTGGGTCTTGCAGGGAAGGCACCGCAACCAGGAGGTTTTCCCGGAATATCTCTACAATAAGCCGTCCGAGGTACACATACTCCCTGTCTATGAAAACGGCAAATGGTCTTACGGCACGAATGCGGGCCGCAGACTGGACAGGAAAAAAGTTGAAGACTGGAAAACGCGGTTTTACGATTTCGAAGGCTGGAACACCGCCAGCGGTTGGCCAAAGCGAAATACGCTCGAATCACTCGGATTGAAGAAAGTCGCCGATACGCTCCACGCAAAGAGCAAACTCGGCTAAAAATCGGGGACGTCCCACACGTTCACCTGTTTTTTCAAGAACGGGGTCAGACCCCGTTCTTCAACGATGGACGGAAAAAACAGGTGAACGTGTGGGACGTCCCCGATTTATTATTTATTTGGCGGCAAGAACTGAGCGGATTTTCCCCGTAATGAGATCTATGCCAGCTTCGTTGAATCCGCCTTCGGGAAGAATAATATCGGCATACCGCATGGACGGTTCGACAAATTGAAGATGCATTGGACGCACCGTGGCGAGGTACTGCTCAACTACAGAGTCTACGCTGCGCCCTCTCTCCCTCAAATCCCGCTTCAGCCTTCGGACAAAACGGATATCTGCATCACAATCGACGAAGATCTTTATGTCCATGAAACGGCGTAACCGCGCATCAAAGAAGATCAGGATCCCCTCAACGATAATGACTGGTAGTGGTAATACGGAGAGCGTATCCGGCTTCCGTGAGTGGGTAACGAAATCGTAGATCGGGCGCTCGATGCATTCCCCTGCGCGCAGCGCTTCGAGATGGTTCAAGAGCAGTTCATTGTCGATCGCATCCGGGTGATCAAAGTTCGCCTGGTGCCGAACATCGAGCGGCATATCCCCGACATTCCGATAATAGGAATCCTGTTGAAGATAGGCGACATCCTCCTCGCCAACCGACGCTATGATTTTCTGCGCAACCGTTGTCTTGCCGGAACCCGTGCCTCCGCAAATGCCAATGATTATGCTGGACATCGTGTACACCCACCTTCCTATAACTTCGCCCACTTCGCGTGATTCGCGGCTGCTTTACAAGACACTACTTGGGAATCGCCACTTCGACTTCCGTAACCGGCAGAATTTCCCTTAGCACGCGCGGTTCTATTTCAACCAGGAAACCGCGCTTTCCGCCATTAATCAGGATTGAGGGAAGATCGAAGACGGTCTTTTCGACATATACGGGCAATGAGGCACGGGTCCCGAATGGACTCGTCCCCCCGAAGAGATATCCCGTAAGTCTGGCGGCGGTTTTTTCATCGCACGGTTCAACTGATTTGACACCAATGAACCTGGCGAGGCTTCGAGTCGACACTTCGCAATCGCCGTGCATGAGCACAAGCAGTCCATCGTTTCTATCAGTCTGCATGACGAGGGTTTTAATCAGGAGGTGCTCGGCGTAGCCCAACTCCACAGCCCCCACGCCGGTACCCCCGTGATCCTGATACCGGTAGAGATGCTGCCGGAAGGCAGCCTTCCTTTCCCGCAAAAACCGTATGGCCGGCGTAACCGGAAATTCGGATTTCGTCAGTGTGGCCCCCTTCCCGATCGGCTATTGAGGAGTTCCTGTAATGATCGTAGGAGCCTCCTCGAGAAAGGCGATCACTTTGTCGCCTAACTCCTGCAAGGACAAGGATGCTTTAACCAGGTATCCGGCCGCCCCAAGTGCAGTCGCTTGTTGAACCTTGGAATCGATCGAATTTGAAAGGATGACGACCGGGATGCCGCGCGTGCTTTCGTCCTTTTTCAACTCTTCAAGAGTCTCGAGCCCGGACAGCTTTGGCATCAGCATATCGAGCAGGATGAGTTGAGGATTATTTGCCCGAGCCCGCATTAGGCCTTCTTCGCCATCCGCGGCGGTCAAAATTGTAAGTCCCCTTTTTTTCAGACTGACTTCACAGGCTTTCCGCAGGAACTTGTCGTCTTCGATTAAAAGGACACAAGCGTTTTTCATACATACCTTCTTAGGCTGCGGGAGGAAGAACAAAAAGGAATGTCGACCCAACTCCCTCCGTCGATTCGCACCAGACCTTCCCCCCGAATCGATCCATGATAAGGCGGACAAGGTAAAGCCCTAATCCGGTACCTTCAGTTTCAACACTTAATACGTTTCCCGCCCGGTAAAACTTTTCGAACAGCTTACCTTGGTCGGATTTTGGAATCCCTATGCCGGTATCCTTTACAGACCAGCGCACCTGATCCCCATCCCTCCCGATTTGAACTTTTATCTTTCCCTTCGCGGGAGTGTATTTCACCGCGTTGGAGACCAGATTTAATATCGCCTGCCGGAGCAATTGCGCATCTCCGNANACGGGAGGCAATTCAGCGCCGACTTCAAGTGAAAGCGTCTGCTCCTTCTCCTCCAACATTGGCGTGAGATCATCAACCACGCTCCTGGTTAGCTCCGCAATGTCGAGATTATGGAAGGTAAGTTGAAGCTTCCCACGTTCGAGACGCGATATGGCCAGAAGATCGTTTACAAGACCGATGAGGCGATCCGTGGACGACCTGGCATCCTCGATGTAGGAGCGCACTTCCGCGGGATCATCGAGCGTGTCCATCGCGAGTTCCAGCATCCATTTCATGCCGGACAGCGGCGTTCGCAGCTGGTGCGTGACGAAAGATACGAAGTCGGACTTCATCTGTTCCGCATATTTGCGCTCCGTAATATCGCTTACACCNCCAACAAGCCGGATGGGTGCACCTCTCTGATTGCGGATAGCCGCTCCGCGATCAGCCACGCTGACGTACGAACCTTTCCCATCAGAAACCCTGTATTCCTCGGAAAAGGGAGTTCCCGTTTCGAAATGCTTCTTAAGCGCCTGTTCGATGCGCGACAGATCTTCAGGGTGAAGACTGCTCCAGTACTCCTGGCGCGACTTAGGCATCCGCTTGTTTTCCTTGCGGGATTGTTCAAAAAAAGCACCGAAGTAATCGACGTGGTCGGCAGGCAGATCCCAATCGTAAACGATGTCTGTCGCACACTCGGCAACAATCCTGAATCGCGCCTCAGAATTTTGCAGCGCATCCAGGAGCCTTGCAGTGTGAACAGCACCTGCCGCATTATCGGCAAAAAGTGACAGCAGGCGCGCATCCGCTTCGGTAAACTCACGCGTGCTTCCTTCGACTTCATGAACACCCAGCACCCCAATCAGCTCACCGCCGCGAATCATTGGCACACAGACAGCTGCACCAATCGGCAACTTGGAAAGATTTTGCGAACGATAGGGCCAGTTCTGATAGTCGTTGGCTATGACCGGCTCCAATGTGTCCGCGACCCGTCCGGCAAGCCCTTCGGACCGAGGGACATGTGTTCCGATAGGCATTCCGACTCCGGCTTCAACGGCGATCTCGAAGTCGTCGCGATCCCTGTCATAAAGAAATATGGCGCAACCGGCAGCAGCCACGAGGGCCTTGGCGCGTTCCAGAATTGTCTGAAGCAGAACGGTCAATTCCTGTTTTTCGGTAACATCCTGCAGCGTATCGTAGAGTGCGGCTATTTCCATCGTACGCTGCTTCGCTTCCTGCAGATGCTGCACGTTCTTGCGGGCATCAATTGTTGCCTGCCGCGCGATTATAAAGCCGCAAATTATCGCTCCGGCCAGCATTAAAATCCCAAGCCAATTCAATATGAGGCTGACGGAATTTGCATTCTGCGCGCCCACAAAACCCAACTCCCGCCAGAACCACAAGCTGTGGTAGAGACAGATCGAGATAAGAATGATCGCCGCGATAGCCAGCACGGTATATATGCGGCACAGTGCTATGATGGACGAATTCGCAGCCTCCTTTGCTCCTGCAAATAGGCGCGGCACGAATCCTGCGCGGGTTTTATTCGAACCAGTCATGTTCTGCCTTTAGCGCGAGCTGTCGAAAGGCTCCTTGATGGGAGAGTTCCTTTATGTTTAAGGGGTAGCCTTCATTCCAATTCTACAAAGGGCCGCAACTGGAGGCTTCACAGTTCGCGGCGCAGTTCCTGCATCAACTCCTCAAATTCCAGCAAAATTGGGTCCATGCCGATCTTGATACCCGTCAGCAATTCAAGAGCTACGGTCAGATCATGATCCCGACCCATCTTTTCCAGATCCGAAAGCTGGTCACGAAGCGCGTTTATCCCAAAAAAGGCAAGCCGTCCCTTCAAGGTATGTGCGATTCGTTCCACACCAGCATAATCGGAATGCAGAATCCCCTCACGAAGATCTTCCGCCATGCGAGGAAAATCCTGCACGAACATCTCGGCAAGCTCGGATAGCAATTGAATGTCCCTATCCACGTGGGCAAGGGCAACCTCGACATCCAAAACTTTCCCGGGCTTATCTGGCCGACTCATAGTCTCCGCCGCACCACTATATCAAAACGCCAACACCTGCGTAACTTAGAGGAATATGATATACCAGGTTTGAAACCAAAAACAGCCGCGTACGCAGCAGATCATGAAATGCAGCCGCTTCCCAACCCTCCGTTGACCGAGGCCCTATCTTTAACACAACCTTTATGGCGCTCCACACATCTAATACTGATGAAGAATAAAAAGGATTAGGAGGCATATATGGAAACAAAAATCGGGACAAAGGCCAGACTTCTCGGAACCGTTCTTGCGGTCCTCCTGTTGGGCTTAGCCGGAAATAGCATGGCATCCATTCCACAAAAAAGTGGATCTCTTACTGATTCAGTGCGGCATCAACTCCTGATGCTCCCCTACTATGACGTATTCGATGTGCTTGCATTCACAATCGACGGGTCGAGCACGGTGACATTGACAGGACAGGTTACCCGCCCAACGCTAAAAGCAGACGCAGAGACCGTTGTTCGCGGCGTCACGGGCGTCAATCACGTAATTAACAACATCGAGGTCCTGCCATTGTCTACTTTCGACAACTCCATCAGGCTGGCAACCTATCGCGCCATATTCTGCAGGTCTGGTTTCGAAAAGTACGCAATCAGGGCGAACGCGCCGATTCGAATTATCGTAAAGAACGGCAATGTCACGCTGGAGGGGGTTGTAGACAACACCCTGGACAGGCAAATGGCTGAAATGGCAGCCCGCTTTGTACCGAACGTTTTCAGCGTAACCGATAACCTGACCGTGTCGTAACCGAAGCTGATACGGTTGTCGGGAGACCGGTTTGATGATGATTTCGGAAGCATGATTTCCACCGGTTTCCCGGTTTTCCTGTACCTCGAGAGG
>JGI20214J51650_10002270_pt1 | contig 12126 bp, 9 predicted proteins | sample WetSurMetagenome_FD_51650 | JGI IMG/M metagenome (IMG submission 51650)
GGAAGGGGATTTCCATGAAGCCATGAACTTTGCCGCTGTTTTTCAGGTACCGGCGGTTTTCGTGGTCCAGAACAACCATTGGGCCATCTCCGTACCGCGCTCGCACCAGACCCATTCCCGAACCCTGGCACAAAAGGCTTTGGCCTACGACATGCCGGGCCTTCAAGTTGACGGCAACGACGTTCTAGCCGTTTATGCGGCGGCCAGGGAAGCGGTGGACCGGGCTCGGGCCGGCGGCGGTCCCAGCCTCATCGAAATGGTTACATATCGAATGTCCATGCACACCACCGCCGACGATCCGAAGAAGTATCGAACGGAAGAAGAGGTTGAGCAATGGATCAAGCGCGATCCCATCACGAGATTCCAAAAGTACCTCACCGAGAAAGGCCTGCTGAGCGACGAAGCCATCGCTTCGCTCGAGACGGAGGTTCAAAACCAAATCAAGGCAGCGGAGGAGCGGTGGGTGAAGCAGACAGAGACTGCCGTCGATCCTCTCGCCATGTTCGAGCACGCGTACGCGGAAATGCCTCCCCATCTCCTTGCCCAGAGGGAAGAACTGCGGCACGAACTGGCTGACCGGGAAAATGCCGGGTTGGGGACTCGATAATGTACCAGCATTCAGCTTCAGGGGAGACGAGCAATGGCTAAAATGACGATGGTCCAGGCACTCAATCTGGCCCTCCATCAGGAAATGGAAAAAGACGACCGTGTATTGGTTTTGGGTGAAGATGTCGGCCTCGACGGCGGGGTCTTTCGCGTCACCGAGGGTTTATTCCACAAATTCGGCCCGGAACGAGTTATCGATACACCTCTTGCCGAATCCGGCATTGCCGGTTTTTCGATCGGGATGGCCCTCTACGGACTGAGACCGGTTTGTGAGATGCAGTTTTCCGGGTTCGACTATTTCGCCATGCACCAGATGGAATGCCATGCGGCGCGCCTGAGATGGCGTTCCCAGGGGCGTTTCTCAGTCCCGATGGTCCTTCGGGCACCCTATGGCGGTGGTGTAAGGGCCCTGGAACATCATTCGGAGAGTCGCGAGGCCTATTGGGCACATACCCCGGGTCTCAAAATGGTGATCCCCTCTACCCCTCGAAATGCCCGGAGTCTTCTCGTCAGCGCCATAAGAGACCCCGATCCCGTCGTGTTTTACGAACCCAAAGCGGTTTACCGGGCATTTCGCGAGGAAGTTCCGGAAGAAGAGGAAACCTTTCCCATCGGCAAATCGCAGGTCGTGCGCGAGGGGAATGACATCACCGTCATCTCCTATGGCGCAACGCTTCACCCCACACTCGAAGCAGCCTCCGAACTGAAAGAAAAACACGGTATCGATGCCGAAGTCATCGATTTGCTGACCATCTCACCCCTGGACGATGAACTCTTCGCCGCCTCCGCCCGCAAAACGGGGCGGGTGGTGGTCGTGCATGAGGCTCCCCGAGGTTTTGGCCCCGGCGCCGAAATAGTCGCCCGGCTGGGCGAAAAGGCTTTTCTCTACCTGGAGGCTCCCGTCCGAAGGGTCACCGGCTTTGATATCGTGATCCCGCTCTTTCAGCGGGAGCAGCAATACTTGCCTGGTGTTTACCGGATTGTAGAGGCGGTTCGCGAAACCTTGAACTTCTAAGGGTAGGAGGACGTATGCCAAGGGAATTCAAGCTTCCCGATCTTGGAGAAGGAATCCACGAGGGAGAAGTCATCGAGATTCTCGTTTCAGTGGGGGATAAGGTGATCGATGGAATGCCCGTGCTGGTGGTTGAGACCGACAAGGCCACTACCGAAATTCCTTCTCCGGTTACCGGAGTGGTACAGGAAATCCGCGTCAAACCCGGTGAAGTGGTCAAGGTAGGGGATGTCTTAATGGTATTCCTCGAAGAGGGTGAAAGCGAAGCGCCCCGCAAAGCTGAGGCGAAAGCGGAAGGCAGGAGGGTGGAGGCGGCTGGATTTCCGTCCCCGGCAGATGCTCCCCCCTCCGTTCCGGCGCCCGCTGGGGCTGCGCTCGGCGAAGCGGCCGGACCGGTGCCGGCGGCGCCGTCAACCCGCCGACTGGCTCGTGAACTGGGCGTCGACCTTCACCAAATTGCTCCGACCGGGCCTGGCGGCCGGGTGACATCCGAGGATGTGCGTACCTTCGCCGCGAGTCTCAAGCACGTTGTGGAACCACCCCCACCCGGAGCGCCTGGGCTCGCAGAAGCTTTGTTGTCCCCGGCAGTGTCGACTCCGATGGCATTCAGAGCTCCTTCCCTGCCCGATTTTAGCCGCTGGGGCCTTGTCACTCGCGAGCCCCTGCGCTCGGTTCGGCGAACCACAGCCCGGCACATGGCTTTGGCTTGGTCGCAGATTCCCCACGTCACCCATCAGGACGAGGTCGATATTACCGAATTGGAGGCTTTGCGCCGCCGTCATAAAGAGGAAATCCAGGCGCAGCACGGGGTTCTCAGTCTCACGGTTTTTGCCATGAAAGCCGCAGTCGCGGCCTTGAAGGCACATCCGAGATTCAATGCCAGCCTCGACGGCGACCGGGAGGAGATTATCCTGAAGCATTATTATCATATCGGGGTGGCGGTTGACACGGAGCGCGGCCTCATCGTGCCGGTAGTCCGCGATGTCGACCGCAAGAGCATCACCGAACTCGCTCTCGAGCTCAATGATCTGGTGGTCCGTGGTCGAGCAGGCAAGATCGAACGGGAGGAAATGATCGGCGGCACTTTCACCATCACCAATATCGGTGTTCTTGGAGGGACCGCTTTTACTCCCATTGTCAATTACCCCGAGGCAGCGATCCTCGGCATGGCCAGGGCGAGGCTGCGGCCTGTGGTGAAAGAGGATGGGGAGAACTACGAAATTCTGCCGCGACTCATCCTGCCGCTCATCCTGGGCTTCGATCATCGCGTGGTGGATGGGGCTGACGCCGCACGCTTTCTAGGGATGATCATGGACACTCTCGGCAACCCCGAGGAACTTTTGATGATGGTTTAGGAGAACGCACTATGGTCATGGGTGAATTCACGCAGGAAACCGATGTCCTGGTGATTGGCGGCGGTCCGGGTGGCTACGCAGCAGCCTTTCGGGCGGCTGATCTGGGTCTCGACGTGACCCTGGTTGATACCGGAGGACGCCTCGGAGGAGTTTGCCTGTTTCGAGGATGTATTCCATCAAAGACCCTTCTGCATGTTTCCGAACTCCTCTATGACGCGCGCCATGCCGGTGAGATGGGCGTCGAATTTGGCGATCCCAAAGTGGACTTGGACCGGCTGAGGCAATGGAAGAACCAGGTCATCAATAAATTGGCCAACGGCCTGATGGATCTGAGCAAAAAGCGGAGCGTTCAGGTCCTGAAGGGGCAGGCGGTGTTTGAATCCTCGGAACGCGCCCGTCTCCAGAATTCAGAAACGGGTCACATCAAGTTTCGCCACGCTATCATCGCCACGGGTTCCACCGCCATTTCCCTGCCGGCCACGGAGTTCAAGCAGGGCGGCCGCATCATGAGTTCGGCGGCGGCGCTGAGTCTGCCCGACATCCCCGGGAGGCTGCTGGTTGTGGGAGGAGGCTACGTTGGCGTGGAACTGGGCTCGGTGTATGCCTCTCTGGGCAGCCGCGTGACCCTGGTGGAAGCGACCGAGAGGCTGATGGCGGGTGCCGACCAGGACTTGGTGCAACCCCTGCTGGCCAGGCTTACAGGGCTTTTTGAGGCCATTCACCCTCGGACCCGGGTAAAGGAATTGAAGGAGCTCGACAATCGGGTTGAGGCATTGCTGGAAGGCGAACTGGACGAACCGCACCAGACCTTTGACCGGGTCCTCATAGCCGTGGGGCGAAGCCCGAATGCCAAGGACATCGGCCTTCAAAACACTAAAGTCCGAGTAGATGATCGCGGCTTCGTGATTGTCGATGAACAGCGACGAACGACCGATCCGAAAATTTTTGCCGTGGGCGATGTTGTCGGCGGCGTCATGCTTGCGCACAAGGCCATGCATGAGGGGAAGGTGGCCGCGGAAGTCATCGCCGGCCGGCCGTCGGCCTTTGACTTTCAGGCCATCCCGGCAGTGGTCTACACCGACCCCCAAATTGCATGGTGTGGTTTAACCGAGGAAGATGCGCGAAGACAGGGTCGCGCCATAAGGGTATCGCGCTTTCCCTGGGCCGCATCGGGTCGCGCGCTTTCGATGGGAGTCGCAAAGGGCATGACGAAGATGATCATAGATGCCCAAACGGAGCGGGTACTGGGCGTCGGTATCGTGGGTCGGGGCGCCGGGGAAATGATTGCGGAGGGAGTCCTGGCCGTTGAAATGGGCGCCGTTGCAGAAGACCTGGCGCTCTCCATACACCCCCACCCCACACTCTCGGAAAGCGAGGAAGAAGCCGCGGAGGCCTTCCTGGGCAGTTCCACCCACATTCTGCCCCAGCGCAACCCCGAAAAGACCAGCAAGCCTCGGTGAACCGATACCCGTATGAAGCGCCGCCGCCGCCGGTGCCAGGCCCGGCAATTATCTGAAACGAGGGGTTTATATGAAATCCTCCCAACCCGTCACCCCGGCATGCTTCCCGGCCTAATGCCTGCCGGGACAAGGTCTGGCCGGGGTCCAGGATTTCAAAAAAAAAGCAGGATTCCACCCCGGACCTGATCCGGGGATGCCGCAATGACGAAGACGGGGTTTCATCTTTCGTTGTGACCCGCAGGGTCATGGGGGTCATGTCGGGCTTTGAACAAAACCTCCCGGCTTTCGAAACCCCCAGACAACCCCTCGCCTGGTGACCATCGCCACAATACCATCCGGTTCAACCTCTCGATAAACCTCGACAAGGTTGGTGCCAAGATTCTTGAATTTCCATAGTGGCGAACGAATCTCAACGGTATCTCCCGGTTCGCAGGTTTCCGGCTTTCCTTCGTCACGCAGTTCCGCCAACCTTTCTCCCGCCCCCGGGTATTCGGGAAGAGTGAGCATCATGATTCTCGGCTGCACATGGCCAAGGATCCAACTGGCCCTTCTCAGCCACCCGAAATAAATCAGCGTCAGGTGACGACCGGCGTAGCAAAACACGCCACCTGAAAGAAAACACACTGCCGGCACCAGCCATCCGATCAGCGAAGGAGGAAATGGACCCGAAACAAACCAATGAACCAGTCCGGTCAGCACGCCGACGAGAACAAGCCCCCAGCAGAGCAGGAATACGCCGGCGAGTAGGAACACCGCGCCAAAAAAAAGGGCGATGCCGGACTCAAGCCTGAGGTCCGGATGAATTTTCACATTCATGATTCTCCTATGGAAGGTTTCCTGACGGTCACGAAACAGGCCACGAACAGCGAATGATGGTCCCTTCCCCGGGGACCGACTCGATGCCGCAATTTCCCCCCGACAGTTCGGTTCGTTCTCTCATACTGGCAATTCCCAAGCCTTTTCTCTCATCTCCGCTGAGGAAAGTGTTATTTAAATCAAAGCCGATGCCATTATCATCAATGATCAATTCGATGGTATTATTATGCCTCACCAGTGACAGATTCACCAATTCGGCTTCACTGTGTTTGGCAACATTGTTCAAAGCTTCCTGCAAGACTCGAAAGATCGCAATCTTGAGAATCTCGGGAACCTCCGCTTCCTCAATTGCGATCTCCTTCTCAATACAAACGTCCGGACAGACAGTTTCATATTGTCTGCAAAGCCAGTCAATGGTGGCTAAAATACCGAGATCATCCAAAATCGAAGGGCGCAAATCGCTCATGATTCTTCGCGACTCTTCGATGGCATTCTGCGTGATAGATATGGAAGTCCTAATGGATTCGGCGGCGGGAAGACCCCGCTCCAGGTGACTCAATGTATTGCCCAGGCTGATATTGATCGCGGCCAGCGAAGAGGCGATGCTGTCGTGCACCTCTCTGGCGATCCTTTTCCTTTCCTCCTCCTGCGCGGTAAGCAGTTGAGCGGAAAGCAGGCGCAATCGCTTTTCCGATTCCTGCAGAGATGCTTCCGTTTTTTTGCGATCAGTGATATCGCGAATCGATTCGATAGCCCCGATGAGGTTGCCGTCCTTGTCGAAAAGGGGCGACGCCTTCGCCCAGAGATAAGCTCCCTTTCCTTCATAGGTCAAAGGAACAAAGGCTTCCACGTAGAGGGTGTCTCCGTGTTTTTCAATGGACTCATACCCCATATCGAGGGGAGACTTGTCGCCCATCACCAAGTCAATCAGGATTGGTCGGGATGTTCCGTAAAAGGGAATAGCATAAGCGTAATTGCCTTCCCANAGGACATCTTCCTTGGAGACTCCGGTCATCTCCTCCATCGCCCGATTCCAGGCGATCACCCGTTTATCCTGGTCGATNACGAAGGTCGCGTCGGGGAGGAATTCAATGATATCCTGGAGCTGTTGATGAGCGATGAACAGGGACTTCTCCGCCGAACGCCTTATGGTGATGTCGCGAGCAATGCCTGCTGTACCCACTACCTCCCCGCTGTCATCGAGTATCGGCGTCTTGACCGTCTCATACCACTTTGTTCTGCCTCCCTTCTCGGTTACGGGTTCTTCGACATGCTTTCGTTGCTTGCTCTGCACCACCTCTTCATCATCTGCGCGATATTTCTCCGCCAGAGCCCCCGGCCATAGATCGAGGTCGGTCTTGCCCACGATTTCTTCGCGTTTCATTCCGGCTGCCGCTGCGAAAGCATCATTGGCCGCCAGAAACCTGCTCTCCCGATCTTTCAACCAGGCCATGTCGGGAATATTATCGAGGATTGCATGGAGCTGGCTTTCACTCTTCCACAACGCCTCCTGGACACGCTTCCGCTCGGTGATTTCCCGGCTGAGAAACTGATTCGAGGATTGGAGTTCCCGGGTTTGCCACTCCAGGCTTTCGGCCATTTGGTTGAATGCCTCCGAAAGCTCCCCGATTTCATCACGAGTATTCACTTTAAGGCGATAACCGTAGTCCCCCCTGGATAATCTCTTGGTGCCTTGCGTCAGTTCTCTAATCGGCGTGAAGATGTTGCGCTGGATCAAGTATTTAATAACAAGGGTGAGCAACAGCCAGACCACTGCAATCCCAAAAAGAGAAGTGAAAGCATTGAACCGGGTGCGCACATAGTCATCAGCGCTCATTTTCACCATGACCGCGCCGACCGGGAGGCCCTCGGGATCGAATAACGGCTGATACTTCGTCAGATAACCGCCCATCTCGAGTCTGACTTCGCTAACGCTTCCACTGTTCTGTGCGAGGGCCAGGGAAGTGGAAGGACGCAGGACTTTGAATTCCTCCGTCTTATCGCTGCCGGTGTTGCTCGCAACCAACATGTCACCGGCATAGACAAAAGTATTCGGCACCAGACCGCCAGGCAGCTTCGCGTCAAGAAATCCGGGCTGGATAAACCTGCGAATCAAAACTGCGCCAACCACCTGATTTCGATTGGGGTAGTAGAGGGGTGTCGATGCGGTGAGCGAGAGCAGCGGCGGCGATCCTTCCCGCAGCTCATCGGAGGGAATCGATTCAAACCCGCACATTAGTTCTCCGGATAAAGCAGTATCGAGGAATCGATCTGACCCGGAAGTGGTTTCAGGACCACTCAAACGCATGCTGTCAGCGACCGTTTTCATCGCTCGGTCAACGACAAGAATCTGGTCCAGACCTCGCAAAGCCGCTTCTTCTTTCAGTCGGTCATGCAGTCTGCGGGTCAGTCCCAGGTCCAGCAAGACTCCCCAGTGATGCAATTGCGCATAGTTTTGGGCAAGGGACCTTATCTCCAGGGCCTGAGAATTGAGAAGCGTCGACACCAGAGCCAAGTCCGAAGAGACCCGCGCCAGAGCGTCGCGTTCGATCTTCTGACTGAAATAGTTGACGGAATAGATGGTGGCCGTAGTGAGGGGCAGGATCAAAACGACCAGAAAAGCGATATTGAGCTTTGTCTTAAGGCTCCTGAGGTGCATTTACTGACCCGAATCATGGTGCCGGAAATCACCTTGGACGAAAACCGGCGGCTAGAGGCCCCACTTCCGATGTGCCGTAAAATGCCATCCCTCTGCCAGGCTTGCCCCGAAGAAGGCCAGAAAAAATAACCTGAGAAGATTCGTCTTGCGTTGTTTGGTATGTTCGCTCGTTTCGCTCGTCCCCGAGCTCCAGCTTGGGAACGCGATCCCGGAAGCTCCAGCTTCCAGTGCGCATGGGTTCCCAAGCCGGAGCTTGGGAACCAGCAACCGCCAGACAGCGGACCATCGTAAAAAACCTTCGGGCGAGATAGCTAATAGTATTCAGATTATTATCTCTAGCTCCTCGGCACCACGCCCCGAAGGATCACAAAGAAGCAGGTCAATCCCCTTGGCCGCCCTTTAGGAAAGGGGGGATTTCATAAAGATTGCGATGCCGCGGCGGCACCCGTGAACGATCACAAGAGCTGCTCTCTTGGTTCTTGGGCAACTTTCCGATCATCGGCCGAGGGTATATTGGTAGAAATTAAAGGTTTTGTAAAAGGCTTTTCAACCTCGGGCACACGACGGCTGCATTTCATTCTTGGTAGCTTCCCGTACATCTTTGATCAAGATGTCAAATTCTGCACAAGTCCCCGCTCTCGGATCATTGAAATCGGCGACAATGACATCGTCTTGGAGCTCTTTCACCATAAATTGCACCAGGCATTTCTTGCGCATCTCTCGATACATCCTGCCTGGCCGCAGTCGCTCTTGTTTGTAATCGCTCCGAGGCAATTCACGAACCAGAGTTTCTTCGTAGCAACCGAACAACTCCTGCGGAGGCACAACCACGTGAATCCGGTCACCGGTTCTTTTGTCCCGAATGGCAGCCTCGATCGACGGGTATTGCACATCGACTCCGTAAACAAAACTGCATGTCTCGGGCGACGACTCCCCGGCTTGACCATCGGGACCCCGGGTGCTTACCTGATACTCAAGAGTCACCGTCATACACTCTTTAACCTGCGACATTTCTCATCTCTCCTCGAATTTTTGAAGATTGTTGCCTGTTAAATAACAATCTTCCCTTGCTTGTCAATAAGGCTTGCCCTGTTTCGCGATTGAAGGTAAGCAATAAAGCGGCGGGAAACGATTGCCCATTTCGGGCGGGCGTAAACCTGCCCTTGACCGATGGCTTTCCGGAGGCGAAGAAGTCAGTATGTTTATGTCTGACAGCCGGCCCAAACTGAATTTTCCAGACGATCTCGATCATCCGATCCGGCACACCTTCGAAAACCTCTCGAAGGTACCCGATCTGCTCCATGGCGTCTTCACCCGCCATGGCGGTGTCAGCCGGCAACCCTACGCCACACTCAACACGGCCTGGAATGACGGTGATGCGCCGGAAGCGGTTCGTGAAAACCTAATTCGAGTCAGAGGCGCCATGGGGGTGGAGCGACTGGTGGCCAGCAAGCAGACTCACGGCGATACCATTCATGTCGTCGACGAGGAATGCCTCGCCCGCGCAACGGCGCGCCACCCGGTTCTTTTCACCCCTCCGGGAGATGCGCTGGTCACAAACCTGCGCGGAGTGGGACTCTTGATCAAAATCGCCGATTGCCAGGCGATCTTTCTCGTCGATCCGGTTCGAGAGGTCATCGCCAATGTCCACTGCGGCTGGCGGGGAAGTGTCCGGAGCATTCCCGAGAAAGTCGTCGCGATGCTTCGCGACCGCTTCGGCACCAAACCGGAAGACCTTCTTGCGGGCATCTCGCCTTCCCTTGGCCCCTGCTGCGCCGAATTCAGGAACTACTCCCGGGAACTGCCGGCTCCCTTGTGGTCTTTTCAGACGAAGGCTGAGCACTTCGATTTCTGGGCGATCAGCCGTTGGCAACTCATGAAGGCCGGGCTGCGACCGGACCGCATCGAAATCGCAAACCGCTGCACCGTGTGTGAATCGGGGGATTTTTTCTCGTACCGCGGCGAGAGGACTACCGGACGTAATGGCGCGGTGCTGGCATGGCGCAATAATTCCAGGGAATGAACCCATGGCTAGGTACCAGGAAGATACAGAGGTCCTCGATCACCAGGAAGTGGCGGAAGGCACCTTTCGATTGCAGCTTCATTGCCAACGCATCGCTCTCACCGCCAGGCCCGGACAATTCCTCATGCTCGCCGTCCACAAAGGTACAGACCCTCTCCTCAAACGGCCTTTTTCCTTCCACCGGATCCTTCCCGACGAGGGGCTCATCGAGATTCTCTACCGCGTGGTCGGGCAAGGGACGTGGCGTCTTTCCCAATGCTCTCCGGGGACGCGACTCGATCTTTTGGGTCCTCTCGGGAATGGTTTTACGCTCCCCGAGAAAGACAACTCCGCCATCGCTCTGATTGCCGGAGGCATCGGCATTGCCCCGCTCCACGAACTGATGGTGCAGCTCACCTCAAACCCTGCCGGTGCCGGCGGCCGCGCGATTCACCTTTTCTACGGGGCGCGCACCGCGGCTGAGCTCATCCCGATTGAAACTTACGAAAAATTGGGAATCACGGTTCACTGCAGCACCGATGACGGGAGTCTGGGTCATCGAGGATATGTCACCCGGTTTTTCGAACTCTCGACCGAACAGGAAGCCCTACAGCCGACCTCTCTCTATTCATGCGGCCCACTCGTGATGTTGCACCGAGTGGCCAAGTGGTCGCTGGCACACAAGGTGCCCGCTCAGCTTTCCCTCGAATCCCTCATGGCTTGCGGCATCGGGGCTTGCCTCGGCTGCGCCCTGCCTGCGCCGCACCCGGATGACCCAATGAGCGACAACTACCTTCACGTCTGCAAAGACGGCCCTATTGTTGAAGCAGGATCAATCGCATGGACCAAACTTCAAAGGCAGNNGACCGCCCCCCGGATCTCTCTGTACAATTAGGGTCACTCCGCCTGAAAAACCCGGTTATGGTGGCATCCGGCACCTTCGGGTACGGTGAAGAGTATGCCGATTTCCTTGATTTGCGGCAGTTGGGTGCGGTTGTCGTCAAGGGTATTTCCCTCAGACCCCGCCCGGGCAACCCCCCTCCCCGGCTGGTCGAAACACCATCAGGATTGATCAACGCCATCGGCCTTGAAAACGTGGGCGTCACCGCCTTCCTGAAAGTTAAACTCCCGTACCTTCGAGAACACCAGGTCCCGGTGATTGTCAATATTCTGGGCAATACCCCCGAGGAATACGCCGAATTGGCTTCGCGTCTGGACGGAATTGACGGGATTGCCGCTCTGGAGATCAACATCAGCTGTCCCAATGTCAAGGAGGGCGGCGTGCTGTTCGGCACTAATCCTCAAGCCGCAGCCGGCGTGGTTCAGGCGGTTCGCCGGACCACTTCGCTTCCGCTCATCACCAAACTCTCTCCCAACGTCACCGATATCCGCACCATCGCCAGGGCGGCGGCGGATGCCGGCAGCGATATGGTGTCGTGCATCAACACGGTGGCGGCAATGGCAGTTGATATTTTTTCCCGCCGCCCGAAGCTGGCAAACATCTATGGCGGGCTTTCCGGGCCGGCGATCAAGCCCGTTGCCCTTCGCTGCGCGTATGACGTCCTGCAGGCCGTTGCGTGCCCGGTCATCGGCATCGGGGGAATCATGACGGCGACCGATGCTCTCGAATTTCTTTTGCTCGGCGCCAAAGCCGTCCAGGTGGGAACGGCAAACTTCGTCAATCCTCGGGTTGCCGTCGAGATCATTGAAGGAATGGATCGGTTCCTGCGGGTCGAAGGCCTGAGAAGCATCGAGGATTTCATTGGCACTCTGGACACGCAGTGCGTCTTCCCCTTTGCCGAAGAGGCGTGCCCTCTGCCGAACCGGGAAGAAGAGTGAGGAGAGGGAAATGAAGGCCCGAACGAGCGACCGCATCCTGAAAGGACCGAAGCGGGGACCGCACCGCTCTTTTCTCAACGCGGTCGGCTTCTCCCACCGGGACATCATGGAGAAACCCCTCATCGGCATCGCCAATTCCCACAATGACATGTTTCCGGGGCACGCGCACCTGAATCGGATCACTCAGGCCGTGCGGGAAGGGGTTTTTGCCGGCGGGGGCCTTCCCTTCGAGTTCCACACCATGTCGCTTTGCGATGGCATTTGCATGGGCCATGAAGGAATGCGATGCCCGCTCCCCAGCCGCGAACTGATCGCGGATTCCATCGAGATGACCCAGACGGGTCATGCCTTCGACGGTCTTGTCCTGGTTACCAACT
>JGI20214J51650_10002272_pt1 | contig 12120 bp, 12 predicted proteins | sample WetSurMetagenome_FD_51650 | JGI IMG/M metagenome (IMG submission 51650)
CGCCCTTCAGAACTACGGTCACCGGCGCCGCTGCCAGCCGGTTGGCTGATCGACCGCAATGGTCCCGAGGCCGTGAGCTGGGGCTCTGCCGGCGATCGACTGCTGCAATCCTGACTCATGTCCCGAACTCACTTGGGTTGGGGAAGCAAGACGCTGATGCCGCCTACGTTCTCGTCCGCAAGTCTTGCTGAATACCGAAACCGCCGCTGCAGATCCTCGTTGGCCCAGATCTCGGTCTGAGGTGTGCGGTAGTTGAACCAGATCTGCGTGTTCGGCAGGCAGCCGTCCACCACTCTGGCAATCCCTTCCGGATTCGGATGTCCAAAGATCGCCCCGTTGGTGCTCACGATCACGTGCTCGGCCCGTACCGCTTGCAGCAGCGTGCTCGTCGTGTTGGCCCGGCTTCCGTGGTGACTCAGCTTCATGAGGTCAAGCCGCCAGGGCAGGGGCTGGCGTCTGCTCTTCGCAAGGGCGTCGAGGGCACACTGAAGCACTGACGGATGGGCGTCGGCCGTCAACAGTGCGGTCACGCTCTTGTGCTCCAGCAGGAACGCGATGCTCGACCCATTCGCCGGGGCCCGGTCCTCTGGCGTTGCCCTCGCTGCCAATGCCTGCACATCCAGCGCGCCGCGCTCAGCCTGGATGGGTTCGGGCTGCGGAACTGATTTCACCTTGGGCAGCTCTTTGGCCCAGACTTCGTACAAGGCATCCAACGTCTCGCGNGTGGGCGAGAGCAGGGTAATGCGCGGCTCGCCGCGTCTGAACGGGACTTGCAGGAACAGGTCTGGCCCGGTGACGACATCCTGTCGCTTGAACGCNAGGTTCCAAGGTAGGCCTCGCGCCGCAGCTCCCAGCACGGCCGCCAGACCCACCCCTTCGGCCACGCCGCGACTTGTAGGGCGAGGGGGCGCGTTGAACCAGATGTCGCCGAACTCTAGCTTCAGCGACTTGTCGGCAAAGAGTTGGGCGGCACCGCCGATGTGGTCATGGTCGATATGGCTGATAACCGCCAGGTCAATCCGCCGCCTACCCTGGGCGTTGAGCGGGATGGCCTTCAGCCGCTCCACCAGCGCCGGTAGGCATTCGTCCGGCCCGGTGTCGATCAGCAGGCGCCATGCTTTCCGTCCNACGGGACACGACACCAGCAAGCAGTCTCCATAGCCGGCAGCAAGGGCTTCAACGGTCATAGCTGGTGTCGGCATGATCGCCTCCTCGGCGCCATCTTAGGCCGGGCTCTGCGTGCAGCGCGCGTCCGACAACGTCTCGGGACAACCTGCTCCACAGACCAGCGGCCGACATCGGGCACCGCGCGTGGCGCATAAGCCGAGATCGGCCCGCAGCTGTCTTCGACTAGGTTCGTCGATATCGGTGCCGTTGGGGCTGGTCGAGCAGCGATCGGTTTCGACTTCGCAGCGCGAGGTAGTCGAATGGTCACACCGAATCGCTGGGCTGTCCGCAAGGTGCGCCTGCGACTGCGTTGGGTCGGAACAGCGGCAGCGGACGGTGCGGTCAGACGCGCAAGGTTTCGGTTTGGGGCCCGCACACGTCGCGTCCGCGATGTGTTGGCGCGAGCACGCCTGGCGGGCACCACAAGCCGCGTGGCTTGCGTCGGAGGCGAAGGTCGCGCAGCGAAGTCAAGGTTCGAAGGGCCGGCCGGAGACACAAGCCGAGAAGCCTTGCCAAGTCCGGGGCCGTCGAGTGACGGGCGGACCTGGACNTCAGCCCGTCTTGCCAAAGAACAGGTAAGCNGCAAACACCGCGGCGGCAAAGCCNGCGAGGTCGGCGACNAGACCGCCGGCCACGGCGTAACGCACGCGCTTGATGCCGACCGCGCCGAAGTAGACGGCCAGAACATAGAAGGTCGTCTCGGTGCTGCCCTGGACGATGCTGGCCAGGCGGCCGGCAAAGGAATCGGCGCCGTGCGCCCGCATCGTTTCGATCATCATCGCCCGCGCCCCGCTGCCCGAGAGCGGCTTCATCAGCATGGTGGGCAGGCCGTCGACCCAGCGCGTGTCGCCGCCCCACGTCGCCACCAGTTCGCGCACGCCGTTCATGGCCAGGTCGAGTGCGCCGCTGGCACGCAGCATGCCGATCGCGACCAGCATCGCGACCAGGTAGGGAATGATGGTGATCGCAGTTTGAAAGCCTTCCTTGGCGCCGTCGATGAAGGCCTCGTAGGCGTTCACCCTNTTCACCAGCGCGCCGACCAGGAAGGTGGCGATCAAGCTCAGCAAGAGCAGGTTGCTGAAAAGGGAAGAGCGCGGTGCCAGTTCGGCGGCCGGCAACTTGGCGAAATACACGGCGAGCCCGCCGACCGCGGCGCTGATGCCGGCCAGCCAGGCCAGGATGACCCGGTCCAGGCGGATGCGCTGCAGGGCCGCGATGAAACCGAAGCCAGCCAGGGTCGAGCAGTAGGTCGCCATCAGGATGGGGATGAACACGTCGGTCGGATCGGCCGCACCCATCTGCGCCCGATAGGTGAAGATGGTGACCGGCAGCAGCGTGATGGACGAGGCGTTGATGACCAGGAACAGGATCTGGGCGTCGCTCGCGGTGCCCTTGTCCGGGTTCAGCGCCTGCAGCTCCTGCATGGCCTTGATGCCGATCGGCGTGGCTGCGTTGTCGAGACCGAGCAGGTTGGCGGCCATGTTCATGGTGATCGAGCCCAGGGCCGGGTGGCCGCGCGGCACGGTTGGAAACAGCCGGGCGAACAGTGGCGCCAGCAGCCGGGCCAGCAAGTCGAGGAAACCCGCGCGCTCGCCGATCTTGAGGACGCCCAGCCACAGACTCATGACTCCGGTCAGACCGAGGGCGATTTCGAACGCACTCTTGGCGTCGTCGAAGCCAGCCTTCATGAGCAGACCGAAGATGTCGCTCCGGCCTTCGACCACGAACTGGTAAAGGGCCGCCGCGAAGGCGGTCAGAAAGAAGCCGATCCAAAGGGTGTTGAGCATGGCCCCATTGTCCGGCCGGACGCGCCCCTCATCGGGGCCGCAACGGTTCGGTGACCGGTCCGGGCGGCCGAGGCGACGACGCCAGTGCCGGCGTGCCGCCCCCGGCGATCGCGCTCGCGTATTCGCCTTCGATCGCGTCGATGATGCGGCCCCAGTCCAGCTGCCGTGCAGTCTCGCGTGCACGCAAGCCCAGCGCGCGCGCGTGCGGCAGTGCGCCGGCCAGGCGCCGCGCCATGCTGCAGAACCCGGCCGTGTCGTCCAGCCGCGCCAGCAGGCCGTTCTCGCCNTGGCGCACGAGCTGCCCGGCCGCGGCATGGTCGAACGCGACCACCGCCAGGCCACTGGCCATGGCCTCGGGCACGACGTTGCCGAAGGTCTCGGTCATGCTCGGGAACAAAAAGGCGTCGGCCGACGCGTAGTGCGCGGCCAGGTCGTCGCCACGGCGCAGGCCGGCGAAGACGGCGTCGGGGCAGCGCTGCATCAGGCGGGCGCGATCGGGCCCGTCGCCTACCAGCACGAGACGCAGCCGCGGGTCGGTGCGGCGCATCGCCTCGACCGCGCCGAGCACAGCGTCCAGATTCTTCTCCGGTGCCAGCCGTCCGACGCACAGCGCGACCATCGTGTCCGGGCCTGCGCCCCAGCTCGCGCGCAACGCGTCGCTGCGTCGGGCGGGGTCGAATCGCTGCGTGTCGACGCCGCGCGCGACCACGCGCAGGCCCTCGAAGCCGGCTGCGGCGAGCTCGCGCCTCAGGCCTTCTGTGGGCACCATCGTGCAGGCGGTCCGGTTGTGGAAGCTGCGCAGGTAGGCCATCACCGGCCGGCGCAGCCAGCCGACGCCGTAATGCCGGCTGTAGGCGTGGAAGTTGGTGCGGAAGTCGCTCACCACCGGCAGCCGAAGCTGCAGCGCGGCCTGCAGCGCTGACCAGCCCAGCGGCCCCTCGGTGACGAGGTGCACGGCGTCGGGTGGGCGTTCGCGCCAGCGCTGGATCAGCGCGTGACGCGCGGGCAGCCCCATCCTGAGTTGCGGGTAGCGCGGGATCGGCAGCCCGTGCACGAGCATCTCGGCGAAGCCATTCGCGGCGCCAGCGCTGTCGGCGCGGCCCTGGCGCGGTCGGATCAGCTGCAGCTCGTGGCCGCGCTGGTGCAGGCCTTCGACCACGCGCGCGAGCGTCGCCGCGACGCCGTTGACCTCGGGCGGATAGGTCTCGGTGACCATCGCCACGCGCAACGGCCGCCGCGCCAGCAGCAGGTCGTCGGCCCAGGTCGCATCGGTTCGCGGCGGCAGCATGGCGCGGATCCTCGCTGCGTCGCGCAACAANCCGATGACAGTGCGCTCGCTCGGCGCGCCGACATGCAAACGTCACGCGCCGTTCACGGCAGGTTCATCGCCCCCGGTCACGATCTCGTCACGCGCTCGGCCGCGCCGGGGCGGCGGGCCGGGCGCGGCGCCACGATCCCCCGCACGCGACAAGGAGCCTCAAGGTGAACGACTTCTTCCGAGCCCTCGCCACCCAGCGCTGGGACGACCACCGCTACTACCACCACAGCCGCATCAACCAGTCGCTGCACTTCGTCAGCGCGCTCAGCTTCTTGTGCGCCTACGTGCTGCTGTTCATCGAGCCGGCGCAGGCGGCGCTGCTCGCCTGGGGCGTCTCGATGACGACGCGCCAGGCCGGCCACTTCTTCTTCGAGCCGCGCGGCTACGATGCCGTCAACCAGGCCACGCACGAGCACAAGGAGGCGATAAAGGTCGGCTACAACCTGCGTCGCAAGATCGTGCTGCTCGCGGCCTGGGCGCTGGCGCCGGTGCTGCTGGCGCTGTGGCCCGCGCTCGGCGGGCTGATCGAACCCGCGCGCGGCCTCGGCGGCTACCTGCACGACGTCGGCATCGCCTGGCTCGCACTCGGTGTCGGCGGCCTCGTCTTCCGTACCGTGCATCTGTTCTTCCTGCAAGGCGTGCAGACCGGCCTGGTCTGGGCGACCAAGATCCTCACCGATCCGTTTCACGACGTGCTGCTGTACTGGCGCGCGCCGCTGCGGCTGCTGCGCGGCGAGCTGATCGACCCGATGGACCACGCGCGCCGTTCGTGAGCGCGCGAAGCCGGGCCCGCGCCACGCGGCGCGGGCCGCGCAGCGCTGCGTCAGAAGCGATGGCGCAGCATCTCGCGCAGCACGCTGCGCCGTATCGCCTTGTTCGTCGCCCCAGGCGCGCACCACCACCAGCCGTCCGCCTGCATCGCGCGCGCGGCGGCAACGAAGCGGCTGCAGACGGCGTCGAACTCGGCATCACCGTAGTTCAGGCTGAAGATCAGGCGCCCGGTGCCGACCCAGCTCAGCAGCAGGCCTTGCTCGCGCAGGTAGAACTGCAGCATCCAGTTGTAGCGGCAGGGCTGCGTGTAGAAGACGGTCCAGATGCTGCTCAGGTGGGCCACCTGCACCGGCACGCCGGCGTTGTGCAAGCGCGCGTTGAGCGCTTCGGCGCGCCGGTTCCATCGCTCGTCCAGCCCGTCGTACATCGCGCGCACCGGCTCGCCGTGCAGGCGCTCGAGGAAGACCTGCATCGCGCCCATCACGTAGGGGTGCGAATTGAAGGTGCCGCGCGCGAAGCAGATGTCGGCGGGCCGGTCCNCGCGGAAGCGCTTCATCAGCTCGCGCTTGCCGCAGACCACGCCCACCGGCAGGCCACCGCCCAGGGTCTTGCCGTAGGTGACCATGTCGGCCNGTACGCCGAAATACTCTTGGGCGCCGCCGGGTGCGAGGCGGAAGCCGACGAAGACCTCGTCGAAGACGAGCACGATGCCGCGCTCGCTGCAGACCCGGCGCAGCTGCTGCAGCCACGCGGTGTAGGCCTCGCGGTCGAAGCGCGCGCGGCGCGTGCTGTCGATCAGCGCGCTGTCGCCGGGGGCCGCTGCGTTCGGGTGCAGGGCCTGCAGCGGGTTGACGAGCACGCAGGCGATGTCGCGGCGCTGGCGCAGCACCGCGAGCGTGCGCTCGTCCATCTCCTTGAGCGTGTAGGTGCGGCCCGGCGGCAGCGGGTTGCCGGGGCCGGGCTGCACGTCCTCCCACCAGCCGTGGTACGCGCCCGAGAAGCGCACCAGGTACTTGCGCTTCGTGTGATAGCGCGCCAGGCGCACGGCCTGCATCACGGCCTCGGTGCCGCTCATGTGAAAGCTGACCTCGTCCAGCCCCGAGATGCGCTTGAGCTGCTCGACGTTCCAGGCCACCGCCGGGTGGTAGCTGCCGAGCACCGGGCCGAGATCGGCGACCCTGGCGCTGCCTTCGGCGATGCAGGCCTTGTAGAAGTCGTGGCCGAATACGTTGACGCCGTACGAGCCGGTGAGGTCGAGGAAGACCTGGCCGTCGAGGTCGGTTACGGTGACGCCGTCGCTGCGCTGCACGAAGGCGCCGATGCCCAGGTGCTGGCGCAGGTAGGTGCTGTACTGGAAGGGCACACGGTAGGCGCCAGTGAACTGCAGGTCGGAGATCGACTCGCGCGCCTGCTGCGTGGCCGCGATCGAACGCGCGTGGCGCGAGTTCAGTTGCGCGGCCAGACGCACGAAGCCTTCGCGGCGTCGCGCGATGACGTCGGCCGGCGCGCCGTCACTGCCGAAGAAGCGCACCTCGTCGTAGGCATAGCCCGGCAGCAGCGAGGCCACGCGCTTGGCGAGCCGCGAATGGCCCGTCAGCGACGGGTGCTTGGCGCGCGACAAGGCCAGGCGCCGGCTCATGCGCGGCCAGGCCAGCGCCAGTGCCGCCAGCGCGGACGCGCTGGCCAGGGTGGTGAAGCTGAAGGCGTCGGTCATGTTCGGTCCGTTGGGTGCATGCCCGTTTGTATTTCGATCTGTTGACAAGCCCATGAAAATCTCGACCCGACTCGGCCAATGGCGTGACCGCCTGCTGCTCCAGGAGGACCTCAATTTCCTGCTCACCAACCGCGTGCCGCGGATCGCGCTCACGCGCTTCATGGGCTGGTTCAGCAAGATCCGCCATCCGTGGGTCGCCGCGGCGTCGATCGCGGTCTGGAAGCTGTTCACCGAGCTCGACCTCGGCGACGCCAGGGCGCAGCGCTTCGCGAGCTTGCACGATTGCTTCACGCGCGAGCTGAAGGACGGCGCCCGCACGGTGGACCCGCGGCTCGAGATGCTGTCCAGCCCCTGCGACGCAATCGTGGGCGAATGCGGCACGGTCAGCGCCGGCTGCGTGCTCCAGGCCAAGGGCTTCCCTTACCGCGTCGCCGATCTGTTCGGCCGCGCCGACCACGCCGCCCCGTTCGACGGCGGCCTGTACGTCACGCTGCGCCTGACCTCCAGCATGTACCACCGCTTCCATGCGCCTCACGACGGCAGCATCGAGCTGGTGAACTACCTCAGCGGCGACACCTGGAACGTGAACCCGATCGCGCTCAGGCGGGTGGAGCGGCTGTTCTGCCGCAATGAGCGCGCGGTGATCCGCATGCGCCTGCNCGGGGGCGAGCCGTTCGCGCTGGTGGCGGTGGCGGCGATCCTGGTTGCGAGCATCCGGCTGCACTTCCTCGACGTGCTGCTGCACCTGCGCTGGCCGGGCCCGAACGAGATGCCNTGCGCGGCCGAGGTGCGCAAGGGCCAGGAACTCGGCTGGTTCGAGCACGGCTCGACGATCATCGTGTTCGCGCCGCCCGGCTTCATGCTCGCCGACGACATCGCGCCGGGGCAGCGTATCCGCATGGGGCAGGCGCTGATGCGGTTGCCGCCGGGTGGCTGATGCGAGCGCGCTGACGCGAGCCGGCATCCGGCGGATCGGGCTGGACCGCATCGTCGCGGTCGGGCACATGGGTCACGAGAGTGCCTGCGCGTTGCTTGGCTCGACGCGTCGACCATGTGCTGTGCAGCGGCGGTCTTGGCCTTGGGGCCGTGTCACGACTTCGCGGCTGCGCCCCGTCAGAAGACGTCCAGCGTCGGAAACGCGGCCTCGCCGCGGATGCAGTCCCACAGGTACACGGCAAAGCCCGGGTCGCCGGTCCACAGCGAGTAGCGCAGCCGGCCGTGGCGCGCTGCATCCGCCTCGGTCTGGCGGATGCCGTGCATTGCAAAGGCGCGCGCCCGCCCAAGCCACCGCGCATCGCGCGTGCGCCCGAACAGCTTCAGGAACGCGTAGCCGTTGCCGCCGGTCCCGTGGCACAGGTTCGAGCCCTTCTTCAGCGGCCCGGCNGCCCAGGNGGTCTCGCCGGCGCGGAGCAGCAGCGCATCGAGTTCAGGACCGGGAAAGCCGGCAAGGTTGACGACGAAGCCGGGCGAGCCGTGGCAGTACTGCATCAGCCAACGCGGCTTGGCGTTCCAGCGCTCGCGCTGGGCAGGATCGAGCACCAGCCAGGGGATCCAGTTGACGCCCCCGCCTTGCGCACCTTGCGCATCCTCGAAGGTGGCCGAGCGTTGCACGCTCGTGGCAATGCACTCCTGCCATCGCGACCAGTCGTCCGCGGCCAGCAGGTGGCGCCCGCGGATCAGTGGCAGCGCCGTCCCGGCGAAGCCATGCACGGCATCCATGTATGTGGAGGTCTGACCGTAGAGCCGCTGCGTCCAGTAGCGGCAGCCGTACGCCTCGGACCACTCGAGCTGCGACCAAAGCACCGCCGCCGTGCGGCGGAACAGCTGCGCGAAGCGCTCCTGGCCCGTGCGCTGGTGCATGAACAGCGCTGCCAGNAGGGTGCCGGGGGAGCCCCACATCAGCTCCCGCGCCGGGTGTTCCATGTTGCCCTCGATCAGCTCGACCAGGCGGTCGGCTGCCGCGGAGCTGCCGGTCTGCGCGTGCTCCAGCAGCCGCACGGGCGTCTCGCCCATCAAGTAGGCGGCGCGCTCGCGCTCGGCGTCGTCCTTCAGCTCATCGCGTGTGCGCTGCACCAGCCATGCGGCATCGATGGCCCATTCGCGCTCGAGTTCGGCCGCACCCTGCGAGCGCAGATAGTGAAGCGCCCACAGCACGCCGCAGGCACCGAAGTACAGCGTCGGGTTGCCAGCCTGCAGGTCGTCGCCGGGCTCGGCGTCCAGTGGGTGCACGGGCCAGCCGCGTTCGGGACGGAACTGCGCTTGCGTGTCGCGCACGATGGCGGCGATGCAGTCACGCGCGCGGCCCTCGTCCCAGCCCTCAGCGTCTGCGGGATGAAGCGGCTCGTGGCGGTCCGGGTCGTAAAGCATGGGCGTCCCTGCATGAACTCGAGTGTCTCGGTCCGTAGGGGGCGGCGTCTGCGGCCTGTCAACCCCCTCGGTGTCGAGTCGATGCTAGACCTCCCGCTGCGCGTGGCCGGATCCAGGCGAGATCCGGGGTGCCGACTGGGCAGGCAGGTAGGCCGCCGTGACCCTCGGACAAGGAGCTGTCGTCGAACCCTCGGAGCGACCCGCAACGTGCGGCACCGCAGCTGCGGCAAGTTCCTGCGCCGTGAGTTCCACTTCGGCCCCGCCGGCGACCGCCGCGCGGTGATCCGCATGCGCCTGCGCGAGGGCGAGCCGCCCGCGCTGGTGGCGGTGGCGGCGATCCTTGTTGCGAGCATCCGGCTGCACTTNCTCGACGTGCTGCTGCACCTGCGCTGGCCGGGTCCGAACGAGATGCCTTGCGCGGCCGAGGTGCGNNAGGGCCAGGAACTCGGCTGGCTCGAGCACGGCTCGACGGTCATCGTGTTCNCGCCGCCCGGCTTCACGCTCGTCGACGACATCGCGCTTGGGGCAGCGCATCCGCATGGGACAGGCGCTGTTGCGGCCGGCGCCGGGCGGCTGGCGCGAGCGGCTTTGTCCCCCGCTTCCTAGCGGGCGGCGCTTCGTGTGCTTCCGGTTAGCCCAGCCGCATTCAGGGTGTACCTTGGGAGTTTTGTGATCTGTGGAGACCCATGCCCTCGCATGCGAGGTTCCTATTTCGACAGCACGACGTGCATCGCGTGAGGTGAGGCGACGTGCTCCTTGCACGTGAAGCCGAGTGCCATCAGATCGATGCCCGACAGCAAAGCCTCGCCCTGCCCGAGCAATGTGGGAGACAGTGCAAGGTGCACCTCGTCGACCAGTCCCGCCTGCAGGTATTGGCGGACGGTATCCACGCCGCCGCCGATGCGCACATCACGGTCGCCAGCGGCCTTCTTCGCCGCGTCCAGGGCCGCATGGATGCCATCTGTGACGAAGTGGAATGTCGTACCGCCCTGCATCTCGATGGGATCTCGGGCGTGGTGTGTGAGCACGAAGACCGGCACGTGATACGGCGGCTCGTCGCCCCACCAGCCCTTCCATGACTCATCGGGCCAGGGTCCGCGGACGGGGCCGAACATGTTGCGTCCCAGGATCCACGCGCCGACGTTGGCAAAGCCTCGCGCCGCGAAGTCGTCGTCGACGCCGGTGTCGCCGCCGCCGCTTCCGTGCATTTGCTGAAAGGTGCGAGTCGGGAAGACCCACTGCATCAACGATGGGCCACCGACGCCCAGCGGGTCGTCCAGACTTTGCCGTGGACCGGCGCCGAAGCCGTCGATGGACAGTCCGAAGCTGGCTACTTTGACCTTGGACATGTGGCATCTCCTTTCAGTGATGTGGGCGTGACGCCCATGACGATGACATCGCTACGGCAGCCGCCGACAATACAGCAGCGCCGACGCTGGTCCTGCGTGGCGAGGCGCAGCGATCCGGGCGCGCTTCTACGGTGCAGCGGTTGCTGTCAGCGGCGGCCGGTCGCCGCCAGTGTGGCGCGCACTGTGACAGCGACTTGACGAAAATAACGAATTCGTTATGCTGGCCGGCATGTGTCGCATCATCCCTCCCTGCGCGAAGTTGATCGGCACCCCAGCGCGCTCGTCCCTGCATCGTGTTGTATGGGAGAAGGACAGATGCCGACCGTCAAGCCGTCGCCCGGGTTCACGCAATGGATGCTGAGCCTCTCCGCCCACGAGCGGGCGTCCGTCGATCGCATGATGCTAGCGCTGCAGGGCACCGGGCTGATGCAGAAGGACCCCGACCTGGTGGAGGTCCGTCTGGCGGTTCCGCTGCGTCGAAGTGTGCCGACCGAGGTCGCCCTCTACGTCATGCCCGACCTGATCCAGGCCGCGCCGGGCGTGAGCAAGCGCTACTGGTTCGGCATCTCGCGGGGTCTTGCAGGGACGCCGCGCGGCGTCGGGCTGCTCATTGTGCTGAAGGCTTGGCCGTCCGACCCGACCTCGCCACTCGCCACGCTGCTGAAGACGCAGGCGGAACTCGAGCGTCTGGCAGAGGCCGTCTGCCCGTGATGTTGCCCTGAAGAGGAGTTCGAACATGGCTTCCAGAACCGAACAAGAGCACGACCTCGTCGCCCTGCAGGACCGTTTTTCGCGGGGCCTGACGTGGTTGCGCCGCTTCGCCGGCAAGACCCAGCGCGACGTAGGCGAGTTCGTCGGCTGGCACCAGCCCTACGTGGCCCGGCTCGAGAATCCGGCCGAGAGTTCGCTGCTCAAGTCCCTCACGTTGCTCGAGTCTTATGCGCAGGCCTGCGGTGCGACCACGCTCGTTACCTTCGTCGACCCCGAGACCGGCGAGATCGTCGGGCGCCTGCCGCTGAGCGACGCGGCCGAGGTCGCGGCCGATCGCCTGCGCCTCGCGGACCCGCAGGACGGGACTGTGCAGGTGGATTTCGAGTCGCCGGAGCACCTGCACGACCTGCTTGCGCGCGGCGCGCAGCGCACCTAGCGTCGTCTCGCCGATGGCCGCGTTCGTTCAGTCCTGCTCCTTTTGGAGCTCCTGGCTGCCGAGCGTGTTCGGCCTCGTCGGCACGGGCTTGCTGGCGTGGTCGACGTGGCGTGCCGTCCAGCTGGCCAAGGAGCGGAACGGCGTGATGTCGCGCTTGCTCGATCTCGAGGCGGACATCGCCAAGCCCTCCGAAAGCGGCGCGGAGGGCGACGCCGACACCGAAAAGAGGCTCGCAGCGCTCGATGAGTCGCAGATGGCACTTCTCAATGCGCTGAAGAACGATCTCGATGCCGCCGATCAGCGATGGACCCCGTCGGACACCCGAAGAACCTACGCGGGCGTGCTCCTGACGATCCTGTCCTACGCCATCCCGGCGGTGGCCTACCTGCCCAGGTTGTGCGGCAAGGGGTGACGGCTACGCCCGCCCTCAGCTCGGCCGGCCCACGGTGCTGAGCGACACACCGCCATCCACCACCAACGTCGCGCCGACCACGTAGTCG
>JGI20214J51650_10002271_pt1 | contig 12118 bp, 12 predicted proteins | sample WetSurMetagenome_FD_51650 | JGI IMG/M metagenome (IMG submission 51650)
GAAANNTTGCAGGAGAAGCATCTCGCCCAACATCCACAGTCTTGAACTGGGCAGTCTTAAGTGACCGTCTAACCATCTCTTTGGCAGTGTCTATTAGGTCTGGATGAAGCGTACCTATAACAACGGTTCCAATAGGGGTTGCTGGTTCTGGGGGTTCTTTTTCTCTTAAACCTTTTAGCCAAGACATACAAAAATCAAATCCTTAAATTTACCGAGCAGACGATTGGGCTGCTAAAATGGTGGTGTTGAATCTAGCTAATTAAGCATTCCTTGCATAGCACTGTCAATTCAGTTGGAAACGGAACAGGTTCAAACATGTTTCCGTTTAGGGTTCATAAGTGTGGTCATTAAGGAAACTTTTAGTCAGGTAGTAACCTGCTGCAATCATAACCACAAAAATGGATATCGCGAAGGCTAAAGCGTAAAAATTCATACAAATCACATCAAACACTAATACCGATCTGGGTGCTTTTTAACTTTGCAGTCTCCGTTTCTATTGATATGTGTAATGGCAAACCTTGCGGCGCTTTGGAGAAGGGGAGAAGGAAATGAGCGGAAATAGAGAACTATTTCATCCGCAAGGTTCGCCAAATACTTGTTATTTCCGTCATTAAATATAAGGCATATGAACCCAGGATTCACTTTGTGCTCTTTCAGAGAGCTATGGCAATACTAGTTTCGCTATATGACTTTCTTATTCTCAGCATCTATCCTGACTTTGTCTTTCTCATTTACTTTTAAAAGGGAATGTTTGTGAAGTGAAACAGAGAAATACTAGTAATCGCCTAACAATTTGACATGAGACTACTTTTTGAAGAAGCCCTCCAAACATGCTTCAAACCAGCGGAAGATAGAATTGAAAAACTAAAGGCTTGGGTTAACAAGGCAAACTCTGCAAGAGACACAAATAACCTTGAAGCTTCCCCAAATCAATATGACAAGGCTGAAGAACTAATTACTTTCTACACCTTTGCGCCCTTGGTGTTGAGTCTAAACAGAGTAGGCTTAACCAACCACATTCTGAAGTTAGCGGGCATCAGTCCGTTTGAAGAAAATGTGGTGGCTGTAGATTTGGAGCGGCAGTTTAGTCCCCCAGCGGGCTATTTGCATTGGCTTAAGCAAGAGGTTAAGAATCACCCAGTAAGGTACGTCAGAGAAAAAGCTGCGGACCAGCTTAAAACACGCAAACCCTTGGAATCACGCACTCATGCAGACGCATTTATTGAAACTGACAAGTTGCTTATCTTTTTTGAAATCAAATACACCTCAGACATCGCGTACAGTACCACGTATAATCCTTACCGAAACCACCTAGCAAGACTAATTGATGTTGGGTTGGAGGCAGCGAAGAGTAACGGCAAGGAAGTGCTGGTTCTTTTAGCCACACCGTCTACGCTTTATCAAAGAAGGAGCAGGTTCTACTNCTACAAAGTACAGGAATATTCAGACCCCTCTTTGATTCAGAGAGACATTTGCTGGAGAACTGCTTCGGAAATAAAGGATAATCTCTTGGCAGTGAAGTGGATTCCATTGGAAGGACTANTCAGCTTGCTTTACACCGATTTCAATCACCCTGACAAGAAAGAGGCAATGGAGTTCTTCAAAGAAAGGAACTTGGCTCAAGTCTTGGAATGTTTGTGAAGTGTGAAAAAGTAAGGAGCAATGGAATCAAAATTAACATCAACCTTTTTTAATTGGAGAAAGCGAAAAATATTACTGTTGACTTAATCATTATTTTGGGAGGATGAGAACATGGTAGAGTGTGTTAAGGAAACTGTGGTAGAGTATGTTAAGGGAGACGAACCTGACAGATGGCATTGGTGCAAGAACTGCAAACAATATCCTCGTTACATAGAACAAAAACGTTCCAAGAGACCGAATTGTGACCTATGTGACGAGTGTCAATCAAGAGAAAGCAACCACAATTGCGTAACCTAAAGACCCTTCTATAGAGAAACAGAGCGGTTTGGTCTGTTCTATGGTTCATAATGCATGTAAAATTCTAGTTTTCATGTTGTTTTCGGAATGGTTTGTGAAACGCGAAGGTAAGACTAAAAGGCAATAGTTCTTTCTCAGGACCATGTTTAGAAAATATTAAAAGCGGAGAATTCAACAGTTAACAAGAGGGCAAAAATATGTGCATGGGAAAAGTAGTTGTACGTTGCCCCAAATGCAAACGAGCCCAACAAATCACTAGACCAGACAGCAGCCACCCCTTTTGGTCCCTTGAAAAACCCGGAGACGCCGAAGACAAAGTCAATTATGTGGAGCAAACATTGCAGTGCAAAAACGCGGATTGCGGCAACAAATTCAACATCTACTGGTACGACAAGTAAATCTGCATTTGCTGGTCTATTCCAGCTAAAAAACCGCTGAAGCTACTTCCTCGGGGTTAAAGCTTAGCCGCTTCATAGTTTAGCGTCTAAATGAAAGTGGATTCTGGCGCCAAACTAAATACAGCCTGCGAACCTAACAGGTTATTGCCCGGTTTGGGCGTCGTTGGGCTCTATGATCACGTTCATTTCGATAATATCATCAAATTGCTTTTTTACCTGTTCTTCTATCTGAGAAGTAATTTCACACGCTTCTTGCACACTCATATCACTGCTAAGCACAACATGCATGTCGCCGATCAAGTAGGAGCCAAGTTTTCTCATCCGAATACTGTGCACACGCTTAACCTGCGCTATGCTCCTAGCGATATTCTCGATTGCCGCCATGGTTTCGGGAGAGTGAAAAGCGTCAAGCAAAACAAGCGACGCCTCTCTAAGTATGGGGTAAACCATCGTGAAGACAAACAAGGAAATTAGGATTCCTGCAATGGCGTCACCTTGGATGATATTGAAATAGCTGCTTAGGGCTATGCCCAGAAAGGCAGTAACAGATGTGAGTACGTCTTTTATTGAGTTAGACGCGTCAGTCTTAAGCGCTAACGAACCAAATCTGTTGGCAGCCCTACGCTTGTAAACCAATAGTAGTGAAGAAACCACGGCAGCTGCCAACGCAACCACTAACGCCAAGTTTGCGTCTGCTACGGCTGTTGGGTTGAGAAGTTCCCTGTAAGATTCGTAGAGAGTTACTCCGCCAATGGTTGCCATAAAAAGGGCGGCTATAATGCTGCTAAGCGTTTCGACACGGTGGTAGCCGAAGTGGAATCGTTTATCAGGTGCTTTTCTTGAGATGCGCAGTCCAATCCAAACGATAAGGGAGACACCTGCATCGGCAAAAGATTGGATGCCGTCGGCGATTAATCCGATGCTTAGCGTAAATAAACCCATGAAAACTTCAGATGAGCCAACCGCCATCTGGACCAAAAAAGACCGCTTTGCTACTTTTCCGCCCTGAAGAAGGTCAGCCATCAACTATTGTCCTCTGCAATTGAACTTACGTTAAGTTGGCACGCTAAAAAACGTTTTCCCCAAAACAAATTGCGAACAGAAACCAAGAGCAGAAAGCATATAACGTTCCGCCCACACAAGCCAACTCCTCAGAGGAACACATCAATGCCCGTAGTCTTTGTCATTGGAACTGCAGGTTCAGGCAAATCCCTTTTCACCGCCGCCCTAAACGAGTGGCTTAAAATGAACAAGCAGGACTCAGCAACAGTTAACCTGGACCCGGGGTCCCTTAAATTGCCCTATTCACCCGATGTAGACGTGCGCAACTACGTTAACGCCACGGACCTCATGGAGAAATATGGGTTAGGACCCAACGGTGCAGCCATCATGGCAGCCGACCTCATCGCCGACGAAGTCGAAAACCTAACCCGGGACATCGACGACGCCCACGCAGACTTCATCATCGTAGACACCCCAGGACAAATGGAGCTCTTCGCGTTCCGCGCAAGTGGACCCTACATAGTGAACGAACTCACCAAAGAACCCAAAGCCCTAATCTACCTCTTCGACGCCGTCTTCAGCGCCAACCCCTTCAACTACGTCAGCAACATGTTCCTGTCCGCGGCGGTTTACAACCGTTTCTTCCAGCCCCAACTGCACCTGCTCAGCAAAACCGACCTAATCCCGAAGAAGGATGTGTCGCAGATTGTGGAGTGGTCAGGGAACCCACGCGCCCTCGAAGACGCCATAAACGCCAAACTGGAGGACACCAAACGCATCTTCAGCCAGAACATGCTGCGCGCCATTGGGCAACTCGGTATGCAGTTCCACCTCACCCCCATCTCCAGCAAAACAAATGATGGTTTAATCGCTGTCAACACGATTCTTGAACGTATGTTGATGCAGGGCGAAAAATACACCACTTAAGCGTCGGCGAGCGACCACCCAGCCGCGAAAGCTCCCTGCATAGCCCTCAACAAGGTATCCGCGCCCGCCACGATTATGACGTCGCCGTCTACAGGCTTGAGGTTTTTGAGGATTAGGCTGGTGGCTTTGGGAAAATCTTTGCCGATATCGTCACTCACAGACTCTATTCCCAACTTCCCATTCTTCGCCACAATGACAGTTGCACGCTTGGCGCCCGCGACGATGGCTGCGTCACGCTGCTCGATGCCGGACTGGACTTTGCCCGCGCTGGCTTTAACGAGAAAAGCAAAGTTGAACGCTGCGTTTGTTAGTTCGGTTCGCTCGATTTCCACTCTCTGCGGGTAAAGCGTCTCGAACTGCGTCCAGATTTTTGCGCCTTTCGCTGTGAGAGTGCAACCTGGCTTGGCGCAGGTGATGAGGTCTGAGTCGCGCAGGTGCCCGATGATGGTGCGTATGGCTCCGTCGCCCACGCAGAGCTTCTCCGCGAGTTTGTTTCGTCCGATGGGTTTCTGCGACATCAACTCTAACGCGTAGAAGAGGTGGAAGACGCTGAAGGTGGTGGATGGTCCAGGAGCTTTCTCCTTCGCTATATCTTCAATTTGCTGCTTGAACGTGGACGCCTAAATCCTCCCATGCATAATGGAGTGGGGTTTGTTATATTAATTTTTCAGAAAAGCATTTTCTTTCTCTTAACAACTAGACTAATGTGTAAGACGCAGGAAGAAGTGATCACATCCATGAGTGGAGCTATTCAAACTCGGCTTTTGAGATTGCGGTGAAGATAACGCCCAAGAAAGACACTATTACAATTGGTATTGCATAGATGAACCCCGCTGGAACTGCTATGGACATAACCACCCCCGATACCAAGACTAAACTCGCGCCAATAACAGCCAAAGGAAACAACCTTCTCTTCAGAGTCAAAACTCCCGATGCTATTCCAAACGCAAAACCAACCGTGTTAAAAATTCCAGAAACCAAGAAGCCTCCAAAAGGGTAATAGTAGATGGGTAAACCTGCCAAAAGAGAGAGATCCCCAACAAAGAACGAAAAACAACATGCAATGAGCGTTAAAACGCCTCCAGCGACAGAAAAGCCCGCACCCTTTTTCGCAGGAACAAGCGAGGATAGGGGAATATTAAGTTGAGTGGAACAGTATGGACAGAATACGGCATCATTGGGAACGGGTCTTCCACACCGAGGGCAATTCACGATGACACCGCTTTGCATTTATGCGAATAGTTCGCTAATATGCCTTTTCACAGCGCAGGGCAACGAAATAACCGACGGAGTCCTAGCTATTTGGATGCAAGGTTTGCAGCGAGCTTTCCCATTGCAGTCTTTATTTTTTCCCACTCTTCCAAGGTGCGGATGCCAAACTTGTTTTTGCGTTTCCACTCGCCGCCCCGCTTCTGCCACAAGTACAAGCCCAGCTGGCGTTTGCCGTAGACTTCGAAGGCAACTGCGGCTTCCCACCAGTCCGCGCTCTTAAAGATTGTCACGTAGCTGACGACTTTGTAGAAGTCGCTTATAGGCAGCTTCTCCTCGGACGCATCCTCAGGGAAAACACCGTCCTCCAGCATCAAGGTTATAACGCCGTTTCTGGCGACGGCTTTCACGGTGGGTTTGTCCATCAGGAAATCCATGTGGTTCGCAGAGTCGTTCTTGCCTCCTGGGAAATCAGTGTTGTCGCCAAACGCAATGTGAACTGTGCCACGGATTTTTTCGGTTTCCAAGAATTCCTCGATTACGCGGGCTTTGGGGTTAATGCCAAACGCGAATTCACCCACCACCTTCGCCATGGCGTCCGTGTGCAGGGAATCCTGGACTCTGCGCAGCACCTCCTTGTCTTTGCAGGTTGCAGCGTCCACTTTACCTCCTTTGACTTTGAGGGTAACTGGTGCTTTTACGAGTCCGATGCCGCCGATTGCCACATCACAGACAAGAGTGCCCTCCAACGAATCCTCAACTGGCGCGACGATGACTTCGCCCGTGGGCAAGTTCATCCACTTCAACGTTTTCCAATCCACGCGGGTGTCAGTGAAAAACACTCTGCCTTTAACGCTGAAGGCGAGGTCGGTGCCTTTGGGCGTTGTGATTTGGATTTTAACTGCGGTTTTCAGTTTTTTTATGAGGGCTTTGGCGAATTGCTGCATCTGCCTATGCTCCTCAACGGTGAGGGCGAGAGCACCATTCGTAAGCATATCCAACGAGACTCCAGGGCAGTGCCCTAGGCGCCGTTTGGGAGGTTCCATCTGGGCGTGGATGAGTTTGATGCGGAAAGGGGTCTCCTCCCTGTTGCCGCCGAGCAGGTTGATGTAGATGTCGGGTCGCTTGGCGGTGAGGTAAGGCATGACTTCAGCGGGGATTTCCGTGCGCGTCTCCTTCGGGTCGGTTTTGAGGAGAAGAAGAGTAACGTTGAGTCCGAGGGTTTTGGCGCCTTCCTTGAAAGCTCTACCGATATCTGCCTTGGTGTCGTCGCAGGTGATGACGATGCTTTCGCCTGCTTTGGCTTCGAACACGCATTCCAGCGCGTTTCTTGCAGCTTCACTTGGCTCCATGTAGAAAACCGAAGATGTATTACGCTTTTTAACTGATAAAATTTAGGGTGGCGCAGACTCTGTTTAAGGCACCGCAATGGTGGTTTGTGCTTTGGGTTTGCGCCATTTGATTTTCTCGATGTTGAAGACGTTGATTTTTCGCAGGAAAGCCAACGCCCCCAAGAACAGGACGATGATACAGAGCGTATTTACCACGGATGCAGGCGTGATTCCGATGGCTGATAAACCAAGGAACAACCCTGAGATGCCTGCAACAGCGAAGCTCAACGCCACTGAGAGCACGGCTTGCTCGATGGGGTCAAGTTTGCCATCTTCAAAGAGGAAACTGACGAGGCAGTAACCAGGAAGTAAAGCAACAAAGGGGAACCCAAAACCAACCTTCACAAACGACCCTATAGAGTCGTTAGGGATGAAGTAAACGCAAACTAACGTTAGAACCGTGTAGAGAACGATGATTCCGAACCAAATGGCTGGCTTCACTTTTCGGTGGCTCTTCAACGGGGGTTTCAAAAAAGGAAAGAGGGTAGATTTAGAGGAACAGCTTGAAGATTGGAGCTTCCTCGCTTAAAGGTCGGGTTTCCAGATCTGCACCTGCTGATGCAATGTAGGTGTCAACGACAGCAACGGCGGGCATAATGTATTCAGCTTGCTCGGCGGGACCAATCATGAGCCAGTTTGCGCCCATGGTCTGCATGATGGCGTTGGTAGCGGTTCGGCATCCATAGCGGTACTCTTTCTTGACGTGAGCTTTAACCCAGCCCATGGTGGTGACGACGTTTCCGCTGCCTAAGCCGACGGGGTGACCATACTTTTCTTTCATGATGGGTATGGTTCGGACTGCGGTGCCCATGTCGGGTGCGAAGGCGGGGATAGCTGTGTCGATGAGGGGCTTGGTGATTCCTGCTTTCTTTGCCATTTCCAGTGCCTCAGCGATTACGGCCATTTTTCCTTCTAGACTGTTGTCCTTTGGGTTGTCAGCGAGAACGATAGACATCTTGATGCCGCTTTCTTTAAGATTCGCCAATTCAGCGTCTGTTTCGCCCTTGTAGACTGAGTTGTAGAAGCATCGGTCTGAAAGACCCATCTTCTTGGCCATGGTTGCTGCGGCCATACGGGTCTTGGGACTCATGGCGTCGAGCATGATTGGGCAGTCGCTGTGTTTCGCAACGAAGTCGATGTATTTTCCGAAGGCTTCCTCGGTTGTTCCAACAACGTCNAAGCCGAATGGAACACCGGTCATGTCNCTCTGAGTTTGCATGGTGTTGATGATTTTCTCTGCTTCTGCAGCGTCAAAAATGCCTTTGTTTGCATCCTGAACCATTGGCTGGCCTAGCCAGAAGATTGAACCAATGATAAAGGTCGGGGTTTCACCAGGCTGCCCGCCAACTTTAACCTTGGCGATATCGTAAATTTTTTGTTCCGTATTGAATTTTCTCATGTCCAATCCGACTTTAAGAGTTTATTTGCCGATAGCTTTCTTTGCGATTTCGGGGGCTTCTTCCTTGTTCTTGCCGAAGAGTGCACCGATTGCGTCTGCATCTTCCTTCTTGACTGCGGCGCCGCCCATGATGATTTTGACACTGGATAAACCTGCAGCTTTAAGGGCCTCCACAAGTTTTGGAAGCTGGTTCTTAGCTGGGACAGTGTTAACGGAGAGGGCGAGGATGTTTGCGTTGTTTTCTTTTATCTTCTGGATGAAGACATCGATTGGAGCGCTTTTGCCTGCGTCAATAGTCTTGAAGCCTGCGCGTTTGAGGGATTTGCGGACTGCTTCTTTTGCGGTGTCGTGCATGTCGGGTTCAATGTTGCCGATGACAACTGTGCCGATTGGGTTCGTTGGTTCTGGTGGTTCCTTTTCCATCATAGATTTAAGCCATGACATTTTCAAACACACCTGTTTAGAGTTTATTAGCTGTCGGTTTTTATATTGGAATAGCTATTTAAACTTTAACTCTACAATTAATTTCCACAAAAAGGACGATGCTGTGTTGGCTCAGGTTGGCATTTAATGAATAAAACGTCCCGAAACTACTTACTGCTGGCCCTGCTGTTCGCGTTCAGCTTCATCTACCGCGTCGCCCTGATGCTCCGAGAAACTTTTCCGCCAGGCGCAGACATCGGCTTGCACAACAGCATCATATACTCCATCACCAGGGGCGGCCCCACAGATTTCCTGTACAACTATTACCATATGGGCGGCGGTTCCTCCGTCACTTTCCCAGGGTACCACATATTCACTGCCTATGTTATGCTGCTTACGGGGTTGCCGGATTACGTGGCGCAGGCTGTTGTGGTTTCGCTGTTTTCCTCGCTCATAATGCTGGTTGCGTACTTGCTAACGCGGAAGGTTTGGGGGAACTCTGCGGCGCTGCTTGTGGCTTTCCTCGTAGCGGTTTCCCGCTTTGACATCGAGATGCTCATGTGGGGCGGTTACCCTAACGTCATAACCCTCATGCTCATTCCACTGGCGTTCTACGTGTTCCTGTCCAAAGACAAGTTCAAGTTTGGACCATTCTTGGTGGTTTCTTCGCTCGTGGCAGCAGGCATATTCCTCACGCATTCCCTCAGTGCGGTCCTCTTCGTAACGATAACCGTAGCCACGGTCTTCTTTGGCACCCTCTTTGCCAAACAAACGGGTGAGCGCCGAACTAGTCTGTTGAGTTGGATTCCGCCCTTGATTTTGGGTTTAGTGTTGATTTCGCCGTTCCTCCTCCAAGTTGCACCTGCCTACTTGGGCGCCGACGCCAGCACCTTCACGGGCAGCGTTCAAGCCATCCGCCTCGCGTTGTTATCCACGAAGGTTCTGCCTTTAGACTTGGTGTTACCCTTGATGGCGTGTGTGGTGTTGTTCTTCCTCTACGGGAAACGGTACATCGGCAAGTTCCTGTCCGTGCCAGTCATCTTGCTGGTTATGTGGACTCTGATTCCCGCGGTGCTCACGCAGGGTTTCTACTTCAGCCTCTACACGGACTACAACAGGTTCCTCTACTTCGCGCTGTTTCCAATCATAACCCTCATCGGAATCGCCATCTTCCACGGCGCAGAATTCTTTGCGGACGCTTCAACGTGGCTGTTGAAGCACGCGAAGGAAACGCCACAAGTGCGCATGAACAAGTACAAGTCCGTCACGAAGCTTCTGCCGCATTTGACACGAACGAATTTGCTGACGGTTTTTGTCACAGCGTTCCTAGTTACCGCGTTCATTGTGGTGCCCGTTTTTGTGGTTCCCGCGAAAGGTGTGGAAGTGCAAAGTTTCTACCAGCTCATGAACCAACCCGAGTTTGAGGCGATTAAATGGGCAAAACAGTATACGCCTGTGGATTCGCTTTTTGTTACTGACGCGCAGTATGGTTGGTGGTTTGGGGGATTCGCGGAGCGCCGAACCATAAGTGCAGTTGAGCCAGAGTATTTGACGAATTCGCGGGAGTTCGAACCCGCCAGCGTAGCGTTGAATTTGCTGGACACGGACTACATCATTGACAACGGGTTGATTCAGGTACGCGAAGACGGCGGCCACATCGCTAGGCATAACCCCGAGTTTCTGGCGAAACTGAACAACAGCTACTTTCCGTATCCATTCTTTAACTTCAACAACGGCGGCATAACCGTCTGGTACCGAGATATCTACGGCAACAACACGCATGTTGACTTGGCTAATGTTCCCGTGCGAGACATGCAGATGATTAACGACACGGCGAACGGGGCTATCACTATCGCCATAAATTGGGGCAACAACCTCTTCAACTTCACNCAAACCACCACNGTCTACGAGGGCAAGCAGTTCGCGAAGATGACGGAAAGCATCAGCAGCGCCAACCCNGANGTACACTTAGACACCGTGAGCTTCACCCTGCACACGAAGGGCATGCCTGTAATTGTGGAGAACAGCTCCATTGTGGGGTACGTGGACAAGAACATGAAGGTAGTCGGCGAATTGCTCTTTAACCCTCAGGGGCCGCAGCCAACGTTAAATTTCTTCACGGAGGAGAACCCTGCAGCTTTAGGGGCTACGTACGTCTTCAACGGGAACAACAGCTTGTATTTGGACTTCTCTGTGGGTGTCTTCACTTACTTTGAGAACCCTGACAAGAACTTGCCCCTGAGTCAGCAGATGGCCTACTTCCAGGACATGGTGAACCAACACGCCAAAAACTACGACTATGACTACGGTGGCTCCACCATGGAGGTCTTCGATTACGAGCAAGGCATAAGCAGCCAACAGATAGACTACATTGCGTTGCGAAATTCTGATAGCATCAACCGTTTCGCCAGAGACCCCATGTTCAGCCTTGTCTTTATTAACAATGATGTTGCCATATTTCAGGTGCGATAGAACCTGAGCTAGGGGAAGCAGCGAGTCTTGGCAGGTTTAGACACAGTAGATAAGAGGGTAGAGTACGGTTTCTTCGTTGTTTTCTCAGCGCTCATCTTGGTTCTGTTCTTCTTCCTCTTGAATTCCAACGGGTTAATTCTGGGAAATGACTCAGCGGTGCATGTGCAGCGGGCGCTACAGTTCCTGAACACGGGGAAGGTTCCGCTGGGCGAAGTCGCATGGTATCCGCCGTTGTTTCACCTTGCGCTTGCTGCGTTCATCACGTTCACGGGAGCCACAGGCCCAGAGCAGTTGCTGTTCTTGACTAAAGCAGTGACGGCGCTGGTGGATTGGCTGCTGGTTATGTCGGTCTATTTGGTGGCGGCGAGGTTTTTCAGCAAGCGGACAGGCGTCATCGCGGGTGCGCTTATGCTGATGACTTTCCCGTTGTACGAGATTAACGCTTGGGGCGGGTACACGACGCTTCTGGCTTTAGCGTTCATGGCTCTGGCGTTCCTGTATTTGGCTTTGCCCCAGAAAACCATCGGGTCCGCGTTGGTGACGGCTATCCTCGCGTTTTCGGTGGTTATGTCGCATGACTTAGCGACGTTTCTCGCGGTCTTCATCTTGCCGCCGTTTGTAATCCTTGTGCTGCTGCGTTCAAAGGGAAGCTACGGCAAGGTTCTCATAGCGGCGCTGCTAGGCGGCGGAATCGCTGTGGGCGTCTACTACGTAATTCCCATCTTGCCCTACTTGGGTGACTTGTTCTTCGTGTTCTTCCAGATGAACATCTACACCTACCAGATTTCCGCGGTGTCCTTCAACGCGTTCATGATAAACTTCGGGTTCATCTTCCTGTTTTCGCTGGCGGGGCTGGTTTTAGCGTTCTTTAAGCTGCGCAAACAGAAGTCGCTGGGCGCGTTCCTGCTTTTAGCCATGGCTTTTCTGGTGCCCTTAACGTTTTCTCAAGGGTACCTTTT
>JGI20214J51650_10002274_pt1 | contig 12115 bp, 11 predicted proteins | sample WetSurMetagenome_FD_51650 | JGI IMG/M metagenome (IMG submission 51650)
ACCGACATGGCCACGGTACGCAAGTGGACGCGCGATTACCTGGTGTACCTGCGCGCCAGGGTGGCCGAAGTCATCAAGGCCGGCGGCTCGCTCGACGATGCCTACAAGATCGACCAGTCGCCCTACATGCATCTGCATACTGCTGACGAGCTCGCGCGCAGCAACGCCGGGCGGGTGTATCGGGCGATGGAGTTCGAGTAGGCGCTAGCGTGCGGGTTTCAGCGGCGTAACCGCGTCGACCAGCGCGCCGGCGGCGTCGGCGGTGGCGTGGCCGCGATCCCGCCGCGGGTTGTACTCGACGATCTCCATCGCCACGAACGCCGGGTCGCCGCGCAAATGCGATAGCGCCGCCGCGAGTTCGGCGCGGCGCAGGCCGCCGGGCACCGGCGTCCCCACTCCCGGCTCCTCCTCGGGGTCGAGCGCGTCGAGATCCACGCTCACGCCGAAACCGGCGGTGCCGTGCCGCACGATGGCGAGCGCCGCGCCGAACACTTCGGCCAGGCCGCGCCGACGAACTTCATCCATGTCGAACACCCGCACGCCCAGCCGGTGCAGCAACGCGGCCTCGCCCGCCTCGAAGCTGCGCACGCCGATCAGGCACACGTGCTCGGGGCGCAGCTTGGCTTCCGGGCCGTCGATTGTGGTGAGCGCCGTTGCGCCGTGGCCGAGCAGACAGGCCAGCGGCATGCCGTGGATCTGTCCGCTCGGCGTGGTGACGAAGGTGTGGCTGTCCATGTGGGCATCGATCCAGATCAGGCCGAGCGGCCCCTTGCCTGCCAGCGCACGGTGCACGCCGCTCCAGGTGCCGATGGCGCAGGAATGGTCGCCGCCCACCACCAGCGGAAAGTTCCCTGCCTTCAGTACCGCTTCCACTTCAACAGCCAGTCGGGCGCTTAGCGAAGCAACCGCATGCAGCGGCGTGTCCCGTTGCGTGTGCGGCACCCGCAGGACTCCGTCCCATTCCACGTGTTGCAGTGGCGTGTCGTGAAACACCCGGTAGTGGCGCAGCGTGTCCGGCCCCTCGGCGCAGGACGGGTCGGGCGCGCCGGCGCCGCTGGCGGCGCCGATGACGATGATGCTGCGGGTTGGCGGGAGAGCGGGTTTCATGTGTTCAGTCTGGCAGGCGTCAGGCCTTATCCCAGCCCGCCCAGATTCACATATTTGGTTTCCAGGTATTCATCGATGCCGCTGCGCCCGCCTTCGCGCCCCAGCCCCGATTGCTTGACGCCGCCGAACGCCGCCTCGGCGGTGGAAATCAGCCCGGCGTTGATGCCGACCATGCCATAGTCGAGCTGCTCCGCCAGCCGCCAGGCGCGGCCGAGGTCGCGGGTGTAAGCGTAGGCGGCCAGCCCATAGTCGGTGTCGTTGGCCAGGCGGATGACTTCTGCCTCACTGGAAAACCGGATCAGCGGCGCCACCGGGCCGAAGGTCTCGTCGCGGCAGATCTGCATGTCGGGCGTGCAGCCGGCGAGCACCGTGGGCTGGAAGAACTGTCCGCCGAGCGCGTGGCGGCGACCGCCGGCGAGGAGCCTGGCGCCGCGGGCGAGCGCATCGGCGATGTGCGCCTCCACCTTTGCCAATGCCGGTGCGGAAATCAGCGGACCGATTTCCGCACCGGGAATGAACCCATCACCCACCTTCAACTGCGACACCGTTGCGCTGAATTTTCCGGCGAAGGCATCAAAGATCGCATCCTGCACGAACACCCGGTTGGCGCACACGCAGGTCTGCCCGCTGTTGCGGTATTTGCTGGCGAGCGCGCCCGCCAGCGCCGCGTCGAGGTCGGCGTCGTCGAACACGATGAAGGGCGCGTTGCCGCCGAGTTCGAGCGAGACATGCTTCATGGTGCCGGCACTCTGCGCGAGCAACTGCTTGCCCACGGCAGTCGAGCCGGTGAACGACACCTTGCGCACCAGCGGGTGCGCGGTCAGCACGCCGCCAATCGTCGCCGCATCGCCGGTCACCACATTCAGCACCCCCGGCGGCAGGCCTGCGCGCTGCGCCAGTTCGGCCAGCGCCAGCGCGGTGAACGGCGTCTGCGAGGCCGGCTTGGCCACCACCGTGCACCCCGCGGCCAGGGCCGCTCCGGCCTTGCGGGTGAGCATCGCGGCAGGAAAATTCCATGGCGTGATCAGCGCCGCCACCCCGACCGGCTGACGCAAGGTGAACATACGCCGGTCCGCCCACGGCGACGGCACCACGTCGCCGTACACGCGCCGCGCCTCTTCGGCGAACCACTCGATGAAGCTCGCCGCGTAGTCGATTTCGCCACGCGCCTCGACAAGCGGCTTGCCCTGCTCGGACACCATGATGACGGCGAGATCGTCGCGATGTTGCAGGATCAGATCGAACCAGCGGCGCAGCAGCCTGGCGCGGGTTATGGCGGGCGTGGCGTGCCAGCCGGCAAATGCGGCGTGCGCGGCTTCGATGGCGCGTTCGGTATCGGCGGCAATGCAGCCCGGCGCATGGCCAATAAGCTCCGCGTTGGCCGGGTTGTGAATGGCGAAGCGCGCGCCGTCGGCGGCATTCCGCCACATGCCCCCGATCAGTGCCCGTTGTCGAAATAGGGTGGCATCGGTGAGATTCATGATAGGCAGCCTGGCTCGTGTAGGGTGAGTTTCGGTAGTGCAGGGTTCAACCGACATGGGACCTGACTTGAACGCCGCGTGTCCGTCCATCGCGCCGAACCGCCTGGGCACCATATTGCCCGCAATGCCTTCGGCTATGCATGGCCTATTTTAATGCGGAGTTAAAATGAATATGGTCGGGGTACGGGGCGTTCATATTGATGGCGGGTGCGATCCGATCATGAGGAAAGCCTTATGGCGACCATTGTCGTAGTCACGGACGAAATTGATCAACCCTGGCTCCACAAATATCTCCTTCACGGATTTTTCAAATATTGGGAGGCGCAGGGCCATCGTATCCTTTTGCATCATGGCGGGGGCCCGGCACCGGAAGGAGACCTTGCCATCCTGCATGTTGACCAGACCTTGATCGGCCAGGATTTTCTCGATGGACTTGATCGGTATCCCGTGGTCATCAACGGGGCAGTCCTGGATATCAGCAAGAATCGTCTCAGCAAGCATTTGCTGCGCCGCGGCGAGGACTATTCCGGGCCGGTCATTTGCAAGACCAATTTGAACTGCAACGGCGCGCCGGAGAGAAGGAAGCATCTTCTTCGGCTCAAGCAGGACAGATCGCCGGTCGGCATAGGCCGTTTCGTGAAAGCGCGGCTGGAGAAACTGCTTGTGTCCAACAAGCGGTCCTACCGCATTTATGACACGCTCGCCGCAGTGCCGCCCAAGGTCTGGCACACCCAGGATCTGGTGGTTGAAAAATTTCTGCCCGAACAGGATGACCGGGGCTACTACTTGCGTACCTGGACATTTTTCGGGAATCGCGAATATTGCAGCCGTGTCCGATCATCAGACCCCGTCGTCAAGGGCCGCCACATGCTGGAGCGAACCTCTGCGACCGTACCGGATGAATTGCGTGCCTGGCGGACGCGCCTGAAGTTCGACTACGGAAAATTCGATTTCGTCATGCGGGAGGGTGAAGCCGTCCTGTTTGATGTTAACCGCACCCCCTCGGTGCCTGGCCGGCTCCATGACGCCCTTCAGGCGAACATCGCCGATCTGGCGGCGGGGCTGGAAGGTTTTCTGAAACAGGACTGAGGCGTGCTATCGCCGGGCCAGCAACAGGATCGGGCACCGNTCACCCAGTTCATATTCGGGGATATGGCATTCCTTTTCGATAAAGAGGGGATGCAGAGCATCACGCAATTCGGCCAGCGTCGGGAAGGTGTAGCGGGTCTCCACCCCCCGGTAGGCGTTTATCGTCGCGATCTCTTCTTCAGGCCAGTTCAGTGGCACGCCCAGTTGGTCGGCTTCGCAGCNCATGGCATGCCACTGGTTCCACACTTCCGATAGCCTTACCCCTTCATGCAGGGAACCGTGAAGTGCCATGGCAAGGCGCCATTTGAAAGCATGGAAGCTGCCGATCCTTCCCGCGAAAAGGTCGTGTTTGACGACGTGGATCCCTTCCGCAACNTCGGGCCGGATGAATGCCCTGATCAGGTAAAAGCCCCCCGGCCTCAATACCCGATACAGTTCATATCCCAGCCGCAGGTAATCCTGGGGATAATTCAATGGCGTATAAAAGCCGTCCCCGATCACCATGTCCAGACTGCCGCCGCGAATGGGCAACGCGTTCCAGTCCCCGCGGATCATATGGGACGCGACCCCCAGCCCGGACCGTGGCCAGACATGGCGAATCATGCCCTCCGAGCGGTCCACCGCCAGCAGGCGGGCGCCTTCGGGCCAGTCCATGGCCGCCAGTTCCGGTGTCACGCCAAACAGCAATGCGAGCAGGTGCCGGCCTTGACCGTAATCCTTAACCAGTCCTTCCATGATCCGGACGTCTTCACGTGCCGGTCTCAGCGGCAGGCCCACGAATCGCCATTGTTTCGCATGCTGCTCCCAATGACATTCATGCCCATCCATGTCGAAATCGCCGGCGGCATCGGGTGCCGGGGCGCATTGCGCCGGGGTGACGATGGCTTTCATTGGGGAACGGCCTCGATAATATAAAAGGCCATTCCTACAGGCAGGATCCGGCTTACCCTGAGCCCGCTTTTATCGAGAAGATCGCGGTATTCGCCCTCGGTCCGCTCACGCGCGCCCAGCGCGACAAGCATGCTCAGATCTAGCCGTGCCAGGGATTGATGTTCGGCGCTCAGCGTCAGCCGTTCCGGCATGATGTGCTCGACGAGCAGCAGGCGGGCGCCAGACCGCATGGCGCTTCGGCAGTTGGCCAATAGGCTTGCGGCGCGATCATCGTCCCAGTCGTGCAGCACGCTCTTCATGATGTAGATGTCCGCCGTATCGGGCACAGACCGGAAAAAATCGCCTTCGACCAGTTCGCACCTTGCCAACAGGCCTCTCGCGTCGAGATATTGCCGGGCCCCGTCGATGGCATGGGGTAGATCGAACAGCAGGCCATGGCAGTCAGGCACGTTCTCCAGGATGGTTGCCAGCAATTCCCCATGCCCCCCGCCCAGGTCGGCGATGCGTCCAAACCCGGAAAAATCATAGTGTTTGACCAGCTCTCGGGAAACCAGGCGTGTGAGTTCGGTCATTGATGCATGGAACAGGCCCGCGAGTTCCGGCGCTTCGGCAAGTTGTCCGAACCCCCTTACTCCCGTCACTTTGCTCCTGGCTTCCTTGCCGGAACGGACGCTGTAAGGCAGTTGTCCCCAAACTGGAAGTAGATGTTTTCCCCACCAGATCACCCAGGAACGGATGGAGTCTTCCCCATCGCTGCGCAAGCACGCGCCCATCGGCGTGAGACTGATTGAACCGTCGTCATGTTCCAGGCAGATGCCGAGACTCGTTAGCGCCTGCAATAAACGACGCAGGGAGGGGGCATGACAGCCGCACGCCACTGCAAGGTCCGCGATGTCCCGGCAACCGTTAGCCAGATGGTCGGCGATTTGCAGTTCTGCAGCCGTGCAGATGGCCTGCGTCTTCCAACTGCCATGGAGTATATCCAGCAAGGCTCCAACGGTTTCAGTCGGTTGATCCGGACCGGTCAAGGGGAAATGGCTATTCTCGGACATCGGTATACAGAAAATACGGGGAAATAGATTGCATGGCCATGTGGCAAACTTCCTGGGCGGGGCGAGCCTTGAACCCGGGATTGAACACCTCAAGTGAGAAACGACCGGTGTAGCCAATGCTGCGGACTGCGTCGTAAAAGGCATGCACGGGCAGTTCACCCTGACCGGGGAAACACCGGAAATTCCGGCTCAGCATCTTGACGTCCATGCCTTGGATCAGTCGGGCATCCGCTACCTGGACCAAGGCAATTTCCTGGGGGCTTAGCTGCCGGATGGTTTCAGGCCCCTCGCCCATCCAGGCAAGATGGAAATTGTCCAGCACCAGGCCAAGATTGGGCCGGTTGGCTAGACGGACGACACATGCGGCCTGCTCCACATTTCTGATATGCGTGGCCCACGGCAGGGCCTCGAAACCGATGCGCAGTCCCTGCTTCAATGCGCGATCCGCGAGACTTGCCATGTCGTTCGCTACTCTATCCGGATTCGAGATGGCTTCATGTCGCGTGCTGGAACAGGCAACGACCAGGTTCGCGTTCAACTCGCACGCCGTATCGAGCAGCTTACCCGCGTTGATCCAGGCAGGGGTCGCGCTTGCCGGGACAGGAANTTCAAAATCGCGCAAAGGCAGCAGCGTTCCGACCGACAACCCTAGATCATCCANCATCCGNGCGACGCCCCTCGGNGTTTCGACACAATCCAAGAGATCCTCGTAGAAAAGTTCGACATGGCGGAAGCCCGCCAGGGCGACAGCACTCAGCTTTTCCCGCATGCTGCCGCCGAGGGGAACGGTCGAAAGCATCCAATCGATAGCCATTGCTCAGATGTTCTCCTGAGCAGGGCAGCCAGCGGAACATGATGCAACGGCAATTTCCATGGTATTCGGCGAATCCCGGTGTTATCGATCGGTGAGTATGTGGGCTGCCATGGGCGTTGGCACAACATCGGCCCTGCAGAAATGGCCCCAGTCTAACGGCATGGCCGGGCTAACCTACATTTCTGCTGTCGTTTCCTGGATCACACAGGACGCAGCTGACCTACGACGGGTCAGCGACCCCCATATAAATGGAATTTCCAACTGAGGGAGCCGTCTCAAGTCCTTAAGGATTAGCCGGGATGCCGTAATTTGTTGCATCGCTCCGCGAGCAGCGTAGCCATTTGTCGAAGGCGTCCTTCGCCTGGCGTCAGCTCGTACACGAATCCAGGTAGCCATTGACCCAGGTGGTTGTTGCGTTGGCAGCCCCCTTGCCGACCGAGGCGGCGAACTTGCGGCTGATCGCGCTATCTGCACATTCGCCCATCACCTTGTCAGGGGGCCCGTCGCGGTGGAGGCCACGACGGAACCGCCGCCCGCTCCCTTGCGGATCCGGGCAGCCGGGCGGGAAAACGGCACTCGCCAAAGCGCAGGGGCAGCCAGGGCCAGGGCGCACGCTTGAATGACCGGGCTTCGAATGACGGGACTGAATCACATTCAAGGCACTGTTCTGAAATCGTGGGCGCAGACGGCACCAACATTGAAACTGCAAATTGCTGCCTACCATTATGGGTCTCCGATTAGCCCCATTTTGAGGAAACCGAACGAGTGATGGCCTGTGGGCCTGTCTTATAAGAAGCGGATATCGGGTATTCGTGTGCCTACCCGGAATGCTTGTCTGGCAGGGATTTCGCTGTATATCTGCTAGACGCTGCTACCTCAGCAGATTTCGCAAGGAATGATGTGCATAGGTCCTTATGCCGCCGATTCGTCAATTGAATGGGTCAATCAGGAAGACTGTTATGACTAGAACAGCTTGAATGTTGTCCAATAACAACATCTGGGGCCATACAACAACAATCCGCAAGACAAAGCTGAAAAGAACAAATTGAATATGCTAATATTCTTTCCCTGTATACAAGTTTGTTGTGTTGTTGTTGTTCCCTTAATCAACGTTTTTATTGACCAGGAGTCATCCATGAAACTCGCTAAACTGACCGCTGCTCTGATCGCAGTTGCTGCTTCTTCTGTTGTGTTTGCCAACGGCACCGCACCTGCCGCGCCTGCCGCTGCAACTCCCGCAACCTCTGATGCATGGGTCGCCAAAATGACCGATCCGACCCAGAACGCTTCTGCGTTCAAGGATCCCAAGACTTTCGTGCCCTGGATGAACGCCATGGTTGATCCCGCGACTTCGATCGCCATGACCAACGCCATGATGAACCCCGCTACCAGCCTCAACATGATGACCGGCATGATGTCGCCCGCCGCGTACCAGAACTACATGCAGTTCATGGATCCCGCAGTTTCCATGAAGTGGATGGCCGCCATGATGGACCCCAACTTCTACACGGCTGCCATGGCTCCGTTCATCAACCCCAACCTCTACATGAAGTGGATGATGGCCCCGATGGATCCCCGTCTCCTGGCCACCGGCATGCAAACGCTGAATCCCGGCATGTACGCTAACTGGATGATGGCCCCCATGAGCCCCCAGGCCATGAACGCCATGATGGCCCCGATGAACCCCAGCATGTACACCAACTGGATGGGCGCTGTTGCCAACCCCCAGACCTACGGCCCGATGGTCGGCGGCATGGTTAACCCCGCCACCTACTCCAACGCAGCCCAAGGCTTCAATCCCATGACCTTCATGGTTGCACCGATGGGCATGATGGCTCCTGCTGCCGCTCCGGCTCCGGCTGCTGCACCCGCCGCCAAGTAATATCGGCATTGCATCGTTTTGTGATGCACAATAAAACCCCCGGCGACACGCCGGGGGTTTCTGTGTTTTCGGATTCTGGATTTGCTTGGCAACCAGAACTGTAATTCGCTAGGGTGAAATCATGCTGCGCTTGATGTTCTCCGCTTGCCTGTTCGTGTGTAGTGCGGCCTCAGCCTGGGCGGGTAGCCCTGTCGACGCCCCTGTTTCACAGGCGACACGCTTTGAACGACTACTGGATTTGCGCAACAACGTCAGCCTGGTGCGTTACCCGCAACAGGCGCTGGACCTGGCCGATGCCATGTCCGATCCGGAATTTCTGGTGGCCGCCATGATGATGAGCGCCAATCCTGAAATCTGGTTGAAGGCGATGGAACGGGCCGGAGCACCCGGCGTTCCCCAAAATCTTTCACAGATGGCCACGCCCGAGATGCTGGCCGACTGGTTTTACTCATCGATCGACCCGCAGTTTCAGCAGGCCATCCTGACGCGCATGCTCGACCCGAAAAAGCCGCAACGCTGGATGCAGGCGATGAGCAATCCGCGCTTCTACATGCACGCGCTGGCCATCATGAATCCATCTACCCCGATGCAATGGATGACAGTCACTGCGGATGGCCGCATGATTCAGCCCATGCAGGCCTGGTTTGACCCCAAAACCTACCTGAACTGGATGCGGCTGCCGATGCCGGCCTCGTCCGATACCCAAAAAAGCGGCGACAAACCTCCGATGACAACATACGCCTGGAAACCGCCTCTGCGGTATTAGGTGTTTGAGGTGAAGCGATACAACTGACGTTCGGTCAGCACTGCGTCGAGCGGCATGTCCCATGGGTCATGCGGCAGCATTTCAACCCGCTGACATTCGTAGGCAACCCCCACCAGGCGGGGTTTTCTCCACAGACGCCGATGGTGCATGAATGCCAGCGTCGCATCGTAATAGCCCCCTCCCATTCCCAACCGGTATCCCTGGTGATCGAATCCCACCAGCGGCATCAGCAGCAGATCCAGCTGGCGCGCGCGTAAAGGCCTGGCATCCACGGGTTCGGCAATACCGTATCGGTTCGTTGTCATGCGCGTGTTTCGGCCCATTCGCCCAAAACGCAGGACCCGCCCACGACGAGGCAATAGCGGCAGGTAGCATTCACGCTGCATCCACAAGGCCTGGTTGAGCAGCGGGTGCGAATCGAACTCACCGCCCTTCGGCATATAAAAGCCGATGCGTTGCGCACGCAGCAAAAGCCCATGGCGCAATGCCAGCCGCAGAGAGGCGCGCGCGGCCTTGTGACGCACGGCCGGCTTGAGCGCGTTGCGCGCAGCTTTAAGTTGACGCCTTAGGGTGTATTTGTCCATGAANGTTAAATTTCGATTCGCATTGGAATCGGGACGCGAAGACAAGCCGCAGACAATGTTGAAGCACGGCAGAGAGTGGGTATTGACGCTTTGGCATCCTTACAACCACGGACCTCCCCTTGCGGGCCCGGTGCGGTAGACAAAGCATCGGTTTGAATGCGAATCGGAATAAGGCTCCCCGCCTGTGCCGTGACTGATTGCGGACTCTTGAACCTGGGTTCAAGACGGCCGCGTTCAAAGACGCTTTGGGCACATGAGACGTGTCACGCGCACACCCGCATCGGAATAGACCGCAGCCTTGCACGTATGCATTGGTTCAGAGAATTGCAACCAGCCTCGAACACCGCAGGGAGCAGCGCCAGTTTAGAAGAGTTTGTCCTGCTCTTCCAGCACTGAATCGAGCAGGGTGTTGCAATGCGTCAGCCGGGTGCGCGCTTCCTTGACCAGGCCGCCGCCGTGGGTCAGCAAGTCATGCGCCAGGTTGAGCCCGGCCATGATGGCGATGCGCTCAGCGCCGATGACCTTGCTGCTGTCGCGAATCCCCCGCATTTTTTCATCGAGATAGTCGGCTGCTGCAATAAGCGCCGATTCCTCCTCGCGTGAGCACGCTACCTTGTAGGAACGCCCCAGAATATTGATTTCGATCGAGCGCGGGCCGGCCATCACGCATCCTCCGGCAAGGTTTCGAGCAGCGCCTGCAGACGCGTCTTGGCGGCGTCGAGCCGGGTCGTCAGCTGCTTGTTGTCCTGTTGTGCACTCAGCAGCTGCTGGCGCAGGGTGACATTTTCCCGCCGCAGCGTGTGGCAAAGTTCGGCCACCTGGCGGATCTTGGCTTCGAGAGTATCGAGTTCTGCGTGCATGGCGGGACTATAGGGGGCGATCTGCGGGCGGTCAATCGTACTGCGCGCGCGCATAAGCACTTTCGTGTTTGAGTATAATCCGCGTCTTCAGGTGCCTGCGTGGATTTCAGCACATGCAGGTTAAACGGGAAACAGGTGCGCTGCTCTTGCAGCCATGCCTGTGCTGCCCCCGCAACGGTAAGCGTTAAACGGTGCATCACACACGCCACTGGGTTCACCCGGGAAGGCGATGCACTTCGTGCGCGAGCCCGGATACCGGCCTGGACCCGGCCCGACGAGAGTCAGGCAGAGGATCGAGTAACGCGCCTGCGGGGAAGCGGGCGCCAACCGGACTTNATCATGCGTCAAACCACAGTCGCGCTCGCCCTGGGGGCGGTCTTCGTTGCCTCAGCGCACGCGCAAGCCCTGCCGGAGTTCACCGGTGAAACCATCGTCGTCACNCCCTCGCGGTTTCCTCAGGCACTGTCAGGTCAGGTAGCCAATACGTCGGTGATCACCCGGCAGGACATCGAGAACGACCCATNGACGACCCTTCCCGAGATTCTGGGCGAACAGGCCGGCGTGGGCATGCGCGACCTGTTCGGAAACAATGCCGTCGCCAGCACGATCGACCTGCGGGGCTTCGGCGCTGCCGCCGGGCAGAACACGCTGATCCTGCTGGATGGCAGACAGCTGAACGATATCGACCTGTCTGGCATCGACTGGTCGGCGATCCCGCTCTCCGCCATCGACCACATCGAAATCGTGCGGGGCGGTTCCAGCGTGCTGCATGGTTCGGGCGCGGTGGCCGGCGTCGTCAACATCATCACCCGTTCCCCGCTTGCCCAGCCGAATCAGCTGACCGNCAGCGCGCGCCTCGGCAGTTTCGATACCCAGGATTACCAGCTNGGCGGCACGTTGTCCGGCGAGGCCGCCGGAATCCGGATCAGCGCCGACCAGTACCGTTCCGACGGCTGGCGCGACAACAACGCGAGCAGGCAGAGCAGCCTGTATGGCGATGCGCGCTGGCAACACGATCTGGGCGAGCTGGTCTTCAAGTTCGGCGGCAACTCGCAGGACGTGCGCCTGCCCGGCGCACGTCTGGTCCAGCCCAGCATTGGCCTCAACCAGCTTGCGACCGATCCGGAAGGGACCAACACCCCGCTCGACTGGGCAAACAGCGAGGGCTATCAGGGTGGACTGAATGGCCGCTTCGCGTTCGGGGGCAGCGAGGCCGTGTTCGATCTGGACTACCGCAACAAGGGGCAACAGTCCTATTTCGATTTTGGCGGCTTCCCCGACTACCGCGACGCCGATCTCGACGTGTGGAGCTTCTCGCCGCGCGCCCGGCTGCCTTTCGCAGCGGGCGGCATCACGCACGGCCTGGTGCTCGGTGCCGACTTCCAGTGGTGGGACTACCGGCTGCGCACCTCGAATGCCCAGGCCAATATCGACGCCCCGATCAACCGCGTCACTGCCAACCAGAACACGGCCGCGCTGTATGTCCGGGATGAGATGCAGCTGAATCCGGACACGCGGATGACCGTGGGCGGCCGCTATGAATGGTTCGACCTCAGCGCACAGGATCAATACGATCCGACGGCTCCCGG
>JGI20214J51650_10002275_pt1 | contig 12112 bp, 11 predicted proteins | sample WetSurMetagenome_FD_51650 | JGI IMG/M metagenome (IMG submission 51650)
ATAATGGCACTGGCGAAGTCGAGGGGAGGAGGCGGTGGAGGGATGACATATGAGGGCGGTGGTGGCGGTTCGATCAGGAAAGCCAGGAGTTCATCTATGGAACTTGCTCTGAGAAATATCAGCGGCACTGTCAAGAGCAGCAGCAACACAATCAGATGACTGGCAATGGAGATCGACAGATACAAGATTGTCTGCCACAAGGGTCGATGGCTCTCTTCTTCCAGCAATTCAAACATGAATCCCCTCTATGAAAATAATTGCCGGAAACGCTCTTTGCGATCTGTTTTCGTCGGCAAAGGCCGGTCCCTGGGCTGAAAAATAATAATACTCCAATTTGCCTGTCAGGCCCGCCTTTCTCACCAGGTATCGTGGCAAAACGCAGGCATGCCAGGTCCGCATCATTAACCGTTCTTTACAGAAAGGATTGGATCTTGCCAGGGAATTGGGCATCGATCCCTTGCCCGTGGATCCTTCCAGGGAAATGGTTCCCGATATTGTGGTAAACGCCACGTCCGTGGGCATGCATCAGCACTCCGATGAGACTTCCTTGGACAAGGAACATCTCAAGCAGGGAATGTTGGTAATGGATTTGGTCTATTGTCCGCTCAAGACTCGGCTTCTGCGCGAAGCTGAAGAAAAAAGCTGTCGGATGATCGATGGTCTGGAGATGCTCGCTTGCCAGGGCGCTGCGCAATTGGAAATATGGACCGGCTGCCGTCCCGATGCAAGCGAGATCAAACAGGATCTGGCGCGGGCGCTGGCCTGATCTCGCGCTGACAGAGACAGGAATTTATATGCGCAACAGCGACCCGGCCACTTTCAACATCGACATGTTCCCGGTATCCAGACGGCTATCCCCATATCAATCGGTGACCGCCATCATCAGCGATCCGGCCTGAAAGAAAGGATCCCTTCCTCTGAACGAGATTCTCCAGAATTAGTGCAGTAGATTGCCGGCTCGTCCACAACGGGGCACTTGGTTTCACAAATCCCGCAGCCGATACAAATGTAATTATCAACCACGGGAACCTTCTGCATAATTATTTCCCCATCCGATGCCATGACTTCGGTTTCGATCATCTGGATCGCATTGGGTGAAGTGGGACACCGCTCTTCACAGATGCGGCAGGATTCGCCCAGGGTATAAGGAATGCATCGGTGTTTTCTGATCCAGGCTGAGCCGATCTTGGTCTCGGTTTTTTCCTTGATGTTCATCTCTTCTATGGCGCCCGTAGGGCAGACCTGAGTGCAAAGAGAGCAGTAATATTCGCAATATCCGATGCGAGGGATAAGCAGAGGTGTCCAGATTCCAAGCAGACCGGCCTCGTCGAATGCATGCTGGAGACCATTGGTTGGGCAGACCTTCAAGCATTCTCCGCACTTGATGCACTTGGCCAGAAACTGCGGCTCCGGCAAAGCTCCGGGAGGCCGTATGAGCTTTTCGGATATTCGCTCCGAGGCGGAGATGCCGAAGATCGGAACCGTCACCAGGCCGAGCGTGGATGTAAAGACCAGCTCACGTCGCGACAAATTAATGGATTGCACCTGAGCGGGTGCCGGCCTCAGCGGCAGGCTGATGGCCTGCGTGGGACATTCGGAGGCGCAGGTATAGCAATAGAGGCATTCAGAAGGATTCCACTTCTCATTGGGGTAAGGAGTCGCCTGCGATTGGCACAGCTGGTTGCAGAGATTGCAGCCGATGCATTTATCCGCATCAACCTTGAGCTTGACCAGATTCCATCGCGCCAGCAGCCCAAGCAGGGCTCCGGTGGGGCAGAGATATCGGCACCAAAACCTATCCCGGACCATGTTGAGCAAGATGACTCCAAGGAAGATCAGGCCGATAACAAACCCCTGCCGGAATATAGTGTTGACAGTCAGGTTTTGAATAAATTGAGACCCACCGCTTCCCAGCGAGCCCAAACCCAGGTGACCAAGAAAGGCACTGCCGGCGCCGGATGCCAGAAAGATCGCCGGGAGGACAGCGGTCGTGAACGAACGATACAGGAAGGAGAGAGGATCCAGAAAGCCTGCCAGGTCCAGGGTGAAGATGCTTCCCACGAGCACCAGGATCAAGACACGATATTTCCAGATGAGATGGCCTCTCTTCTCTGATTCCGGATCAACCTTCTTTCCTTTTCCGAACAGATAGGAAAAGAAATGGTGCAGGGAACCCAGGGGACAGATCCAGCTGCAGATATAGCGGCCGAAAAGCAAAGTGAGGGTAGCCGTGATGACCGAGAGAAAGAAGGCGATGAAGAATGTCCGCGAAGCCAGGAATATTGTCAGCCCGAGTAGCGGGTCAAAGTGAAAGAAGCGCTCGACGGCACCTATCGTATCTCCCTCTAACCGGTGCGTGCCCAGCAGGAGATAGACGAACCAAAGAAAGAAGGCGGCTTGGATAACAATGCGCAACAATTGAATGAGACGATATTTTTTTAACAACCTGGCGCTCTCCTTGATGGTCCACAAGTTCCAGGACAGCTTTTCCCCGCAGACGCCTTTCAGGGGGATCGATGGTATGCCTTAGCGCGGTGTTGCGGAGGGATGATTCCCCCTGAGCGCCCCTCTCAAGTTCCGGACAGGCTTCTATACTTGCGATCGTACTAATAGGCCCAGATTCCTGGTCAATATTGGGAAAAGCTCCTTGGACTCCGCTGCCGGGAATTGCCGCAGTTTGCTTTGCAGAGACTTCAGTAGGGGATCATCCGGCGCTCCCTTCAGGATTTTTCGGGTCTCTTCTTCCGAGATGTCCTCCAAAGTCCCATAGAGATCTGCAATCCCGCCGTTCACCGGGCAGGGAGATTGGCACTTCAGGCAGCCCATCAAAGCATGATGCGCACTCCTGGGTATCCAATTGGGAAATGTGCCCAGGTTCTCGTTGTAAAGCGTCAGGCATCTGTCGATGTCGATGATGAAGTTTGAGCGCTGGATGCAGTCTGTCGGGCAGATGCGGTCACAATGGTCGCATCTCCGGCAGCGGTCCATAACATAGAGCTCAGTCCATCCATCGTTAGGGAACTGATAGTCGGTCAGGAAAGCATAGAGCAGGTTGTAGCTCCCCATTCCATCGACAAAGATCAGGTTGTTGCGGGCGTAATATCCGAGGCCGCTCCGAGCTGCCAGCAATTTTAGCGGGATACGTTCCGTTATGTCTGCGACACGGCTACCCGTGTTCTTGATGATATCTTTTTGCACGACGTTTTTCAGACTTACTGAATTCAGATCGTCCGTATAATACTGAGGTGGGACGAGGGCCCGGTAGGAGCCTCCGTCGAGGCGAAAATTCACGTACATAGGCTTCGCGAAAGCGGCCAGGACCACTACGGACTTGGCGGTGGGGAAATCGGCAGGCTTGCTGAAACTCAGCGCAGCCACCTGCTCAAGAAATGCTTTGTTGCGGCTGAGCGTCCCGGAATTACGCGCCTGGTCATATTCGGCCTGTAGCGCGGGGAAACGAGTTACTGGCAGAGTCCGATACTTGTAGGTGGGAATCTGAGAGGGATCAATTGCGGGGGCGCCTCGGCGCCCCGCTCCTCCTCTCCCCCCAACTCCACCGAAGCCACCAAAACCCTGGGGAATGAACGCGCCGGCTATCAGAGCCTGCTTCAACAACTCTCTTCGGCTCAGTGAGCCCGGCCTTCCGGGGTTATTTGAAGATCCGGAATCGGAATGAGTGCGTTCCACCAATGATTCCTTTCGCCGCCAGAATTCATTCATCTTTGATCCTCCGTAATGACTCAGAGTCCAGGTTCTTTGCAAAAAACCTGCCTGCTGAAACAAGCCGGCCAAAATCCCAATCCGGCATAATGCCGATTTGGTCCATTTGCCGATATTAACAATCAATTGCCAATGGAGGAAAGAGGCGGCCGATAGACTGAAACTCTTCCCCCAATATCTAAGCACGCAAAAATAGATACGCAAAGACGGGCCGCCGTTTCATGCCCAATCAAACATATCGGCGCATGACTCCCTGCCGGGATAGGCGGTGCCAATGTTCCGGGGTGTGACGGTCGTGGTGGTGGTTACTTGAAGGCTGTGTCTAATATCGTCATTGCGGCAAACCCGAGCACGCCCGGACCCGCTGCTGCAGTAGGATTCTGCTGAAAAATGCGGGCCAGGTGGGGCGTCAAGGCAGGTGATGGCGCAGCCCGCAGAATAATCGTTTGCGCGCGATCTCTTCCGTCTGGGGCAGCCTTATCTTGACCGCCCTGATGAGCATCATTGGGGCCGGAATAAAGATGGTGTTTGAAATCGGCGCCGGGTCTCCAAGATCCGCCATGCCAATCATGGATCCTGGAGACCTGGCACTATTCCTGATGCGGTGCTTCCAATAGACCTTTACCTACGGCACACTACTACACCTTGCTGCCTGCGATCGCGGATTGTTCGTCGGAGAAAATCTCGAACACGGTGAGCAGCTTGGTAACGGCCAGGAGTTGGTGAACCTTGGTATTTAAATTCAGCAAAACCAGCGTCGCGCCTTTATTCCTGGCGTGCGAGTAGCTGCTGACCAGTTCACCGATCCCGGAGCTATCCATATAATCCACTGCTGCCAGGTTCATGACAATTCGCTTTGGACCTTCCTCCAAGGCTGCACGGACCGCATTTCGGGCAGCTGTGGTGCCCGGTCCCAATGTCAATTTGCCTGCACAATCCAATACGATGCTATTTCCAACATTGCGTCTGATGATGTCCATGCATTGCCCTCCTGTGGCACTAATAGCCTTCTGTTCTCGACCGTTAATTTCTGAAACCCCAGGCTCGTTAGTGTAATATCATTGTGCTGGGGGACGTTCCAAGAGAAAGATAGCACAGCTTTCACTAAATAAGCCAGAATCTCCCGATCAATGGCAGGAATATCCGCCCGCAGCCCCGCGCAGATAGGTCAACCGCCGAATAAATCTCCTCCCTCAGCGCATACCTCAAAAACATCTCGATCGAACCGGTTCAGCCGAGCGTCCAACCTGCGCGCCATGATACTCGGTTCACCGTGCAAGCCAAATAGAATTAATAAGTTTATGTTCCACGGCCTCAGAGGTGTGTTTTCAGCTCAGATTTTATCTTGCCATCATAGCCTATTACGCATAGCCTTAATCATCATTGCCAATTCGGGTGTCCCCATAGAACGCCAAATTCTTGAGCCTGAACTGGAAACGGCGAAAGGTCGCGCATCGGTGGCGAACAAGAAATCGCCGATTTGAACACGAGCTCACGGCAATGATAGGCGTGGGGTTGGAATTTTTGAGCGAGGACCAGCAATGAAAGCAACAAATTTAAGAGAGGCTATTATTCAAATATTTCAAACGGAGCCGGAGAAATGCTTGGGGCTCAAGGAAATTTATCGGCGTATTCCGGAGCTTTTTGAGTTGTCGGAAGAGCAGAAAGAGCGGGATGAGAAATACCTGCTGCCCCGCTTCGAGCATGAAGCTCGGGGAATTATCGCCGCATTGGAAAAGGAAAATGTCGTCGAGCGGCTGGACCGCGACCGGAGACGGTTGAAGGTGAAGTAAGTCGGGAAGGCTGCTTCAGTTGGCTGACTCCCTGACGGTATCGAAGCTGATTGCGGTCCGGCAGCTTATAAGAATGCATCCCCTTGTGGGATTTCTCCCAGGGGGATGGACGGCTAAATACGAGGAGAACGGAACCATGAAAAAATCGATCGGAGCGCACACGTTCGTATATCCCCACCCGGTTTTTCTGGTAGGAAGTTATGATGTCGACGGCAAAGCAAATGTTATGACCGCTTCATGGTCCGGCATCTGTTGCAGTGATCCTCCCTGCGTGGCGGTGTCTCTGCGCAAAGCCACCTATAGCTATTCGTGCATCATGCACAGCCGAGCGTTTACCATCAACATCCCATCCGTTGAACAAATGAAAAAAACCGATTATGCAGGCATTTATTCGGGGAAGGGGCAGGATAAGTTTCCGGCTGCCGGATATACGGCGATTCCGAGCCAGCGCGTTGCGGCTCCCTGTGTGGACGAGTGCTCGGTGGTTCTCGAATGTAAACTTGTCCACACTTTGGAATTGGGTCTACACACTCAATTTGTGGGCGAAATTCTTGACGTGCAGGCTGATGAGAGCGTGTTGGGAGAAAACGGGCTGCCGGATATGCTAAAAGTTAACCCTTTGCTGTTTTCCATGAGTGATAGGAGCTACTACAGCGTTGGTGGATGGCTTGCAAAGGCCTTTTCAGTGGGAAGATAGGTTCCGTCCGCCGCTGCAACGAACCCGGGGTGCTTCCTCGGCCAAAAAACCGAAGCAACCAGACTCAGAGAACAAACTTGCAAGCGACATATCTATAATCTCAAACAATGACACCGTGGGGAGATCGACGATGATAAAGTTCCGCGCATTCCGCTGTTTGTTGATGGCATTTATCATGTCAATGGCTTCCGCAGGCTGCGCCCAGGCACAGGAAACTGCTCCGGCGAGCCCTTACCAACCGGAGGTTGGGCAGCCGGGGAAGGATGTGGTGTGGGTGCCGACCTCTCCAGCGCTGGTTGAAAAGATGCTCGATCTTGCGAAAGTTACTCGTGAGGATTATGTGATTGACCTCGGCTCAGGTGACGGAAGGACAGTCATCGCTGCGACCAAACGCGGAGCCCGTGCCCTTGGCATTGAATACAACCCGGCTATGGTGGAGTTGTCCAAACAAAATGCCGCCAAAGAGGATGTCGGTGGTAAGGCTGAGTTCATGAAGGCCGATCTGTTCGAGACAGATTTTTCCAAGGCGACGGTTATTTCCATGTTTTTACTGCCCGATCTGAATCTGAAACTGCGACCGAAGCTGCTTGAAATGAAGCCGGGCACGAGGCTGGTCTCGAACAGTTTTGATATGGGGGAATGGGAAGCGGATCAGATCGACAACCTGGGTGAGGGTTGCAATTCCTGGTGCACTGCGCTCCTTTGGATTGTACCAGCCAAAGTCGAAGGCACATGGCGGCTCCCAGGAGGAGACCTGGCACTTAGCCAGAAGTTCCAGATGTTGAGCGGCACGCTCACCCTGGATGGCAAGAGCATGCCCATCTCAGCCGGCCGGATGAACGGTGATCAAATCAGGTTTATCGCCGGCGGCTCTACCTATACCGGTTCCGTGAAAGGGAACGCGATCGAGGGGAATGTTGTGACGGAGGAAAGGAAAAGGACTTGGGGAGCGACCCGCGTCGGAAACTAGCCTGTTTTTCTCACCAGGTTGCACGGCGAGGCGACGCAGACGGTGTGGGGGCAAAATGCGCGATCGAAAAATGGGGACCATCACCATGTGACAGTCCCCATTTTCATGGTCATTGAGGAGGTTCCAGTACGGCACCTTTCGCTGCGCTGGTGACGAGGCGCTCGTAACGAGCGAGCCAGCCTCGCTTAAACCTTGGCTGGGGAGGCTTCCAGGCGGCCTTGCGCCGGGCAAGCTCGGCACTATCGACCAGGATGTCAAGTTTTCGGGCTGGCAGATCCACGCGAATCCGGTCGCCATCTATCACGAGCGCTATCGGACCGCCATCGGCGGCTTCGGGTGATACATGGCCGATGCTCAGGTTGCGCGTGCCACCGCTGAATCGGCCGTCGGTCAGGATGGCGATTTTATCTCCGAGCCCGCAGCCTGCAACCGCAGCGGTCAAGGCCAGGGATTCCCGCATTCCGGGCCCGCCCTTCGGTCCCTCGTAACGCACGATCAGAATGTCTCCCGGTTTGACTTTGCCGGCCTTGAGATAGTCCATGGCGGCATCCTCGCCATCGAAGACGCGGGCAATGCCCGTGAACTGCTTCATGGCTTCATCAACAGCGCCTTGCTTGACGACGGCTCCCTCGGGCGCCAGGGTCCCTTTTAGGATTGCGATTCCGCCTTCGACTGCAATCGGGTCTTCTATCGTGCGGATCACATTGCGCGCGCCAGGGGGATAGGCCTTGCAGAGCTCGCCGAGCGTGATCCCTCCAACCGTGAGGCATGACAGATCGAGACGCGATTCGAGAGCCTTAAGCATCGAAGGGATGCCACCTGCCCACTCAAAATCCTCCATCATGAATTCGCCCGATGGGCGCAGAGAGATCAGTTGCGGGATTTCGCGGCTGAGGCGATCAAAAGCATCAAGCGTGACGTCGACTTCAGCCGCATGGGCGATCGCAGGAATATGCAATGTAGTGTTGGTTGAGCCGCCTAAAGCAAGATCCACCCGGATAGCGTTTTCCAGGGCCTCTTTTGTGACAACTTTGCGGGTTGTGATGCCTTGGCGGACGAGCGCGACCACACGCTCTCCTGCCATTTGGGCAAGACGTGCCTTCTTTGCCGAACCCGCCAGGGCTGTCGCCGTGCCAGGCAGGCTCATGCCCATTGCCTCGGTCAGGCATGCCATGGTGTTGGCAGTATAAAGCCCTTGGCAGGCGCCTTCGCCGGGGCATGCCTCCATTTCAAGCCGCGATGCTGATTCTGGGTTGAGCTTGCCCGCCTGGCACAATCCGACGGCTTCAAAAGTGTCGCGCACGAGATCCAGCCGGCGGCCTTCGTAACGGCCCGAGTACATCGGTCCAGCGGTTACGACAATCGCCGGGACATCGAGGCGACAGGCCGCCATTAACATGCCCGGGGTAATCTTGTCGCAGTTAGTCAACAGAACGATGCCGTCCAGCTGGTGCGCCTGGACAATACTCTCGATCATATCGGCTATGAGTTCCCGTGATGGGAGCGAGTAGTGCATGCCGGAGTGTCCCATGGCGATGCCGTCACAGATGCCCGGGACGGAGAAGAGAAAGGGAGCGCCACCGCCCGCGCAGACCCCCCACTCGATCTTCCGTTCGAGACTCCTCATGCCGATGTGGCCGGGTATGAGGTCCGTAAAACTCGAACATACGCCGATGAATGGTTTAGCCATTTGAGCGGGCGTGACGCCGGTGGCGTGCAATAGGGCGCGGTTGGGCATCCGTTCAAAACCTTGTTTGACTTGATCACTGCGCATCGTTGGCGCTCCTTAAGATTCCGAGTTAAAGCGCCAGGAATTCGTCAGTATGGCGCGCCCATAATTATAGTACGAGACGGCAAGAATGCACAAAAAATGGATTCAGCTTTGGATGGACTTGCGGTATGTGAAACGTGCGCCTGGGCTGGCTTGATCAATTTTGTGCCGACCCAGGCTGATGTGCCGATAAACGAGGGTACGGGAAGGGAAAAGTAGTAACAAACCTCCACCTAGCGACGATTAGTCGCGCGGGAAGCTGCCTGCAGGCCTCGGAGCAGGAGCCGGCGCGGCTTGTGCCGGCCGATTCTTAGTCATGAAATCCAGCCGTGTCCGGTTGACCTTTTCGATGGTTATTTTGTCGCCGAAATTCACATACTGCTCATTCTGAGCCGACCACGCGGGCCACTTCACATCCGAAGTTGAAGGATTCCCCGTATTGGCGAATGCAATTAGAGCAGCTGTCATTTTTTTCGACAGCTCGCGATCCCAGGGCGTCCAGTTCCGCGTGGGACGGAACATGTTGTAGAAGTCCTGCGTGCCGAACCAGTAGGGGACGTCGCTGGTGTGATAGGCTCCAACCGTGGTCGTATCCTGGTCGGCTATTTTCACGCCTGGCACGTAGGGATGCTTGCGCGAGTATACGTTAATGAAGGCCTGGGATTTGTTGTACTTGGCCTGGAGGCTGGCACAGGTACACCCATTCATCAACCCGGCTGCATCATTAGCCGCGGTCTGGGCCATCAGCGTAATATCGGCGTCGCTTGAAACCGGATACAGTTTAAGAAATTCCGCTGCGGCTGGACCGTAAGTTTTCTCTGCAGCTGCCCTGTATTCGGTCACGGTCTTAGCCTGATTCATGGCATTGGAGGCTTCGTCGTGCGTGAAGCTGGCGATGATGGGAACGTCGTTGATCTCATGAGCCTCGAGGATGGCAGCCTTCGTCTTCGGCATGAAATAGCCATCGATGACACCGCCCGTGCGAACGCCCGCGACGGATGCGCCGACCTGGTTTTCGGCCTGCACCGCCAGGATGCGATCTGCCGGGATCTGGCGCATCTCGTCCAGGTTGTTGACCTTCAACATCTTCTGCACCTCCAGCCCCGTTTCCTCAGCCTTTGCGAGTGGTGTGTTGTCGCTGGTCCAATTGCAACCGCTCATCATCACTGCGCCGCGGAAGAGGCCCTTCGATAGCGGACTGAAGGTCTGCTGGATCACCGAGCCGGCTCCAGCGGATTGACCCGAGATGATCACCTTGTTCGGATCGCCGCCAAATTTGGCGATATTTCGATTGATCCACTTCAGCGCTGCATTCTGGTCGAGATAACCGTAGTTGCCTGAATGGCCGTCCTGCTCCTTGGTGAGTTCCGGATGTGCCATGAAACCGAAGATGCCCACGCGGTAGTTGAAGTTGATATAAATGGCGCCCCGCTTTGCGACTTGCTCGCCATCATAGTTCGCCATCCCGGACGAACCGATCGTCCCGCCGCCGCCATAGATAAATACAATGACCGGCAGCCGGGAAGTGGCTGTGGCATTGGCCGGAGCCCAGATGTTCATGTAGAGACAATCTTCGCTGGACGGCTCTTCACCGAAATAGTGGTTGATGTTGTGCGGGCGAAGAACCTGGATGCATTCCGGCATTTTGCGGTCGGCGTTGTAGACACCTTTCCAGGTCATCGGTTGTGCCTCTTTCCAGCGCAGCTCACGGACAGGCGGCTTGGCGAAGGGAATGCCAAGCCATGCTTTTACACCGGACTCCAGGACCTTTCCGGCTAGCATGCCGCTGTCGATCTGAAGGGGCGGAATCGGTATAAGGACCTGAGCGGAAAACGGTATGGCAGTTAGGATTGCAGCGAGCAGTAAGGCCGCAGCCAAGCAGATTGGTCGTCTCATCGCTTTTCTCCCTCGATTAGCTTGAAAGACTGGGAATTCCAATTTCTTGTGATATCGATTGGTTTGCAGAAGCAATTGCAAGAATGTTTGAAGCCCGAATTGCAACGGATTGAGCTTCAGTCAACTTCTGCAGTATTTCATACTCATTAGATTTTAATCAAGAAAACAGAAGTCCCAGCCTTCTTGAGTTTGATAGTCAAAGGTTATGGATCTCTTAATCATTCCCTTGACGAAGGGACTGTTCCTCGGCAAAAGTACTAAATTTGCCAGTATAATTGCAGCCGGCAGCACCCGCTGCGAGTAAGACGCACCGGATTCGGATCTTGAGGGAACCAAATGCCTTCCGTGCCGATTGATAGAGTTCGCAATATCGGGATTATTGCCCACATTGACGCGGGGAAAACCACCGTTAGCGAAAGATTCCTTTTCTATTCCGGCCAGACCCACAAGATTGGCGAAGTCCATGACGGTGAGGCCGTAATGGACTTCCGGGCCGACGAGCGCGAGCGCGGCATCACGATCTCTTCCGCGGCAACCACTTTCGAATGGAACAACCACCAGATCAATCTCATCGATACTCCGGGCCACGTCGACTTTACGGCCGAGGTCGAGCGAAGCCTGCGGGTGCTTGATGGTGCCGTCGTCATATTTTCGGGAGTTGAAGGAGTGGAGCCCCAAAGCGAGACGGTCTGGAGGCAAGCGAATCGATATCAGGTGCCCCGGCTGGCATTCATCAACAAGCTGGACCGGGCGGGCGCCGACCATGCCCGCGTGCTCGGCCAAATCCAATCTCAATTGGGAGTGAATGCGGTTTTCCTTAACCTACCGCATGGAGCCGAGGGCGACCTGGATGGGGTAATTGATCTGGTGGGGGAGCGCTGGCTTGTTTTTGATCAGACGACGCGCGGCCGCGAATTCGAATCGCGGCCTATCCCTCAGGAGTCGATCGAAGCCGCTCGCGAAGCGAAGGCCCGGCTGGTGGAAAAGACCGCCGAATGCGTCGATTGGCTGGCTGACCTTTACCTTAGCGGAGCTGAGGTTGCCTCCGGCGAGCTCAAACGCGCGCTTCGTGATGCGACGCTATCCGGGAAACTGGTCCCGGTTCTCTGTGGCGCCGCCCTGCGCAATCTCGGCATCCAGCCCGTGCTGGATGCCGTATGCGACCTGCTTCCTGCACCGCTGGACCGCCCTGCCGCTCAGGGCCTGAATCCGGAGACAGGTGAACCGTTGGTGCGGCAATTAAGGCTGGACGCTCCTTTCTCGGC
>JGI20214J51650_10002279_pt1 | contig 12100 bp, 8 predicted proteins | sample WetSurMetagenome_FD_51650 | JGI IMG/M metagenome (IMG submission 51650)
AAGACAAATCCACGAGCTCCCGCATCAACAACATTTGCTTTTGCAAGTACAGCCAGCTTCGATTTTGTTTCTGTAAGTGATTTATAAAGAACGTTTAACGANCTGGTAAACATTTCGTTAAAATCNGTAATNGTGAACCTGTTNTCATAAATATAATTTGCCCAGTCCTTTATTACGGTCAGCATAGTCCCTTCAACAGGATTGGCAACAGCTTCATAAATATAACGTACTGAATTCTTGATACTTTCGGCAAACTGGCTTATGGTTATTGTTTTAAAATTTCCGGTCTCGGTGCTCATCCCATAAAGGAATTGTGCAAAGATAATTCCGGANTTTCCCCTGGCATTAACAAGTGTTGTTTCAGCAATCCTGTCAGCAGTAATTTTATATGATCTGTGAGGGTGAAGAGAATCAATCACTGAACGTATAGTAGATGCAAGATTGGTACCTGTATCGCCGTCGTTTACCGGAAAAACATTGATCTTATTCAGCTCTACCTGGTTTTCAATAACTTTTCTGGCACCGGCAATAAAAGTATAATAGAGCCTGCGGCCATCCATTTCATTAAGCGGTTCCTGAGTCACTAATGTCATACTTCATTTGCTTAAAAAAGTCCTGCAAAGGTAATCATTAAAAATTTGTTACAATTGCGAGCCTTTTTTAAGTTAAACATTAAATAGACATAATTGTTCTGAAAATAGCTTTAATGATAATCAATTACATATTCACCGGTATTGATAAACTCTCACGTAATCAACTTCATATTTCATAGGGAAAATCGTTTTTGAAGGATCATCTCCGTTTGAGCCGATCGCCAGATTCAAAAGAAGATAATGTGGCTGGAGGAAGGGATTAAAGCCATCAGGATTCACCGTCTGACTTATAAGGGCGGAATTAAGAAGCTGATCATCAAGGAAAAGACTTATTGAATCTTTGGTCCAGTCCATTCTCCAGACATGGAATTTTTTTGTCCAGTAAGGATCGGATGCAGCAAAATCTGAGAGAGGTTTTTTGAGATCATCCCATCTCCCCACATATTGCTTGTCTGTTCCCCAGGCAAAATTTGCCAGGATTGTTGGGATGCCTTTTATCCTGTAAAATTCCATAATATCGATCTCCCCGTTTGACGGCCATTCCTTCGAAATTCCCAATGTCCAGATTGCAGGCCATGATCCTTTTGAAGTATCGATCCTGGCACGCACTTCAAAACGGCCGAATTGAAATTTCCGGAGCCCCATGGTCTGGATACTTGCCGAGGTGTATTCAGCATATTCGCGTTCAGATATCCAGTTTTTAATTCCCGGTTTATATCCGGGATTCTTAATCGTTTCCCGTCGTCCCTCAATCAGCAATACTCCGTTTGAGCAGTTTGCATTTTCCTTCTGATACCATTGCAGTTCCTGATTTCTTACAAAGCCGGTTTCATAGATCCAGTTTACAGGATCGGGTTTCCCGGTATTATTAAACTCATCACTCCAGACGAGATTCATTCCCTGAATTTCTTTTGGTGAACTGAAGTCGGGTTTAAAAGGATCAGTCTTCTGGGCGCAAACGATCAGCGAAGAAAATATTACCAGGGCCAGGGAAATAAGATGTTTTGATCTCATAATCTGTTAAATATTTAGTTTGTTATTGCAGTTGACGATGATCAGTGTTGGATTCATTGCAGGTATCTGATGTTTGATTTATAGACAGATATTACCCTTTGTCGTGCAAAATCATGATCGATCATGGGTTTTGGATAGGATGGTTTGTCGATATCCTCTACCCATTTTCTGATATATTCCATGTTTTGATCAAACCTTTTTTGCTGAGAATCAGGACTGAATACCCTGAAATATTGAGCAGCATCACAACCGGTGCCAGCTGCCCATTGCCAGTTGCCGTTATTGGAGGATAATTCATAATCCAGAAGTTTTTCAGCAAACCAGGCCTCACCCCATCGCCAGTCGGTAAGAAGGTGTTTACAAAGAAACCCGGCTGTTATCATACGTACCCTGTTGTGCATGTAACCTGTTTTACTGAGCTGCCGCATTCCGGCATCAACCATTGGATAACCGGTTTCTCCCCGGCACCATTTTTCAAATTCATTTTCATTATTCCTCCAGGGGATATCATNAAATTTTGACCTGAAATTTCCGGTAACCACATAAGGGAAATTGAAGAGTATCTGCATAAAGAATTCTCTCCATATCAGCTCGCTTAAAAAAATAGCATTTTCCTTTATTGCGATAGCGGCAATATTCCTGATGCTGACAGTCCCANATCTGAGATGAGGACCAAGGTAACTTGTCTTATCTATGGAAGGATAATCGCGATATTTGCTATAATTTTTGATGACTGAAATATCATACGACCTGACTTTAACTTTACTTTCTCTGAAACCAAGGTCTTCAAATGCAGGTAAATCAAAATTGCACGAATAAAAATTCAGATTTTTAAGGGAATCGGGAGATTNCTTCAGAGGTCTTTCTGCTGCAAATCTTTGGAGCCATCTGTTTTTGTAAGGTGTGAAAATTGTGTACGGACTTTTATCCGCTTTCAGAATTTCCTTTTCCTCAAAGATCACCTGGTCTTTGAATTTTAATACCGGTATATTCTTCTCCAAAAGCAGAGATTCAATTTCCTTATCCCGCTGAATGGCATAAGGTTCGTATTCCTTGTTGATATAAACAGCATTAATATCAAATGATACAAGTATAGCTTTCCAGACTTGCATCGGATCGCCATTCCGGATATAAAGCGAACTACCCGATTTCCGGAGATCTTTGTTTATTGAAGAAAGTGTTTCATAAATGAAACTGATTCTGGCATCATCGGCCGGAAGTCCATCATTTATGTTTTTATCGAAAATAAATACCGGCAACACCGGCAATCCTGAACTTAATGCATTACTGAGTGCAGTATTATCTTGCAGGCGAAGATCTCGTCTGAACCAGAATAAATTGATCTTCATAATTGGCTAAANNATAAATNTATATTAAGTTTTTTACTTTGATAGCAAAATCATTTTACTGCAAAGACCGCAATGAAAAGTAATGAGAGGATATAACTTTTTGTTCTTCTGGTTCTTGTCTGCCGAAACGAAAAGTGGGCAGGGACTAATGTACTTTGCGGTTAAGCCTTTCTATCTTGTAAATCTCAGTATAGTTTCATACACCCTTTTTTGCGTTTCCTCCGGAGTAGGATTAAGTTCTATTGTAGTGAAGGTGCCTTGCTCAAGGTCGATCCTTTCGAAAACCATGAGGTAGAGCTCAAATATAATTTCGAGACTCAGCTGATATCTTGGTTCAAGCAGAGGGCTGATCTCATGTATTATGTTATAAGTCTTACTGCGATATTTATCCGCCAGTGAATAGTAATGTTTAATTAGGTTACGAAAACCGGCACTAACCGGTTTCCCTTCAGCGAATTTACGCATATCATTTCTTGTCAGTCCATATTTTATTATCAGGTCATCAGCAAAATAACTGAGGTTATTGAGCTGGTCCTTCTGGAAATCACGGATAATATGGACCAGGTAACTGAATATTGCACAAGGGGTGGCAGCCCATTTAACATCAAAAGGAGGATTTTCATAGGTATCCCCTGCTTTTTGAAGCCCGTTGAGATGCACAAAAATTGATGCCGGAGCGACCGATGCTCCTCCGGCATAGTCAATAAATGCATCTAAAGTCGGGAATCCGTCGTTATTGATGTCGTATATCATCGATTTGGCAAAAGCCTCCATTGGCCATAAAGGGATCCTGAATCTATCTACAGTTTCAATAAGTTCATGCTGAAGAGGATTGCACTCTTTTGAAATCATTATCATCCGTAGCCAGTCGTCAACATTTGCGACGAACTCCTTTCTTTCGTTTACCGCAATAAGCTTATTCTTTGCCTTATGATTATCGATAAGATCATCAATCGCACGCATGAATTTATAACATGTTTTTGCAGCGCAAAACCTCTCCGCTTCCCAGAAATTGGCTGCGATTAGTATATTCGGATGATCAATGATTTTATTAAAATCAATCGATTTGAAAATCTCAATAAACTGTTCCCTTTGTGAATACATTGAATTATTTCTGTTTTTCAAATATACTAATTGTTAAGAATCCGCTCAGATGTTAGTTTTGCAGATAACAAAACATTTGGTATTCCATTACCGGGATGAGTGCTGCCTCCGGTGAAGTAAAGGTTTTTATATCTGCTGTGCTGGTTATGTGGACGGAAATAGCCCATTTGTAAAAGGTTATGAGCCAGGCTACCGAACACAGAACCCCTTGAAATGTTGCATGTATTCTCCCAGCTTTCCGGGGTGCAGCAGATCTCGAATTTGATGTGCTCTTCAATATCTTCAAGACCTAGTTGTTTCAGTCTCTGAATTATAGCAAGCCTTGTATTCTTCTTGAGTATATCCCAATCCTGCTTTTTCATTTTGTCGACATGACCGGCGCCTACAATAAAAGAAAGCGTATCCTGATTTGCCGGAGCAGCAGTGGGGTCTGTTCTTGATGGAGCGTGCATATAAAAACTGGGGTGATCACTTACGGTTTTGTCTTTAAAAATTTTGTCCAGACCCTCGCGGAATCCCTCTGAAAGGAATACACTGTGATGCCCAACCTGAAGGTATAATTTGTCGAGTCCCCAGTGGAAACAGATAGCCGAACACGAATATTTAAGTTTGTCGAGTCTTTCTGATTTTCTTTTATCAGGAAGTAATTTACGATAGACATATGGAAGATCTGCATTAGCTACTATGATATCAGCTTTGATTTCAGTTCCATCTTCAAGAAGCACTCCCTCAGCCTTCTTCCCGTTCACCTTTATTGTCTCAACAGGATTATTGTAATGCAATCTGACACCATGTGATATGGCTGCTGATAATAGCTTTTCAACTATACTGTACATTCCTCCTTTCGGGAAGAAAGAGCCTTCTGTAAGTTCTGCTGCCGGGACCATTGAGAAGAGAGCCGGGGAACTAAACGGACTCTGCCCCACATAGATATTCTGAAAAGTATATGCCATTCTCAAATGCTGATTCCTGAAAAACTTTTTTACATAGCTGTAATTGGAAATATAAGTTTTAAGTTTTATCAACATACCTATATTCCTGAAATTGGCAAACTGGAAGACATTATCAAAATTACGTCCTATCAGTTTATTCATTCCTATCTGAAAAATCTCATATCCGTCAAAGACGTACTTCTGTGATCTTGCAAAACTTCCGGGCTCAATTTTTTCAAGCTGAATCTTCATTTTGTCCTGATCTGGAGTAAAGGTAATTACCTCATTGTCATCAAAATAAATTTTGTAAAGGTCTTCAAGAGGTGTAATGTCGTTATTTTCAAAAAGAGGAATTCCCAGAGAATCAAATATTTCATGGTAGATCCCCGGCATCATAAGCATTGTTGCACCAAGATCAAATCTGTGTCCGTCGCGGATCATCTGACCACAGCGACCTCCGGGCGATGAATTTTTTTCAAAAATGTCAACCTCATAACCATTCTTAGCCAGATAAACTGCCGTTGTAATACCTCCAATCCCAGCTCCGATAATTATTGCCGATTTCTTCCCTGTCATCTTTTATTAATGTTTTTAAATTAAAATCCGAACTAAAGACTTGGAATAATTGAGTTTGTCCCGTTTTCAATGTTGCAAATTAATATTTTCCGGGCTTAAAGTCATTTTAGATACTCCTTTGTCTGAAGTAATCAGTATGTCGGTTTCAATATAATCTTTTTTTCACCGGTAATTTCGAAAAGCCATTTTTCAAATGGGGGAGGCCCGAATTTTCCAATGACATTGTTTGAGAAACCATAGCCTTCTGTCGGTTTCCCGACAAGATTTGTATCCATTTTTCCGTTAAGATTTTCATCCTGGTAATAACGTACCGCATATTTCCCCGGTTTTATATTTTTGATGGAAAATAGACATTTATTATCTTCTATCGGACTCATTTGCTGGGTTAAGACCTTCTGGTTCTCATCAAAAAGCTGCAACATTATCTTTCCGGTATTATTTCTGATCTCAACAATTTCGATATCGAGCCGAAACTGGGGAAATGAGATTTCTGACATCATCAAAAAACCAAAACAAATAAGAATTGTTTTTTTCATTTCGTTAAATTTTTAGTTAATGTGAGATCTGAAATTATACCCGCCCGATGATATCTCTNCAAGCGTTTTTGCAGAAGTTACCTCAAGGATCTGTACATCTCCGGAAAGCTTAAGGAGGTTTTCATTTTCAAATATACCTGAAGGATCTGTCTGTGGAATAGCAACAATTGCTTTACATCCGACCGGAATCTTAAGTTTCATTCTTAGATTATTTCCTTCTATAATCCATTGTACATAAATTTCCCCGTGTGCAGAATTGTAAGTTGTTTCAGCCCATGTAAGGTTTCCAACAACATCAGGTGAGATTATTATCTTATCATAAGAATTGGAGCTAGGTGCCTGACGAAGACCACCGATGCCGCTATAAAACCATTCCATCAGATGACCCAGCATCATATGGTTATTTGAAACATCTTTTAAAGCTGCCCATGATTCTGTTAATGCAGTTGCTCCTTTTGAAAGCTGATACCCATAACCCGGAACATCTGTTTTTGAATTCATCTCATAGATCAGCTGAGACTGTCCTTCCTGTTCCAGTACTCTCAGCAGGTATCTGTATCCTATATCGCCAGCTGTCAGGGNTTTGTTATTGCTATTAATTGATTTTATCAGGTTCTTAACTACATCCTTTTTAATATTATTATCAACCATTCCAAAGAAAAGTGGCATCGAATAAGCTGTCTGACTTCCTGTTGAATAGACTTTTGTAACAGGGTTGAAAAATTTTATGTTGAAAGATTCTCTGATCTCTTCAGCCTTACCTGAATAAAACGAAGCATCATCTTTTTCCCCAAGCAAACCAGCCATTGTGCTCAATAACCTTGTGTCATAATAATAGATTGCAGTGGAGGTTAAAGCTTTTGGAGTAAGCTGTGCTTCCCCGGGAAATTTTGGTCCTAGATCGTACCAGTCGCCAAGCCCATGGCTTAGAATATTGTCCTTTGACATACTCTGAAGATAGCTAACATACTTTTTCATCATGGGGTAAGCCTTCCTGACAGCCCCGACATCACCATACCACTGGTACATATCCCAGGGAAGTATAACACAGGCACTTCCCCATTCGGGTGAATCGCGGAATCCTTCTGCGAACGGGACATACTCAGGGGCAATATCAGGTACCAGTCCGTTTTCCAGCTGCGATTCGATCATATCATCAATTACTTTATCATAAAGATTATGAATATCGTATTGGAACTTTATTGAGTTACCCATCAGATGTGTCTGTTCAAGCCAGCCCAGCTTTTCCCTGTGCGGACAATCTGTTGCAACACTTGCAAGATTACTTTTGATGGACCAGTTTATTAACTCATAAATTGAATTGAAAAGTTCATTTGAACATTTAAAACTTCCGGCTAACGGGGCGGAATTCCTGGTGTGCAGGAACTGAATATCTTCAATTACCGGGAAGTTATTTGGATTGGGATTAAGTATCGGAACAGCTCTGTCNGCCTGAACATACCTGAATCCGTAGTATGAAAAACGCGGCATCCAGATCTCCTCATTNTCTCCTTTCAAGGTATAGGAGAAATAGTAAGGTCCACCTGATGCATTCTGAGATACAAGTGAATCACTATTAAGAAGTTCTCCTGGAGTAAACCTGACCTCNTGTCCCTTTTTCCCTTTGATTTTAATTTTAATTATCCCTGATGCATTCTGCTTAAAATCAAAAACACAACTGCTGTCATTCAGAAGAGAAACTCTTTTGTAATTCATTACTTCTGCAACTGTTACAGGATTATCTTTTTCCGGTTTAAGAGTTCCGGACGGCTCTTTTACAATAAGGGTATGCATCCAGCCAGAATCATTGAAGCCAAATTGATTCCAGCCATCCTGTTCCATTCTGGCATCATAATCTTCACCTCCATAGATACTTGAAAATGTTATTGGAGAAGGCGCGGTTTTCCAGTTATCGTCACTTATTATTGCCTGTTTCGAACCATCGCTGTAATTCACCATAAGTTTGAGAATCAGTTTAGGAGCACCGTATGCAATTACGAGTTTCCTGTAGCGTTCCCTGTTAATATTATAGAAACCGTTTCCTACGATTGCTCCGATAACATTTTTACCATCAGTCAATAATTCAGTAACATCAAAAGTGTTATAGAAACACTTTTTCTGATAGTTTGTCCATCCGGGTGAGAGAAAACGGTTGCCGACCTTTCCTCCATTGAGATAAAGCTCATACTGTCCAAGCCCGCTTACAAAAACGAATGCTGAGGTTACCTTCTTTTCAAGGGAAAATTCTTTCCTGAAGTAAGGAACCACTGTCCTTTTTGTCGCGATGTCACCCAGATCATTTCCATTTCCATGAACACCTGGTACAAGCAACAATGAATCAGGTATCTCTTCGTAACCGATCCAGCGGGCTCCGCCCCAGTCATTTTGATCAAACAGACCAGTTATAAATTCGCCGATATCACTCCAGGGTGACGGTTTATTTTCCTTGTCCCATACCCGGACTCTCCAGAAATATTTTTTACCGGGCTCCAAATCCTTTCCGGCGTAATGAATCCATAATGATTTATCCGACATATTCTTTCCTGAATCCCACATATCACCGGCAAATTCCTTTTTATTCATGGCTGAAGAACATACCAATATCTGGTAAGAGGTCTGAATTTGTCCGCGTATATCAGATTTCAATAGCCAGCTGAAATTTGGAATTCTATCTGTTCCAGCCGGGTTTTCGAGGCCATCGCATTTTATCTGTGAAACGCTGATTTCAGGATTAGACCGGGTTTTACATCCGGTTAGCAGTAAGATAGATACAAAGATAATTGGAAAGGATATTTTCATTTTTCTGTAGTTGTTAATTTAACTTGTTTATCTCTTCCCCAAACAGATATGTCTTTCCTTTTTCAGTTTGGGATATTTCAATTACTTTACCTGAATAACTGAGTTTCAGAGAATTCCCAAGAATTGAAGTTATTCGCACCTGTTTCAGTTTCCCGTTTTCCCAGTCAATATCTACTTCGAAGCCTCCGCGTGCCCTTAGTCCGTGAATGTATCCCTTCTTCCAGGCTGAAGGCAGTGCCGGAAGCAGCTCAACCTCTCCGGCATGGCTCTGGAGAAGCATTTCAGTAATACCTGCTGTAGCTCCGAAGTTTCCGTCTATCTGGAATGGTGGATGATTGTCGAACAAGTTATTAAGAGTAGATTTTCGAATCAATGCCAGAACATTTTCATATGCTTTGTCTCCATCTTTAAGACGTGCAAAGAAATTAATCACCCATGCACGACTCCAGCCAGTATGCCCACCACCGTTTGCCAGACGGTAATCAATTGTTTTACGGGCTGCTTCAAGAAATTCAGCATTATGCTGCTGAGTGATCTGATTCCCGGGATGCAGACCGAACAGATGTGACATATGTCGGTGTCCCGGCTCTGGTTCTTCAAACTCTTCGTTCCATTCCATGATACGGCCATCCTTTCCTATCTGGATCGGGGAAAGCTTTTTGAGAGTTTTCTCCATCTTTTGCCTGAAAGGCTTATCAACATCGAGAATGGTGCTTGCAGTAATTGTGTTTTGCAAAAGATCCCGGATTATCATATGGTCCATTGTTGGTCCCATTACCATACTTGCATTCCCTCCTCCTCCGGGAATTCTGAAACTGTTCTCAGGTGATATTGATGGTCCGGAAACCAGGTACCCTGTTTTGGGGTTTACTACCAGCCAGTCCATACAAAACTCTGCTGCTTCTTTCATTATCGGATAAGACTTTGTCCGGAGGTATTCCTTGTCGCCACCGAACCGGTAATGATCCCAGATATTCTGACAGCTCCATGCAATGCCCATTGGCCACATTCCATATACGATCGCACCGGTTGGTTCTGTGAAGTGCCACACATCGGTCGTATAGTGAGCAACAATACCTTTCATTCCGTAAACCTCTTTTGCAGTGCGACGTGCATTTGGCCTCAGCGCATCAATAAAATCGATAAACGGCTCCTGGAGTTCTCCAAGATTGGTTACCTCTGANGGCCAGTAATTCATCTGGATATTTATATTAATATGATAATCAGCACTCCATGGAGGATTCATACCATCCGCCCAGATTCCCTGAAGGTTAGCAGGAAGGCCACCCTGACGTGAACTGCTGATAAGTAAATACCTTCCAAACTGGTAATACAATTCAATCAGGTCATTGTCTACATAACCATTTTGCATTGCAGCAATGCGTGCATCGGTTGTAAAATAATTACCGTCACCTGATCCGAGATCAAGATCGACTCGTTTAAAAAATGATTGATAATCAGCTATATGATTCTTTTTTACTTCTAGGTAGGGTTGATTAACTACTTTATCAAGTTGTGTTTTTGATAGTACCAACGGATCAGCTCCAAAGTAGTCAGTTCCAGCAGTAAGGCAGATGATAACACTGTTTGCTTTTTCGACTTTTATACTATCTCCGGCTGAACTGACATTACCTCCGTCAGCAACAAGGTTCAATTGTGCTGCAATTTTTACTCCAACACCATTGCCAATATGTTCACTCATTAAGATTTCATTTCCTGTAACAGAAATTGTTGCTTTATTGCTTTGACGTGAAAGTCTGGCTGTGAATGTTAAAGCGCCGGGCTTGTCGGCAGTAAGACGAACTACAATTGCCTGATCGGGTGTACTTGAAAAGATTTCACGGAGAAAATTTGTTCTGTTTGCTGTATACGATACTCTGGCAATTGCATCTTCAATATCAAGTTCCCTCCTGTAGTTTGAGAGATCGCGCTGGGGCCCAAAGTTCAGATACAGATCACCCAGAGCCTGGTACGTTGCGACAGGATTATCAGGTTTGTATGAAAGAATTCCCTTTTGTGCCAGATCTTCTGCTTCTTTGTATTTGCCCTCAAAAAGGAGTTTTCGGACCTTTGGCAGGGTTTTAAGAGCATCAGGATTGGCATCCCATCGGGGTTCTCCGGTCCAGACAGATTCCTCATTCAACTCAAGTCGTTCATTTTCAATGCTTCCGAAAACCATAGCGCCAAGTCTGCCATTACCAATGGGCAGTGCTTCGTTCCAGTTTTCAGCAGGGTGGTTGAACCAGATTTTCATTCCTGATGGCTGACCCTGCACTTCAGATACATGAAAAACAAAATAGATCAGGCTTATTGAAAAAAAAACAAAAAGTAGTTTTTTACATTTCATCAGACGGATAAATTTATTGAAAGGTAAATTTATCTGATAAAATCTAAAACTCACGAAAGTTCGTTAAAATAATTGGGAGGTCAGAAATATAAATAATCATCCGGTCCCGCCCTGGCGGGATACTCCTGCTTATATGGAGGGATATCCCGATTTATCGGGAGGAGGTGGTTGGAAGATGAGCAGAGACTTTATCTGCAACTTTTCTACCGGAAATATTTCAATCTTTCTGATATATTATTTCTTTAGCAGGTCCCTGATTTCACCCAGCAAAACTTCCTCTTTTGTCGGAGCAGGTGGTGCTGCCGGAGCAGGTTTTGCATCCTCTTTCTTTTTTGCAGCGTTCATAGCTTTAATAACCATAAATACGGCAAAAGCAACAATGAGGAAGTCAAAGGTCACCTGCAGAAAATTACCATAATTCCATGTTACTGCAGGGTGTGTATCAGTAGCTGCCTTCATTATAAGTCTCAGATCGGTGAAGTTAACACCACCGATAAGCAGACCTAACGGAGGCATGATAATATCGCTTACCACAGAAGAAACAATTTTTCCAAAGGCTGCACCAATGATGATACCAACTGCCATATCGGTTACATTGCCTTTCATTGCAAACGCTTTGAATTCATCAGCAAGTTTCATAATGTTAGGTTTAAGTTATTGATTTAAAAGTTATATGATAACCCCACTCCAAGTATTTCTTTAAACTGGATTTTGGATCCTACTGCTTCTCCTGCTTCAATAATTCCGTCTTTGTTTTGATCAAACGGAACTTTTATTTTATCATCATAGATAAGCTGAGTAATGATATTTGCAGAAATGTATTTGTTCACTTTTAAGGCTATCAGTGTTT
>JGI20214J51650_10002282_pt1 | contig 12094 bp, 7 predicted proteins | sample WetSurMetagenome_FD_51650 | JGI IMG/M metagenome (IMG submission 51650)
GGTTGACTACCTGCAGTAAAGCCGGACAACTTTTAGGAGTAGCCGAAGGAGACCTTAATGGTACCCTTGGAATAACAATGCCTTCTCTGGCTGCCCTTGTAGCCCGCAGATTAATGAAAACCAGAGGAGCCACAATCGAAGACTTGGCCCGGGCTTCTATTAAAAATCACGCTAATGCCTGTCTTAACCCCTATGCACAATATAAGAAAAAGATTACATTAGAAGATGTACTAAAAGCCAAAATGATATCTGATCCTTTAACGTCTCTGCACTGCTGCCCGATTTCCGACGGAGGAGCAGCAGCTATCCTTTGTACCGGGGAAATAGCCAGGAAATATACAACTAAACTGGTGAAAATAATTTCATCAGCCGTTTTGACTTCCGCCTATGAACGTTGGGATGAGGACCTGTGCGACGTTGAAATAATGAGGCAGCTGGTTAAGATAGCTTATGATCGTGCGGGTATCGGACCGGAAGATCTGGATTTAGTAGAACTGCATGATGCCTTCTCTCCCGAAGAACTCTATTCATACGAAGCACTCGGATTATGCCCGGCTGGTGAAGGTATAAACTTTTTGCGTTCCGGTGCGACAGAAATCGGCGGTAAGCTGCCGGTAAACCCGAGCGGCGGACTACAATCTCTCGGACATCCGCTGGGTGCATCTGGCGTGAGGGTAGTAGCCGAGGTCACTCAGCATTTACGCGGTGAAGCTGGTGCACGTCAGATACAGGGTGCTAAAGTGGGGATGGCCCAAATGGTAGGAGGGTACTTAACGGGAATAGGAGCCCCTTCGGTCGGAGCCATTAATCTTCTTTCTATATAGATATTAGCTAAATCAACTAGCGTTGTAGTGTATACACAAACGCCCAATAAAAAGTCCCTTAGATAATAAATTAAGGGACTTTTTATATTCATAATACACCTGAAATGATAGAGGTTCGTACCTGCGGCAACCTCACTGTAAAGATATGGTTTGATATATTATGTCTGCGAACATAATTTAATATTTGACGAGTTAGTCGCACAAGCAATTGCTTTGAGTATTAAGTAAGTTAATCTTATGAGATTTAAACGTCCGAGGCAATGAAAGAATTATATGAGGCGAAGGAATGTCATATTTACCATCCGATATAATCGGTACGCTCTCTCGACTATGACATAGTCAGGCAATTATTTTACCAATACACCGAAATCTTTAATAAATTGCCAAGTGTTCACAAATGAATAATTTTTGGAGCTAGGCTAGTTGCCTGGGTAAACTTTTTATTCCGGCCAGTCCGATCATCATCAAACAAAGCAAGCCGCTGATGTAAAAAACAATAGGCAAGCCATAATTATTGGAAAGAAAACCGGAAATAACCGGACCTATGATCATACCAAAAGCATAAATCGCCTGGAAAAATCCCATGGCAGTGCCTTTTAGCTGGGGAGCTACATGGTATATGCACATGGCCATTAATTGCGTATATATTATTCCATATCCTAATCCGTGAATAAATGATATTGATCCCAGGAGAAAGAGGTCTTTCGTCAAAGGAATTGCCAGTAAGGTTAATCCGGACATTAGAGATGAAATAATTATGACAAGACCATTACCCCACCGCTTTACCATCGGAGAGAGAGTCAGCGAGCCCATCATTGCTCCAATAGTCACCATCATAGTAATAATGCCTTTAGTTGTATCGGAGGCCCCAATATTTGCTGCATAGAGAGGGAAAAAACCCCAGATGGTAGAGAATTCAGCGAAGAAAAGTAGTGCTCCGGCAATGGAAACAAAAAGTAATAAAGGATTGTGTGCCGCTTGTCCAAGTCCCCGCCAGGATTGGGATACAGTTCCTGTCACAGGCCTTTCCCTGGTGAATAATATAAATCCCAGAGATACCAAGGCCAGCAAAGCTGCCACGAAAAAGACAAATTTCTCGCCCCGGACATTGGAAATTACGCCGCCCAACAGAGTCGCAATCACCCGCGAAGCTCCGTATACAAAGTTAAGAATGCCCATGGTTTGTCCCACGTTTTCCTGCTGATAAAAGGTCAATAAAAAGACGGGGAAGACTACCCATGCAGCTGCACCGATGCCTACCAGAACCCGCGATATGCCAAAGACCAGTGGATTGGCAGCCAGCCATAGTCCTATTGAACCTGCAATTAAAATAAGAATACCGCCAATGATAAATGGCTTTTGTCTGCCGACAGAATCAGACCACACACCCAGAGGCATACGAAAGAGAAATTGAGGAAGGCCAAAAGCTGCGACTATGATTCCTATCACTGTTAGATCGGCACCTAATGACCCGGCATACACGGAAAAAACCGGCAAATAAATATACATCGACATCCAATAGAAAAGGGTACAGATGTATATAAAAATAACAGAGCGGTTCGGCATGGAATATTTTCTAATCATTTCCCTTAGCAGTTTCCTTCCGATGACTTTATATTCTCTCAAAAGGGAGGGATATAAAATGTAGTGGATTTAGTAACCGGATTGTATGTTCTCTCAAAGTTACAAAATAACCCCGGACCGGTTAACCCGGATGGCTTGTAATCGTGTCTATTTGGGTTACCTCATCAGTATTCAATTTCCATTCGGCAGCGGTGACATTGGCTGTTATTTGTTCCGGCTTAGTGGCACTGGCAATCACCGTACTGACATAGGGTTTGGCAAGTAACCAGGCTATGGCCAGTTCTCCTATGGTATGTCCCCGTTCTTTGGCGAATGCCTCCAATTTAGCCAGGATATTCCAGCTATTCTCGGAAAAGATATCACCGTATAGTCCGCGTGCTTTAGGCGTAGATAAACGTCCTGAAGAAGAAGCAGATGTTCCCGGCTTATATTTTCCGGTTAAGAAACCGCCGGCCAACGGAGCCCAGGGAATTACACCCAGATGGTGAGCCCTGCAGCAGGGGACTATTTCAGTTTCGATGGAACGGGTCAGTAAATTGTATTGCGATTGTATGGTAGCGAATGAGTGCAGGCTGCAGGTCTTCGAAGTCCAGAGTGCCTCACTAAGCTGCCAGGCAGCATAATTGGAACAACCGATATATCTGACCTTTCCCGATTTTACCAGGTCATCCAGAGCCCGAAGCGTTTCTTCAATGGGAGTAAACGGGTCCGGTCTGTGCATCTGATAAAGATCGATATAGTCAGTCTGCAAACGTTTTAAACTGGTTTCAACTGCCTGCACGATATAATACCGGGATCCATCGACCGGTTTAGGTACCTCGCCTTTGCGGACATTGCCCAGGATTGCCTGCGTACCCGTAGTCGGGTTGCCCGTTATCCTGATGCCGAATTTAGTCGCCAGGATAACTTCATGACGCCGGCCTTTAAGAGCTTTACCGAGAAATTCCTCGGATTTGGTACTACCGTAAATATCAGCAGTGTCGATGAAGGATATGCCTGCATCGATAACCCGGTCGATAATAGGTTTTACATCCTGTTCACCCACTGTCCAACCAAAAACATTACCTCCAAATCCCAGAGCAGATACCTGCAGTCCTGTATTACCTAAATTGCGATATTCCACTTTGTCCTCCCGGGGAATTATTTATTACCCTTCGATCATGCCTGGAGTTATCCAGCACCTTTTTAGAAAAGGTGCTGGATATGTTTGGCTTATATCAAATTAATAAGATGTTTTGGGATCAAATGTTTCGTACGGATCAGGCGGGGTAGGTACGTTTTCAAGAGTGTTATCAATGGCATAAGGATGATCGTATGTACTGGGCTTATTAGGTTGCGGGCCTGCTGCACTTATAGTTCGCTTTATTTTACGTTCGTACTCGTCTACCCAGCTCATTTCATAAGGGGTTAAAAAGATTCTGTAGACATGATAATGCCATATCTTCCACTTGCCGTTCTCTTTAACGAAATCGACTCCATATTTCGTCCAGCACCAGTATGCACGAAGGTTGCCCGTGGCACTATCGGTCCCTGTTTCATGACCTGGAGAAGTCCACACGCCTTTGGCTGTCTTGCCGTCACCGGCCACTTCAATAACCGGAGTAGTCAGGGTATGCATATACCAGTGTCCGGGCGTTTTGGTGGGGTCCTGGGCCTTTTCGGGCATCATCATCTTTCTGAGAGCTTCCATGCCCTCCCACCTTCCCCAGTTAGCTATCTCAGCACTGACACCGGGGGTCTTCTTTGCATAACAGAGGTCCAGCAGTTCACGACCACTGCCTGAAGTTTGCAGGTAAACATATCTGCTGAAGAAATTCTGAATATCACAGATATCCTCCAGACGCTGGATCCTCCTTTGTTGTTTCTCATTGGTTTCTTCGAGAAGTTTCATTCTTTCATCAAGACTTTTTGCTGCCATTGAAAACCTCCTAATTATTTTATTAATCTCTCAGCCCGGGGTTTCTCCCCCTGAAGCCTCAATAAGTTATTCATCGATGACAAAATACGGATACCCGTCCATTTTAGACCCTTGAAGACTTTGGTAATATTATAATGTCCAAAAATTGCCTAAATTGTTTTTATATAAAGAGTCAGGGATAATTAAAAACGTAGTTTAAGGTTAATAATTCATGATCCGGGCAATATTTATATTATAACGGGCTGACTGGTTTTAGTCCGTCTCCGCAGTATATACTGCGGAGACGGACTATGATTTTAAACAATAAAATTAAGCGAATATAGTTCTACTATTTCGTAGTCCAAAGACGTGAGAAGAGAAGACCCTGTCCCCACATGACACCTTCACCGCTGTAGCCCTTCAAAGTGGGCAGCCATACGTTAAAGGTATATGCCTCAGGTGCGGGAACCTGGAAGTGCTGTTCCAGGACTTGTTTATCCATTTTTTGGAAGATCTGCATAGCTGCTGTTGCATCGGCAGTGGAAAATAATTCATCATGCAGAGCATCATATACAGCATCAGGAGACTTGTCCAGTCCGTAAAACACGGCATTGCCTCCTCCCTTGGAGTAATAGATATCTGACGCTTTCGCCGGTGATGAGTTAACCGCGCAAGGTTCATAACTCATTTGCTCTACTTTTCCGGTACGTCTGGTTGCTTCGTAGGTGGCCATATCTATTGACCGGATATCCATATTCACACCAATATCAGCAAAATAAGCTTTGTAGAGTTCCATTAACGCCGTACTGGTTGGGTTACTCTGTACAATGACGCTGGTTTCAAATCCATTGGGATAACCGGCATCAGCCAGGAGTTGTTTGGCTGCAGTCGGATTATAAGCATACTGGTCCTTTAAAGATTGAGACCATTCATCATATGTATAAGCATAACCTTTAAATGCAGGCGTAATGATACCGACGGGATCTGAATTCGCTGTACCGCCGTAATAACCCTTGGCCATGGCCTCGCGGTCTATAGCCATATTCAATGCCTGTCTTACTCTGATATCCGTAAATGGCTCCACGTTAACCATAAATGCTACACATGCGGTATTTCCCGGAATCCCCTGTTGCAGAATTTCCGGATTGGTTTTGTTAAGCTCTTTCGCTTGCTGCCAGCCAATAGATGTCATTCCAAATCCTAACACGTCGATCTGCCCGGTTCTGAGAGCAGCCAGCTGAGTGCTGGCATCCGGAATAACTTTCATCTTAAGGGTATCAGCATAAGGAATTTTGTTTTGCGGAAAACGCGGATCAGTTCCCCAATAATCAGGATTTTTGCTGAAAGTAAAAGAGCTGCCGGAAACCAGATCCGTTAACATCCACGGCCCGGTACCCACAACCTTCGTCCAGTCGGCAAGCGGACTGGTAGAATTAGCACCACCGGCGGGAGGTGCACCACTACCACCGGCGGGAGGTGCACCACTACCACCAGCGGGAGGTCCGCCAGCGGGAGCACTACCGGGAGGTCCGCCTAACGCTACCCATTCCGGAGCATCTATTTCATTTAAAGCAAAATTATCGGCAATCGTCTGAAAATTTTGAGCCGATGCCTTTTTAAATTTAAATGTGACGGTATATTTATCGGCAGCAGTCACTTTAACAAGATTGCCAATATTGCCTGCATATAGCGGATCAAGCGCCGTGTAGCCACCACCGGTTCCCATAAGACGATCATAATGAGCCTCGACATCACTGGCGACCAGTTCACGACCATTAACCGGGGCTTTATTCTGCCATTTTACTCCCTGACGAAGATGGGCAGTAATTGTCGTTGCATCCGTCATTTCCCAACTTTCAGCCAGATTACCTGTCCAGTACTTATCGGGATAATACGATGTTGTCATAGGCCATTCCTGCCGGTCCGCAGTCCATCTGGGTGTAAACAATGCTTCATACCATAGATCCAGCTCGCCTCCGAAATAGGTATAAAGGTCAAAGCTTGTCCCCATAAGCATGCCGTAGCAGAAATTAATCGTCCCACCGTATTGCGGTTCGCCGAATTTGTCCCACCAATTCGCAGAGGTTATTGAGGTTGTCGGCTGAGGCTGGGTTGTAATAGCAGCCGAAGATGTTGTAGTTGTTGCTGAACTTGTAGATGTCGTTGTATTGGAGCAGGAAGCTGCCACCAGAGACAGCAGAACAAGAATGCATAATGTCGCCCAAATAAATCTACTTTTCAAATTACATACTCCTTTTATTTTTAACACTTTCTTTTTCAGATAAATGCATCGTTTATCTGTTATTGTAGTAATTACACCACTTTTTACGACAGCACCTCCTTGAATAGCCTATGTTACTTCAGTTCTATGTTATAAATACAAATAAGGTACCTTTTACCAGACAGTATTCTCTCTATTACGCAGTACTTATNCCGATTTTATGTAGTCAACGGCATTTTCTCCCGCAATACGGCCTGAATTGACGGCAAAACCTACCAGATTACCCGCAAAGAAAAGCGGATAGGTACCTCCATATAGGGCATTTGCGTCGGTTCCTGCAGCATAAAGTCCCGGGATTACCTCGAAATCCCTGGTTAAAACCTCTGTCCTGTAATTGATTTTTATTCCTCCCAAACTTCCAAAAGAGCCGCTGACTAAAAATCTGGCAGCATAGAACTTCGCTTTTTTGATCTTATGAAGGAATTGCGGTTTCTTGTTATAAATTACGTCAACCCCTGTTTCACAGGCTTTATTGTATTCCTCTACGGTCCGCATCATACCTTTCTTATCTATGCCGGTTTGATCACATAGTTCTTCCAGTGAATCTACCGCAAATAAATGTTTGTATCCTTCATCCTGTGCCTTTTTGATATCAGCATCAAGAGTCCAGGGCGGTGGAATTCGCTCATAAGCCGTGTGATCAAAAATCATGAAAGCACATTGGTTTTTTTGCAGGGGGATAGCATTCCCCACAAACGGCCAATTGCCTACGATACCTTCGTCCAGAAAGCGTTCGCCTGAAAGATTAACCATAAGGTTCGGCTGGTAAAACAGTTGAAAATTGTATTTACTTCCGCCGGGTGCACCAAACGGTCCAATGAACGGATGCGGTAAATCAAGACCCCATACCATATCCATTCTGGATTCAGCCGATCCCGCTTCCCATGCCATCCGGATACCGTCGCCTGCTAAACCGGGAATCCTTCGTGAAGTGAAGTTACGCCCCCATTCGTAGCCGGTATATTTTTTAATCCATTCTGGGTTGTCACCAAAGCCACCAGTACCGATAATGGCAGCCTTAACATTCGCCTGGATCGTTTCACCTGAACTGTCTTCTGCTACTACCCCTGTGATTCGTCCATCCTTCTTGATAAGGTTCTTAGCTGGTGTTTGAATATAAATAGCTACTCCTAATTCCGCCGCTTTTTGATTCAGGACTTTTATCATCCTGGCGGCGCCGCCGATTATCCGGTGCCAGGCGACATACCCAATTCCGTGATAAGCCTCCGGCTCCTGAAATTCAATTCCTAGGGTTTCCAGCCAGTCGATGGTGCTGCCCGACTTGTCGATATAAGTCCTTACTAACCGGGCATCGACACTCCAGTGAGTGTAATCCATAAATAGCTTAAACGCATCGTCTCTGGTTAGCGGTATATGGTTCCGGCGCTGCAGCCTGGATTCCACTCCGAAAGGTCCCATTGCCAGGTTAGCGGCTCCCCCGGCGTGGCGGGCTTTTTCGAATAAGACCACCCGGGCACCACGCTCTGCCGCCGTTACTGCTGCGACCATACCGGCAGCACCGCCCCCTATTACCGCTACATCAGCTTCAATATACTTCATTTACAATCCTCCTGAGATAATACCTTCATTTTTATGATTGAACTGGAAATTCCCGGATGAAAACGTGTTTAATATTACCCAATCTCTCTTATGTCTGCGAGATTTTGCAAACAAAAGCTTAACGGTAATTAGTATGATTTATTTTGAAATGTGCAGGCAAAAGTGTCAATGACTTTTGTGTTTTATTTACCTACTGTCGCGAGGGATGACCCTCTCTGTATTGATGGATTTGATTTTGAGAGAGCCGCGATGGGTTCGTTTCGAAGAAGGCCGGTGAATCGTGATGGGTGAAATTAGACCTGCGTAACAGACACGGGCGTTACTTAACAGATAAAATCCAGCCAGTCTTTATAGGAGGTTTGAATACCTGCTGCTTCTGCGGGTGTTTTACCATCCAATAAATCATTTGGCACTAAATAATTGAAATGAAAAATAAAACCTTCAAGAATACCCTGGATGTTTTCTAAATTGTTTGCAGAATTCATTAATTTAAGTCTATTCACTAATATATTATGCAGGCACAGCCCTTCAGCTCTTTGTGATCTGTTAATGTCCATATCTGTGATTATCTGGATGTTCTTCATGTTGGCTTCAACAGTTAACGCTTGGAATATTAACTCTGCATTCTCATTGCTTATCAGGAGCTTTTTCGGTATCTTGCCTGCTATTAGGATAGCACGCGATATCAATGAGAATATGTCAATATTGGCATTAACAGAGAACGTACTACCTAATAAATAGTGGGTTTCAAAATCTTCAATAGTAATTAATCTGTAGACTTCAACATTATTTAGAACATTATGCTGAATATCGGTTTGATGGAGTATCCACTCGTCACCTACCTGAGGACTATACTTTTTAATTTCAAATAAAGCATTTTTTGTTACCTTACTGATCCACGTGTATACAGTTGAGATCGAAGGTAGGATATTCGTACTATCTTCAATATTGCGACGTATACCATTTAGTGATTTACCAGAGTAATAATCACGAACCGCCATCGCTACCTGCTCAACGGGGTATTTCATTCCAGGCAGGGCATTATTGTCGATAAAACTATGTCCGCAATTTTTACATAAATACAATTGAACATTTTTTCTCAGACCATTTTTAACGACTTCGGTACTACTACAAAACTTACATTTTACCCTGGTTTGATTAATATATGTCGGTAGTTTATCGGTTAGATCTCTTATTAATCTGGCTAACGAAAAATGTGAATCAATACAATTTTTCAACATTGCTTTAGCTATATCTTCAGAGCCATTATATATCCAGTACCTGCTGCGTATTTCAAAACCCCAGTCAGTATCCCGGACTATATGGACAAAACTTCCATGGGGAATTTCGTTATTAAGAAATGACTCTGCACAAACAACAGTCCCGATGTTATACTCATTGAGCTTTGAAATATCAAAGTATTTGGCAGGGTCTTGATATTGGATTCTAAACTTCATAAGAGAACCTGCGAGATATTCCTGGATGTAATGACTGGCGCCGATATAATGTCCAGGCTTCCAGTTATCATCCCATTCACCGTAAACGTGTGTTTTAGGTGCGCTTGCTATATATGCTTTAGTGTCTTTAGTAAGATAACCGTACAACCAATCAACCCATTTACTTTTGTAATCGGCTACCTGTCCAATTGCCGCGACACAATATTGACCGTTCGACAGTCTTCTATAACCTGTTTCTAATGAGGAATAACCGGGTAGGATAAGCTGTTCAACGTCTTGCAACAACATCATTCCGCCGTTGACTAATAGCGATATTTTTCTATGTAATTAAAACAATAGGTTATTTTTTAATTATTGTCAACATCAAGGCCGTCCTTTCTAATTTCGATGCATATTTTAAAAGTATAGAATCAAATCCATTAATACAGAGAGGGTCATCCCTCGCGACAGTAGGTTTTTAGAACTTAAAAGTAATTGACACTTTTGCCTGTAAGATTCAAAATGGGTAACAAAAGTAAATTGTGTTTAATTAAAAGAATATTTGATTTGAAAAGTAGACTAATTTAGTTTATTATTTCTGTGCTCATAGTACTATCAACACGTATAATATTCTGGCTTTGCGGAGAAAGGATCGTTAATGCTGATGAAGAGTATCATTGTCTATTATTCAGCTACCGGAAACACTGCTAATATTGCCAGAGCAATTCAAAAGGGAATAGCAGCCACAATCGATAATTGTGATCTTGCCAAGATTCGCGATGTACAAACCAATGATTTTGCACAATACGACTTAATCGGTATTGGCGGTCCCATATGGGGCAGGGAAACAGTCAATATGCGTGCTTTCCTGCACGGTTTACCGGAGTTAAAGGGGAAGCTAGCTTTTATATTTTGTACACATGGATCATCTCCACAGGCCTTTATGTACCGCGTTTCACAGGCGATGATAGAAAAGGGATTAACTATTATCGGATATAACGACTGGTTTGGTGCCGCCCATCAGCTGCCTTTTGGGTTAAACATGCATCCATGCGAGGGGCATCCTGACGGAATTGACATTAAAGAGGCTGAGGATTTCGGCCGTGAAATAGCAGAACGTGCTCGTAAGATAGCATCAGGAGAGACTAATCTTATTCCGGTATTACCGCAAGGACCGGACGCGGACCCATTATGGCAGCCTGAACCGCCTCGAAATCCTTCCGGTAACCGGGATGCTCTTAATTCAGCCCGCAAGGAAATACGTATCAATCCTAAAAAATGTACCTACCCGGAATGCCGCTTATGTATTGATGTGTGCCCTACGAATAGTCTTGACTTTTCCAGCACTCCACCGTGTATAAAAAAAGGTTGTATAACTTGTTTGTCTTGTGAGGGAATTTGTCCTAAAGGTGCCATCGAAATCGATTACATGAGTCTTTTTCAAAACAATGCACGGGAAATTAGCGTTATGGGACTGGACCATCCATTTTTAAAACATTTGAAAGATGCTGAGGCTAAGGGGCACTTCAGATGGCTGGTCCCGATTGAGAAAATCCACACTCCTACCCCCGATTGGAAACTAGAACGGCGACCGCGTTATTCCATTGAGTAAGGACAGAAAATATTCTGTATACGAGTTGAATTACCGGGACCTATAGATGGAATATTTCAATATTAAACAATAATATTAAACAATTTAGGGAGAGGCTAAAAATGGCAACGTTGGATATAATTATCCAAGACCTGAAGAAAAGACTGACCAACTGTCAGGTAAAATATTAACATTCTATAGAATTTGTATCTGTTTACGAAAGGCATCCCTGAATCCATCAATACAGAGAGGGTTATCCCTCGCGACGATAGGTTAATACATGGNAAAAGTTATTGACACTTTTACCTGTANGATTCAGAATACAATGCTATACAGGTGCAATACAAAGTGGTCGTTACTATCTTTTTGAACTAAAAGCGGACAAATCTTCTTATATGTTGGCCACCCATATCTGTGAAAGTCAGCGGATGTCACTCGAAATAGACTAAATTCAGAGTAGACCCGTTTTTATTTATTTGCTGAATAATGGAGAAAAAAGTAAAGATGGATAAAATCGAACTTCTGGAAAAAAGAATCAGAAGTCTGGAAGATACCCGTGAAATCAGTAATTTGATGGGCAGGTATGTGTATTTACACACAGCCTGTCTGCACCAGGAAACCGCAGACATGTTTGCGAAACACACACCCGGTGTAAAGGCTGAAATAGGTCCGTGGGGCGTATATGAAGGCAATGAAGGAATCCAGAAACTATACGTAGGCGTTCATTCTCATGGAGACGGCGATCGTACCGGGCTCATGTATATGCATACTCTTACCACTCCGGTTATCGAGGTTGCAGAAGACGGTAAAACTGCTAAGGGACTCTGGATCTCGCCGGGACTGGAGACCGGCAAAACGAATAATAAACTACAGGCTTACTGGGTGTGGGTTAAATATGCCGTTGATTTCGTTAAGGAAGAT
>JGI20214J51650_10002284_pt1 | contig 12092 bp, 7 predicted proteins | sample WetSurMetagenome_FD_51650 | JGI IMG/M metagenome (IMG submission 51650)
GTCAGGGGAATAATTTACTCCCCTATCTCATTCAGAATATCATATAACAAACTACTCTCAAACCCTTTTGATAAGCCATACCTTAATAGTTTTGCTTTCAGNTCATACTGATTTTTAGCTTTAATCGTCTTTCGNTGANTCTTTAATAGCTCATGGATAAACCTGATNTACTGCTCCTGATCAATTGAATCAACAGCCTCACGAATAATGTCAGAAGGGATTTTTTTACTTTTCAGAAGCGCGGCGATCTTGACTTTTCCCCATTTATTGTATTTGAATTTATCCCTGACAAAAGCTGCAGCATACCTCGATTCATTCAGGAAGTTTTCCTTCTGAAGTATTTCAATGATTTTCCCGGCGTCATTATTATCTATTCCCCAAAGCTGCAGTTTATTACGGATATCGTCGCAACATATTTCCCGTCGCGAACATTGAGCCATCGCCTTGTTAAGCGCAATTTTATAAAGCTCCTCAGACATTTTTTCTGGCTTTTATAAATCTTTCTTTATTATTAATATCCGGCACAATTTGTATCTCCGAATAGCTATACAAGCTAATCATCTTAACCAAAGAGGCTCCCATCGCTTCATTGATCTCAAAGTAAAGATGGCCACCGGGGAGAAGTATATTCACAGCAAGTTCGAGTATTGCCTTGTAATAAACGAGAGGATCAGAATCCGGAACAAATAGAGCCTGGGGAGGTTCAAAATCAAGAACATTTTTCGTCATAAGCGATTTCTCAGATTCTCTTACATAAGGCGGATTACTGACAATAATTCCGGCTTTCCCGATTTCAGTTTTGTTAAAATCCAACATATCTCCCTTTAAAAACGAGACCTTAACTCTATTCAGCAGCGCATTATGCCTGGCAATTTTAAGAGCATCCTCCGATATATCAATCCCTGTAAGCTCCGATAGCGGAAGTTTCGCCGCAAGAGCAATGGCTATGCATCCCGATCCTGTACCGAAGTCAATAATATTCCCTTTAAAATCAATGTTTTCCTTAACTATTATATCTACCAGTTCCTCAGTTTCTGGTCGTGGAATAAGCGTTGAACTGTTCAATTTGATGATACAGTCATAAAATGTTGTTTCTCCAAGAATATACTGAACCGGTCTTCCTGTTTTAAGCTCAGCTGTAAATTCAATGATCTTTGCGGCTTCATTTGTCGAAACAGGGTACCTGTTATCAATTAGCTGGTGCAACTTAATTGTCCCTAAAACAGTCTTGATTAAGAGATCGGCAAGGACTCTTATCTCCCGGTTATTATAAATTCCGGTAAGTTCCACTGCCAGATAAAACCTGATATCTTTTATTGTTTGTATATTGACAGTCATATGTCAAATTTAGTATTTTCGCTGATATGACAGAGACAGAAGACATTAAATTCATGTACCGATGCCTCGAGCTGGCTTCGGGAGCCGAAGGTTTGACCTATCCTAACCCTATGGTAGGTGCGGTAATTGTTTACGAGGGAAAGATCTTAGGAGAAGGATATCATATCAGATCGGGGGAACCTCATGCAGAGGTTAATGCAATTCATTCTGTTTCTGATAAATCAAAGCTTAGTTTATCAACTCTTTATGTGAACCTTGAACCCTGCTCTCATTTTGGGAAGACGCCTCCATGTGCAGACTACATCATATCAAATAAAATCCCAAGGATAGTTATTGGTACAACAGATACCAGCGAAAAGATATCGGGGAAAGGGATAAAAAGGTTACTGGATGCCGGTTGTGAAGTCAAAACAGGAGTTATAGAGGATGAATGCAGAAGACTGAACAGAAGATTTTTTACTTTTCATGAAAGAAAAAGGCCTTATATAACACTCAAGTGGGCGCAGAGTGCCGACGGATATCTTGATATAATAAGATCAGAGGCGCACAAATCAGGACCAACATGGATAAGCGGGAAGCCTGAAAGAGTCCTGGTTCATAAATGGAGAGCCTCTGAACAGGCTATCCTTGTAGGTGGTAAGACTCTGAGAGCAGATAAGCCCCAGCTTAATGTCAGGGATTGGAAAGGCATGGACCCGTTAAAATTGGTTCTCAGTAGTTCCGGCTCCATTAGTATAGAGTCATTACTGCAAAATTCAAAGACCGGGTTAATAGTATTTACTCATGATGATTCTGCCGGCATTCCTGACAAAAACAAGGTGATACTTGATAAACGTGTGCCTTCGTCGGAACAGATAGTCAGATACCTCTATTCATCAGGTATTCAGTCTTTGTTTATTGAAGGAGGGGCTGAAGTACTGAATCATTTTATTTCAACCAGCTTATGGGATGAAGCAAGGATATTCACCGGAGCTGATTATTTTAGAAATGGTGTAAAAGCTCCTCCTATACCCGGGATACTCTATTCCAGAACGGTTTTCAGCGGAAGTACACTTGAAATATATTTAAAGAATGGAAGTTAGGACTCTTTGGGATTGATAATTAGAAGAANTAGTTCTATTTTTGATATATCGTTGGAAAATTAACTTAGTCTAAACAATATGAAGAAGCGAGTATTTTTTATTGCGACCATTATCCTGGTTACTATAAGTGTTTTTGGCCAGAGTGCCAAAAAATCTTACAAGGCAGGGATGGAGTTTGTTGATAATCAGAAATATGACGACGCTATAGTTCAGTTTACCAGTGCCATTGGTCTCGAACCGTCAAACCCCGATTACTATTATGCCAGAGGGCAGGCCTATTTGATGGTAACTAAATATGCGGAAGCCAGGGCCGATTTTGAGAAATCCTTAGTGTTTGCACCTAAAAATGTTGATGCAATGATCAGTCTTGGAGCAGTTTGCAACAAGTTAGGAAAGTATGAAGAAGCTCTGAAGTTTCTTAACCATGCTGCAAAACTTGATAAAAGAAATACAAAGGTCTATCCTGAAAAAGTTATCACACTGACAAATCTTAAGAGATACGATCAGGCCCTTCAGACTTCTGATACCGCAATAATAATAAAAGACACTCCGATGGATTACTATTGGAGAGGAATCATATATACAAAACTCAATAATAGTGCTCAGGGAGAAAAGGAATTGAGGAAAGCAATTTCTAAAGATAAGAAGCTTGCCGAGCCACGAATTGCCCTTGCTGATCTGCTTATTTCCTCAAATCCAAAAGAAGCGATGGACCAGTGCAATGAGGTGATTAAGTTTAATGACAGGAACACCGCGGCGTATATCGAACGAAGTAAAGTTTATAAGAAAAACCTCGATTATCCGAGTGCTATAAATGATATTTCAAAAACTATATTAATTGAGGCTGATAACCCGGCTTTTTACTATGAAAGAGGTAAATGTTATCAGGATTTTAATCAGCATTCCAATGCGATTAATGATTTCTCAAAAACCATTACCCTGAACTCCTCTCTCAAGGCNGAAGATCCGGATGTTTATTATTCACGTGCCAAATCGTATGAGGAAATTTCGGATTATGATAAAGCCAGGGCAGACTATAATAAAATAACATCTCTATCCAAGTACGATGCGAAGGCACGCGAAATGCTTGAGCTTTCACAGAAGAGGCTTTATGAGCTGAACAGGGAGACAGTTCCTCCGGAGATTGCACTTGTCAGCCCTATGCCGGCACAAGATACTTTGGAGATAAAAGGGGACAAAACAACAATTCTGATCTCCGGAAGTCTTAAAGATAAAAGTAAAATCAAATCGTTTAAAATTAATAACGAGAGTGTTATCCTGGTTGAAAAAAACGGGGAAAATGATTTTCTTGCAAATATTAATGTTAACGGCGTTGACAAGATAACTTTTTCCGCTGTCGACGATTACGATAATGAAAAAGTAGTGAATTATGCAATCAAACGCACNGAAATTAATCCTCCTAAAGTAATTATTGTTGCGCCTTACACATCTGAAGAAGGACAGGTTTTCCTGGATTCTTCTACCCCTAATATTGCAATTCAGGGAAAAATTTCTGATGAAAGCCCTATAAAATCTATTACNGTCGGAAATTTTACGGCNAGCTATAATCCCAATGAACTAAATCCGGCATTTACAGCAACCCTCGATGTTTCAAACTTAAATAAGTTCACCGTAGTTGCTGAAGATATTTATGGTAACAGGAAAGAAACAGAATTTGTTCTTAACCGGGAAGGGGCTGGTATTTCTGCAACAAATCCAATGGGCAGGACCTGGGTGATATTCATTGAAAATTCCAGTTACGAAACATTTGCAAGTCTCGATGGACCAATAAAGGATATCAGTACCATGCGTAGAGCTTTGGCTAATTATGACATACATCAGACAATTTATAAGAAGGATATGACCAAGGCAGAAATGGAACGATTCTTTAATATTGAACTCCGTGACCTGGTTAAGAAAAATCAGGTTAAATCATTAATGGTCTATTATGCCGGACATGGTAAATATATAAATGACGTAGGTTACTGGATACCCGTCGACGCAAAACGTGATGATGAATTTACCTATTTTAACATTAATGGATTAAAAGCAGGATTACAGGGTTACAGCGATGTTGTTGTTCATACCCTCGTTGTCTCTGATGCCTGCGAATCAGGCCCTGGTTTCTATTCTGCATCCCGTGCTGCGAATGAGGCACCGACATGCGATAACAGACTGGTTGCGGGTGCTAAGTCAGCGCAGGTTTTCTCCTCAGCGGGAGAAGCATATGAACTGGCTTCTGATAATTCAAAGTTTGCGGCCACATTCGCCAATACACTTATGAACAACAAAAATGCATGTATCCCTATTGAAACTGTTGTTAAATCTGTGACTGCTGCTGTTGCTTCGGCCAATGGGCAGAAACCTAAATTTGGTAAAATTCAGGGACTGGAGGATATGAACGGGACATTCTTCTTTATTACAAAATAGGATCATATGTCAGCCATTAACTTCATTAAGCGCCAGGCAAAATCTGTTGTCTGGTTTATAATTTTTTTACACTTCATAATTTTACCTGTAAAAGCGCAGAAGTATTTTTTCGATAATTATAGTATTAAGCAGGGGCTTAGTGAACAGAAAGTTTATACTCTTCTTCAGGATTCAAAAGATTATATATGGCTTGGAACGCCAAACGGTCTTTCACGTTTTGACGGCAGGAAGTTCGAAAATTTTACCTCCAGAAATAATCTTGGATCAGGTGGCGTAAGATCTATTTTTGAAGACTCCCTGGGATATATCTGGCTCGGGCATATGAACGGAGGTGGAATATCACGATATAATGGTCAGATCTTTGAACAGGTTGTTTTTGACTCAATTAAGGTTACCGGCGATATAACAAGCATTGTTCAGATAAAAGATAAAATATGGATTACCTCCACCTCCGATGGAGCAATTCAGGCAGATTATCCTGTAACTGACATTAAACATCTGAAGGCCAGGCAATTCAGGGGAAAAGCAGGATTGAGTGATCAAATCTACGGATCGAATTTGTTAAGAGACGGATCATTTATATGTATTGCTGATGTAGGATTAAGAAAATTCAATCCTAAGGAAAAAAAGTTCGAGAATTACCGAATGCCCCATATGACAACGTATTTTAATACTACCTGTCTGCTCCAGGACAGAAAAGGAAATCTATGGTTTGGGACATACAACGGTGGTCTCTACAAATATGTAATGTCCGAGAGCAGGATGGAGGTAACGGACCTTCCCAAGGAGGGTGTTTCCAGCAACTGGATCTACTGCCTTCGGGAAGATAGTAAAGGCCGGATATGGGTCGGAACTTTTGGAGCAGGGATTGCCGTTTTTGATGGAAACAAAATAAGAAAGTTTAACTCTCAGAATGGTCTGAAAGCTTCAAAGATCTATGATATTATTGAGGATGTCGAGGGTAATATCCTGATTTCTGATCAGAGCAATGGTCTTACGATTTTTAAGGGCGATGCATTTGAAACAATAAATGAAAAAGAAATACTTCCCGATCCGAATGTTAACGCAATCTACAAGGATAAAGCGGGTTATATGTGGTTCGGAACAAATTCAGGCGTATCTCGTTATAATCCTGAATCGGGGAAAACATCTGAAATATTTACTCAGAAAAATAAGTTAACTCCCGAAGATATCAGGTTTTTCAAACAAGACAGTGTTGGAAATTTATGGATAGGTACAAATGAAGGCGGCGTGCTTCTCTACGATATGAAGAGTTCAAAATTTGAAGGACAGCCTTATATCAATTCAATACTCTATCGCGACAGGCAGGTAAAAGCCCTTGAGATTGACAGACATAACAATCTCTGGGTTGGAACTAATGAGGGGGTTGCACTCGGGACTATTAATCAGCAGAATTTTCAGAGATATACTAACCTGGATAGTCTGACATTGGTAGGAATTACGACTCTCTATTGCGATCCTAATGGTGATATGTGGATTGGTGCCGAGAGGATGGGAGGTAAGCCAGGTCTTATTAAATTTAACTCTGCCAATAAAGATTTTAAACGAGTTCCTGCCCTATCCGGGATTATACCCAAGACATTAGTTATGGATGGCAAAGGAATATTGTGGATAGGAACCAGTGAAGGAGTAAAAGCGTTTAGGAATGATTCTATCATTCTAAATATCACCGAAAATGATGGACTCCTTTCAAATAATATAAATCTTCTTACAGCAGGGGAAGATGGGAGTATTTATATAGGTACAAATAATGGACTGAACAGGTATTTCCCTGATACTAAAAGGGTCTTTTCATACACGGAAAGAAACGGATTTTCCGGAATTGAAGCAAAACCTAATGCAGTGTTCAAAGACCGTTCAGGAGACTTATGGTTTGGTACGGCTAATGGCGCAATACATTTTATTCCAAATAAAAGTGAAATCCGAAATCTTGAGCCACTTACTCATATAATGGGTATGAGAGTTAACTACGAAACACGTGAAATGACATCGGGTCTAAAATTAAATTATAATGAAAAATCTGTTTTATTCGATTATTACAGCGTCTGTCTGACAAATCCGGATATCGTTCGTTATAAAGTTAAGCTTGACGGCGCAGATGAAGACTGGCGACCTGTTACTGATCAGACAAGGGCAATCTATTCTGCTTTACCTCCCGGAAAGTATACATTTAATGTAATTGCAAGTAACAGTCAGGGGATATGGAACAGTAAACCTGTAACGTACCATTTTATTATAAAGCCTCCTTTCTATCTGACCTGGTGGTTCATCCTTGCCTCATTTGCATTGTTAGTCATAATCATAGTCATGTACATTAAAATAAGGGAGCAAAACCTTATCAGGGAGAAGGTGGTACTGGAGGAAAAAGTTAAAGAAAGGACAGCAGAGGTGGTTCAGAAAAGCATGGAAATTGAAGAGAAAAACAAAGATATTACCGCAAGCATCAGGTATGCAGAACGAATACAGAGAGCTATGCTTCCAAGGGAGGATACATTCGAGGAGACATTTGTTTTGTTCATGCCAAAGGATATTGTGAGCGGCGACTTTTACTGGATGTACGATAATGGCGACTGGCAGTTCATTGCAGTAGTTGACTGTACCGGACATGGCGTTCCTGGAGCTTTTATGTCAATTATTGGTCATAACTCATTGAATAAAGTTGTAAGGGAATATGGATTAACCCGTCCATCGGCAATTGTGGATCAGCTTAATAATGAAGTTATGAAGGCGCTGATGCAGCGACACGAAAAAGCTATAAATGACGGAATGGATCTGGCTCTTATAGCATTTAATAAAAAGAACTTCACTCTCGAATTTGCAGGTGCATATAACCCACTGTATGTTGTCAGAAAAGGAGAGGTATTTGTTTATAAAGGCGACAGATTCCCGATAGGTATGACAACCATGGATGAGAAAAAGAATTTTACCAACCAGCAGGTTGATATACAGCCTGGTGATATGGTATATATGTGTTCCGATGGTTATGCCGATCAGTTTGGATCGGCCGATATTAAAAAGTATAAATCGGGAAATGTCAAGAAACTTTTATCATCTATATGGAGTCTTCCAGTGAATGAACAAAAAGAGAGACTGGAAAGCGAGATACTGACCTGGAAGGGCGATCTGTCACAGGTTGATGATATTTTGTTTATTGGTACAAAAATACCTGAAAATTAAATCCTTGCGATACTGCGTGGATCGTGATGCCAGCCATCTTTTTTACCCAGCAGAACTAAGACTTCTTCTGCCGTATCTGCAATTTCCCACATTCCCTTATGTTCATACCTGAGGAAATTGCCTGAAACCATATGTTCGAGAAACACAATAAACGATTTATAAAAATTCATGGTGTTAAGGATTATGATTGGTCCACGGTAAAGCCCCAGCTGTTTTAAAGTCATGGCCTCAGTTAATTCTTCAAGTGTTCCGACTCCTCCGGGCAATGCAACAACAGCATCTGCCAGTGCAAACATCTGCTTTTTCCTTTCTCCCATATCGGAAGTGATTATCATATCGCTTATCTTCTGATGATCCCATCCTTCCTCTTTCATGAATTCCGGGATAACACCTGTAATTTTCCCACCATGTTCAAGGACTGCATCGGCGAGCTTACCCATCAATCCTATTCCACCTCCGCCATAAACAACATCTATCCCGGCTTTTGCCAGGAGTGTTCCAAGACTTGAGGCAACAACAGCATATTCGTTGTCAATACGGCTGCTGGAAGAGGCAAATACACAAATAGTCATACCCGATTATTAAAAAGGCCGTTGCAGTTTATCTGAACGGCCGGATTTGAAAGTTTTATTGTTAGATCAGAGCATTCAGTTTTACCACAAAATTATTCTTTGGGACAGCTCCAACCTGTTTATCGGCAATTTTTCCATCCTTGAAAAAAAGGATAGTCGGGATATTTCTGATACTATACTTTGCAGCAACGGCAGGACTGCTGTCAACATCACATTTTACGACAAGGGCTTTTCCTTCGTATTCATGCGAGATCTCTTCCATTATCGGAGCCACCATCCTGCAAGGGCCACACCATTCTGCCCAAAAATCTACAAGAACGGGTTTATCTGATTTTATTACAAGGTCTTCAAAATTAGAATCGTTTACTTCTATTGCCATAACAATATATATTTTAAATATTTCAATAATTATCCGCTGCAAAGATAGCTAATTAACTTTAAATTCTATACCGGGATGGTCCTCGAGATAAGAGAGTAATTCGTTATTCAGCCTGATCCTGAATGTCCTTGAGAACATTGGGAGAGAAATTTTATCATCAGGGTCGAGAAAAAGGAATTTTAGTTCAGTCTCCCCTTTATGTTCGTTTATCAGTTTCTTCAGATTATTGATCATCTCATTATCAATATTTTCAGGATCAATTTTTATTGTTACAGATTTAATCAGTTCATCTTTTACACTTGATAAAAGATTAATTGTCTTAATCTTGAATTCAATTTCTTCTTCCTTATACCTTCTTTTTTGTACCCTCCCCTTTACCAGGAGATAATATCCGACAATAAAAAACTTACTGTTATCAATATAGTCTTTGTCGAATAGCATAAACCGGAAAGAATCGGAGTAATCCTGCAATGTAAATGAACCATAAGGCTTGCCGTTTTTTCCGATGCCAGTCTTAATATCAGTTACCATTCCGGCTATTGTTACGTCGCGATCGAGATATTCCCTCAGGTTCTGCAGGTCGGCAAGGGTTGCGGTAGTGAATGTACTGATCTCCAGTTTGAAATCATCAAGCGGATGGGAAGAGAGATAAATGCCGATTACCTCTTTTTCTCTGTTAAGCTTTTCAAGTTTTGGCCAGTCAGGACAGAAAGCGGGTTCNGGNTTTATCATATCGAATCCTCCTGTTTCGCCGAAAAGAGATTGCTGGCTTGAGTTTTTTACGGTTTTTGAATTGTTGCCGTATCTTATCAGACTTTCTATAAAACTCGATCCTTTTGTGTCGAGAGAAAAATACTGAGCTCTTGTAATTTTTGGGAAGCAGTCAAAAGCACCTGCTACAGCCATGGCTTCAAGGTTTTTCTTGTTAAGTGAGTTAAGGTTTACTCTTTCAACCAGATCATAAATATCTTTATATAGACCATTACTCTCTCTCTCTTCAATAAGCTGTAATACAGCACTTTCACCTACTCCTTTGATAGCTCCCAGTCCAAACCTTATATTGCCGTCTTTATTTACAGTGAACTTCATGTGACTCTCATTCACATCCGGACCCAGCACTTCCATTCCCATCCTTCGTGTCTCATCCATAAAGGTTGTGATCTTCTTAATATCGCTTATGTTGCGACTGAGCACGGCAGCCATATATTCTGCCGGGAAATTTGCTTTCAGATATCCGGTCTGGTAGGCTATGAGGGCATAACAGGTTGAATGTGATTTATTAAATGCATACTGGGCAAAAGCTTCCCAGTCGGACCATATTTTGTTTACAATTTCCTCATTATAACCTTTCTTTGCACATCCTTCCTGGAACTTAAGCTTCATTTCATCCATAATGGATCGTTTCTTCTTCCCCATAGCCTTTCTGAGGGAATCCGCTTCACCTTTTGTAAAGCCGGCAAGTTCCTGGGAGAGTAGCATCACCTGTTCCTGGTATACCGTAATTCCATAGGTATCGTCGAGATATTTTTCCATAACAGGAATAGGATAGTCAATCTTTTCAGAACCATGTTTCCTGCGAATAAATTTTGGAATATATTCCATGGGACCCGGACGGTAGAGAGCATTCATGGCGATAAGATCTTCAAGCCTGTTTGGTTCAAGATCTCTCAGGTATCGTTTCATTCCTGTGGATTCAAACTGGAAAATCCCTGTAGTTTCACCGTTGCTGAATAGCTCAAAAGTCTTTGTATCATCCAAAGGCATTGTGTCAAGGTCAATTTCAATTCCTTTGGATAGTTTTATGTTGTCGATAGCATCTTTGATAATTGAGAGAGTTTTCAGACCAAGGAAATCCATCTTAAGAAGTCCGACAGATTCGACATGACTCCCATCGTACTGTGTTGCATAGAGATCGGTATCTTTAGCGGTGCAGAGAGGGATATAATTATCAAGTGAGTCTTTCCCGATAATTATTCCGCATGCGTGCACTCCAGTCTGCCTGACCGACCCTTCAAGTACCTCAGCATATTTCAGCGTTTGTGCAATTAGCTTATTCGATGACTCCCTTTCCCTTGCCAGTTCAGGAACTTCCGCATATGCAGCTTTAAGTGTTATCCCCGGTCTTTCAGGGATTAATTTGGCAAGCCTGTCGGCATCAGGCAGGGGTAATTTTTGTACCCTTGCTACGTCGCGGATTGCCATTTTTGCTGCCATCGATCCAAATGTGATAATATGAGCAACCTTGTCGTGCCCGTATTTGTTTACAACATATTTAAGAACAGCTTCCCGTCCATCTTCATCAAAATCAATATCTATATCAGGCATTGAAATACGGTCGAGATTAAGGAACCGTTCAAACAGGAGTCCATATTTAATAGGATCGATATCTGTAATCCTCAGACAGTATGCAACCGCTGAACCGGCAGCGGAGCCTCTTCCCGGACCAACTGAAACGCCCATTTCCCTTGCAGCGCGAAGAAAATCCTGAACTATCAGAAAATATCCCGGAAATCCCATTTTGGCAACCATTTCCAGTTCAAAATCNAGTCGGTCGGTCTGTTCTTTTGTTAGTTTTCCCCACCTGGTTTCTGCCCCTTTATAGGTAAGATATCTGAGATATTCATCTTTATCGGAATAGCCTTCCGGAAGATCGAATTCAGGCATGATCGGATCGTGGTCGAGCTTGTATTTTTCAATTTTTGCTACTAACCCGGCCACATTATCTATAGCTTCAGGTATATCGCTGAAGATTTTACGCATGGTCTCTTCATCCTTAAGATATTCCTGTTTTGAATATCTGAGCCTGTTAGGATCGTCAATATCTTTGGCTGTATTGATACAAATAAGCCTGTCGTGGGCATCTGCATCCTCAGCATTGATAAAGTGGATATCATTTGTTGCAATCAGACGTACATTGAATTTGGAGGCTAATTTTTTAAATGCCTCAATAACTTTTTGCTGAAGTGGAAAGGCAGACCGGTCAGCATCGGGATCATAAGTCTCATGCCTCTGGATCTCGAGATAGAAATCATCGCCAAATATATCAATATAACTTTTGAGAGCGGCTTCAGCACCCGACATTGAACCATTCAG
>JGI20214J51650_10002285_pt1 | contig 12089 bp, 8 predicted proteins | sample WetSurMetagenome_FD_51650 | JGI IMG/M metagenome (IMG submission 51650)
TGCTGGTGGGAAGATTCTCAACCATTCTTCCCGCTCTGGTCCTGGCAGGATCTCTGGCAAAAAAGAGAATCGTTCCAGCCAGCTCTGCCACTCTGCCGACGGAAGGCTCTCTCTTTGTGATCATGCTTGTGGGCACGGTCATAATCGTGGGGGCTCTGACCTTCTTTCCGGTGTTCGTGCTCGGACCGATACTGGAGCATCTGCTCATGCAGACAGGAATGACGTTTTGAGGTATATTTGAGGATTATTTGAGGGTTTTAATATGAAGACCGATAAAACTAACCTCTGGCAGTCGGACCTGATGCTTCAGGCAGCCACCGGCTCTGTTGGAAAGCTCGATCCACGGAAGCTCTGGAGAAATCCGGTAATGTTCGCCGTGGAGATTGGCGCCATGCTGACGACGCTGATAACTGCCAGCGATATCATCCACAGCGGAGCCTATTCATTTGATGCCCAGATCAGCATCTGGCTCTGGTTTACCATACTGTTTGCCTGCTTTGCAGAAGCACTGGCCGAAGGCCGCGGCAGAGCTCAGGCCGAAACGCTCCGCCATGCCAGAAGCGAGGCTATGGCCAGACGCCTTCTTCCCGATGGAAGAGATGAGCAGGTGCCGGCTCTTGCTCTATCCAGGGGAGATCGGGTGCTGGTGGGCGATGGCGAGATCATTCCCAGCGACGGCGAGATCGTTGAAGGCGTCGCCCTGGTCGATGAGTCCGCCATTACCGGTGAGTCTGCTCCCGTGGTCCGGGAGGCAGGCGGGAGCCTTTGCGGGGTCACAGGAGGCACGCGCATTCTCTCCGGAAAGGTCACAATCCTCATCACCGCCGGCCCTGGCGAGACCTTCCTGGACCAGATGATAGGAATGGTCGAGAGTGCCAAGCGCCAGAAGACTCCCAACGAGCAGGCGCTGGAGATCCTGCTCCTGGGGCTTACCGCCCTCTTCATCGTAGTAGTGGTAAGCCTTGAAGCATTCGCAGGATACATGGGCCTGAGCATATCCATTACCGTCCTGGTGGCCCTTTTGGTTTGCCTGATGCCGACAACCATCGGCGGCCTCTTGCCGGCTATCGGCATCGCCGGAATGGACCGACTCCTTTCCCATAACGTCATCGCCCTGAGCGGCAGAGCAGTCGAGGCTTCCGGAGACGTGGATGTGGTTCTTATGGACAAGACCGGCACCATCACTCTCGGAAACAGAATGGCAACCGAGTTCATCCCTGCAGAGGACGAAAAGATAAAGGAGCTTGCGGATGCCGCCATGCTCTCCTCTCTGGCAGATGAGACCCCGGAAGGCCGGAGCATAGTCGATCTGGCCAAGGAAGAGCTGGGCATTCGGGGCAGAGATATTCGAGCCCCTGATGGCTCGTCCTTTATCCCATTCAGCGCCGAAACAAGGATGAGCGGAATTGACTGGAGCGGCCGGGAGATACGAAAAGGCGCCCATGATGCCATTTTAGAGTATGTGAAAAATCGGGGAGGAAGCATGCCGGAGAGCATCCGCGCAGCGGTAGACAGCATCGCAAGAGAAGGCGGCACGCCTCTGGTAGTAGCCGAGGGCAGCCGCGTGCTCGGCGCTGTACGGCTCAAGGATGTGCTCAAAGAGAACATCAAGGAGCGGCTCTCCCATCTGCGCATGGTCGGCATTCGATCTGTGATGATCACCGGAGACAATCCGACCACCGCTGCAGCAATAGCAGCCGAGGCGGGAATAGACGATTTCATAGGTCAGGCTCGCCCCGAGGCCAAGCTGGAGGCCATCCGCAAGTATCAGAGAGAAGGCCATCTTGTGGCCATGATCGGGGACGGAACCAACGATGCACCGGCCCTGGCGCAGGCAGATGTAGCCGTAGCCATGAACGCTGGCACACAGGCAGCGAGGGAAGCAGCAAACATGGTTGACCTGGACTCGAATCCCGCCAAGCTGCTGGACATCGTTGAGATCGGCAAGCAGATCCTCATTACCAGAGGGGCTCTGACCACATTCAGCGTGGCCAACGATGTCTCCAAGTACTTCGCTATCATACCGGCCATATTCGCCGCGGGCTATCCGGTGCTGAGCATGCTGAACGTCATGCAGCTGACAACGCCCACAAGTGCGGTTCTGTCGGCGATCATCTTTAACGCCATTATCATTCCCCTGCTGATTCCCCTGGCCTTGAAAGGCGTCAGGTACCGTCCGACCACTTCCGTAGAGCTCCTTTCCCGCAACCTGCTGATCTACGGCCTGGGAGGACTGATAGTGCCGTTCATCGGCATTAAGCTGATAGACATGATGATTGTAATGCTACACCTGGAGTGAGGAGCGATGAAAGATATTGCAGAGCAAGCAAAGCCGGCAGCGCTGCTGTTCCTGGCATTTTCCATTATCACGGGGGTAGTCTATCCGCTCCTGATAACAGGAATAGTCCAGACAGCCATTCCTGAGCAGGCTGGTGGAAGCCTGATCACCGTTGACGGAAAGGTCATCGGCTCCGAGCTCATCGGCCAGAGCTTCACTGGAGTGGGCTACTTTCAAGGCAGGCCTTCCGCAGCGAGCTATTCTGCCAATGGATCTGCTGCCAGCAACCTCGCTCCCAGCAGCCCCCGTCTCATAGAGGAAGTGCGTCGCAGAGTGGAACAGGTCAGAGTAGAAAACAATCTATCAAAGGATGCATCGGTCCCCGCTGATCTGGTCCAGTCTTCCGCCAGCGGCCTTGACCCGCACATCAGAATGCAGGGCGCTATGTTGCAGGTGCCGAGGATCGCCCGGGCCAGGGACCTTCCCGAATCGGAGGTGAAGCTTCTGGTCTACCAGAATCTTGAGCCAGCCCAGTTCGGAATACTGGGCCAGGAGAGAATCAATGTCCTCAAGCTCAACCTGGCGCTGGACGGCCTGACGAAAAAGAGGTGATGATATGCCTGAAAAGCCTCGTCCCGACCCAGATCTCCTCCTGCACAGGCTTCAGCAAAAGGAGAAAAAAGCAGAGAGAACGGCCGGAAAGCTCAAGATATTCGTGGGATTTGCCGCCGGGGTAGGCAAGACTTACCAGATGCTGGAAGAGGCGCAGTCCCTGAAGAGAGATGGCGCTGATGTCGTCATTGCTCTTGTGGAGACTCACGGGCGGCATGAGACGGAATCGCTCTTGGAGGGCCAGGAGATTGTTCCCCGCCTCAGGATTGAGCATGGGGGGATAATCCTGGAGGAGATGGATCTGGACGGTGTGCTGGCTCGCCGTCCGGCCATAGCTCTGGTGGACGAGCTGGCCCATACCAATGCTCCAGGCACCCGTCACGCTAAACGATACCAGGACGTGGAAGAGCTTCTGGCAGCGGGAATCAGCGTCTACACGACCATGAACATCCAGCATGCGGAAAGCCTGAACGACATCGTCTATCAGATCACCGGGATCCGGGTCCGGGAGACCGTGCCGGACAGAATTCTGGAGATGGCTGATGAGCTGGAGATAGTCGACCTTCCCCCAGAGGATCTGCTAGCACGCTTTAATGAGGGCAAGGTCTACATTCCTCACAAGGCCGAGCAGGCTATGCGTCGCTTCTTTCGAAAGGGCAATCTCCTGGGATTGCGGGAGATCGCCCTGCGCTACGCTGCCAGAAAAGTTGATGAAGACATGCGCTCCTACATGGACCGGCACGACATCATCGGTCCCTGGCCGGCTGGTTCCAGGCTCATGGTCTGCATCAGCGATAACTCCCTTTCCGAACGGCTGGTGCGCATAGGCCAGCGCATGGCTGCTGATCTGGATGCCGAATGGTTTGCAGTCTACGTGGAGTCTCCTTCCGACAGGCAGTCGTCTCTGGAGGCTCAGGGCCAGCTGGCGCGCAACATGCGCCTGGCGGAGGAACTTGGCGCAAAGGTACAGATCCTCACCGGGCAGGCAATTGCAGAGGAGCTGCTGGCCTTCGCCAGGGCGCAGAACATAACTCTGATGGTTGTCGGCCTGCCGCGCCGCAGGTTATGGAACCGATGGCTCAGGATCTCAGCCGTTAACGAGATCATCAGTCAGAGCGGACCGGTTCATGTGCTGGTCATAGGCAGCACAGAATCTGAGGCCAAAGAAAAAGAGGTGCTCGCATCCGATGAGGTGATGAGCTGGAGGCCGTACTACGGCTGCCTGGCAAGCGTGGCAGCGATGACCGCGTTTTGCTGGATATTGCATCCCTGGCTGGGCCTGATCAACACCGCCATGATGCTGCTCCTGCCGGTGGTTTACAGCGGAATAACCTGGGGCAGGCGCGCAGGCCTGGTGGCTTCGATATCCGCCGTAGCCGCTCTGGATTTCTTCTTCGTGCCGCCAGAGTTTACCCTGGCAGTGGAAGATCTGCGTTATTTGCCCATGTTCCTTGTCTTCGTAATAGTTGGAATTGCAACCAGCTTTGTGACCGATCTGGTCAGATGGCAGGGAGAGAATGCCCGCCAGAGGGAAAGATTCGTCTCAGCCCTCTATGCCTTCAGCCGGGAGCTGATGGCAGCAGAAGATCAGGATTCNCTCTTGCGATANTCCGCCAAGGAGATCTCCGAAGCCTTCCAGTGCGAGGTGATGATATTACTGCCTGACGAAAACGGAACNCTGGAGGTTCGCGCTCAGATGGGTGAGCACATGATCTTCGATGAACGCAGGTTTGGAGTTGCAACCTGGGTCTTTGAGAANGGCCAGCCGGCTGGANGGGGAACAGANACCCTATCCTCTGCATCGCTATTCTATCTGCCTTTGCATGCCAAGGAGGTCACAGTCGGCGTTATGGGAGTGAGCCTGGGTGAGTCCGGAAGACTCCTCTCTCCAGAACAGCGCCGATTGCTGGAGTCTTTTGCCAGCATAATTGCCCTGAGCCTGGCGCGCACCATGACAGCACCCGCAGTCAACTCCACTGCATTGAATCGATCATCTTAAGAATGAAACAGAGTAAGTAACTGGCCATGTCGGCGAGCAAGAAAAGGCAGACAAAAGAGACCCGCATTGAGGTCTTCCTGGAGACCGATGGCAAGGGAGCTATACAGATTGACACCCAAATATCGCTTTTAAATGAGATCCTCTCTGCGCTGGCCAGGGGCGCAGGATTTGATCTGACGGTCACTGCCAGGGGCGATCTGGAGACGGGCGATCACCACACCACGGAAGACGCCGCCATCACCCTGGGCAGCGCTCTCTCTCAAGAGATCAAGACCGGCATCGGCAGCTCAACCGTCCCATCCGGCCAGGCTCTGGCCACGGCGGCGGTGCGCTTCGGCGAGCCGGGCTACCGGGGCGGCTTTGCTCTGGAGTCGCAGTCCCTGGGCGGCATGGCCCTGGAGAACTTCGGCCACTTCCTGCGCGCCCTCGCCTACAACGGCCGGTTCAATCTCATCATATCCGCAGACGGAGGCGACGACATGAGCAAGATCGAGGCCATGAGCACGGCGCTGGGAAGGGCGATAAAAAAGGCCGAGCGGGACAGTTGAAGCTGAAGTGCACCAGTTGCGGGATTGCCAAAAAAAGCAATTGGAACTATCTCCTGCGCCGCACTAAGGCAGCACCTGCCCATGCCCCTGCCAGCGCGGCCAGGCAGGCAAAAGCTCCCAGGGCCGGGCTCTTCTTTGCCCCATTTCCGTTAGCGGCAATGGTTATGGTGCCGTTGATGATCCTCTGCGGCCTAAAGCCGCTTGTTCCGGTCACATTCAGCCTGATCGTATCATTGACCCGTGCTTTTCCCGATACATCAAAGGTGAGATTGGAGGCATTGCACCCTGCCGGGAGGGTGACGCTGATTCTTTCCTGCTTTGCATCAATCTTCCAGGTGGCTTCTCGCCTTCCGGAAATGCTCAAAGGCTTGAGCCTGGCGGGATCATAGGTGATGTTGATGACCTTCTTGCCACTGGACGCGGGAGCGAGAAGGGTAACCGTGGCTTTTCCTCCGGCAACCGACCTTGCATTGCTCAGGGAGACGTCGCGCATTTCGCCAGCAGTGACATTGAAGTACTGTCCGAAGGTCTGAATGGCATTGACGGCATTTTCCACCCTCATGCGCAACTCATAACGGCCAGGGCTGGCGCCGACGGTGATGGCATGCGGCTCTAAAGCCTCAAGGCTTCCCTGCAGGGTATGATTGACGTTGCCTGCTGACACCCGGCCATTGATGATATCCATGAACTGCAGAATGCTCTCCCCAGGAACGATCTTGATATACTTATTTCGAAGGGTATCGTTGGCCAGCATGGCATCGTAATCTATCGTTGTATTGAGCTTCTTGTAATCGCTCCGGGATACATAATAAGCGGACTTTCCATCCGCTATGGCACTGATCCGTCCCTCAGAATCGAAATTCACTCCTACCTGCCTGGGTGGTGCAGTCCTATTCAGGAAGAGCAGTGCCGGCACAGCGTTTCCGCTGGCGTCAAGGACGGGGCTATTGTCATCGCTGAGCACCATCGTCGTAGCATTCCACCTCCATCCAAAGAGCCACATGTCTCCTGAACCCGTGCCAAGGCTTGTGATGTCCCCGGTGAAGACACTCCTGTTGCTTGAATCGAGAATGCTCACCGCGACCTGGCGGATCTCTGCCGCATTGACCAGGATGCTGAAATTCTCTGATCCGGAGGATGACACATTCTCCTGAGCATTCACCTGAGGCGGTTCAGGTGAAGGCACAACGTAAGTTGAAGAATGCAGATAATAGCGCAGCGTGTCGTTGTCCGCAACCCGAATATCCATGCCCGGCCCAATGTTAACATCTGAGTCTTTATTGAGGTTGATGCTATCCGGATTTACCAGGATCATCTTGTCCGGCTGGACGCTTACGATCTCCATTTCCCCAAAACCGGTCCCCGCATCGATCGGAAAAATATACCGGTCCGAGATCTGGAATATGCCATCCAACACGGCAAAACCGTAAGTGCCATTGTTGAAGACGTTGCTGAAATGTAGCATTATGATGGGCATATCGTTGATGCGATCCAGATCTTTCTTGTAGACATATGTTGTATTGGATTTGACCACAGAACTGTCCACCATAGCTCCATCTTTTCGAAGCTGGAGAAAGAGGCTGTCGTTGCTGAAATCCACAATGCGCATCTCATAGCCGTCCTCAAGTGAATAGTTTCCAGCGAGGATTTCTCCCTGCGGCTTGGCATCAATCAGGACCCTGCCCAGGTCATCATTCTCCAGAAGGCTGAAGGAAGGCGCCTTTCCCAGGAGACTGGAATCATATCCTGCAAACCAGGGCGCACCGAGGAAGCTTAAGATAAAGTAGTATCCCCAGGGTTTATATTCAAATTCCTTAGCTTGCAGCATGGTCGTGTACTGAAAACCGCTTTGCACCACGGTCTTATTTTCCTGATAGACCGTAGGAGATCTGGCCGGCTCTATGGTTCTGCCCGAAATGCCAAAAAAGGCAAGGGTCTCCGCACCCAGTGATTGATCTGGATTGAAGTAGAAACCGCTGTAGTTAAGGGAGTTCCATCTGGCAACGACGGAAGCGTTGTATTCTCCCATGGCAACTGGAATGGACGATGTCGCGCTATAAACCGGACCGCGAATCTCATGCACACCGTAGTCGAATATAGCGCCAACAGGATAATAGAGAAGCTCGGGGTGGTCGAGGACGATCAACTTCAGGTTAGGGGTCAGAGGTATCTCAGAGTCCCTGATAAACGAAATTGATGCATTATTCGCCATCTCAATGCAGTCCTCAGATACCTCGGAGAGTTTCATATTGCCGAGAAGGCCTCCTTCAACGAGAACGATCTTAGGCACATCGCTGATTTGGAAGATTCCGTCAACCTCGGCAAATCCCTCTCCATTTGCCCCGCGCATGGCATTGGTCAGGTGGACCAGAATCACCGGCAGGTCATTTACTTTATAGACAAAATTTTCTCCAATGGCAACAACAGAAGCATAGACCGGCTTGCCATTCTTTATCAAAACAAAATTGACCGATCCCTTGGTATCAGAGATCTCGGCTGCACCCAGGATATACCCCTGCTGAAGAGTGATGGCCTTGCTGTTGGTCAGAGTCTGGGTGCTGTCATCATCCATCAGCACCTCTCTCAGATCTCCTTTGCTCAATGAGCTGATTTTGTCGGTGAGTGAGCTGGCAGGATAGCCGGCAAGATACGGCTTGCCCAGAAATGCCACGCCACAGAAGCTGCCCCAGGGCTCATACTCAAAAGGCTGCATCCATGTCTTCGAGGAATAGACGATATGGCCCTTCTCTGCCGTCCGCCCATTCAGATCAACTCGCAGCTGCTCTCCGCCCAGATCCTTGTCAATGTCATAGTAGAACCAGCCGAAGTCATCCGCCCACCAGATGTTGCTGATGTCGCTCAGATGACCGCGTACAAAGGCCGCTTCCACCGGCTCCTGTGCAATGGAATTCGACATCAGCACGAAAAGCAGAGCAAACATTGCTGCTGCAGCCAAAAGCAAGATTGTTCTGATCTCCATCTACCTCTCAAGAATCATTCCTGGGTAAGCTGTATATCCTATGGATGATGTACATCCGCAGCGGAGTTAGATGTCATCTATTAAACACGTTGCGATATACGGCAAGGGCGGAATCGGCAAGTCGTGCACAGCTTCGAACGTAGCCGCCGCCTGTGCCGAAGAGGGTCACAGGGTATTGATGGTTGGTTGCGATCCCAAGAGCGACTCGAGCATAACGCTGGTGGGGAGGAGGATTCCCACCATGATGGACCTCATCTTAGCCGGAGGAGAGATTCGGGAGAAAGATGTTCTTTTCGAGGGGTACAAGGGCGTTTTATGCATTGAGGTGGGCGGCCCGGAGCCGGGAGTCGGCTGCGCCGGGCGGGGAATTATCGTTGCCATAGATTTCCTGCGCAAGGTCTCCAAGGCTATGGAAAACGTGGATCTCGTCCTGTACGATGTGCCGGGGGACATTGTATGCGGCGGATTTTCTGCGCCCATCCGAAAGGGGCTGGTGAGCCAGGCCTACATCATCTCGTCAGGCGAGTACATGCCGCTTTATGCTGCAAACAACATCAGCAAAGGTTTGCGCCGCCTGAATACCCCGCTGGCGGGCGTGATCTGCAACTCTCGCGAGGCCGCTGCAGGGCGGGAGAAGGAGATTGCGGAGAGGTTTGCCGAGGAACTGAACAGCCGGCTGGTGGCTTTCATCCCCAAGGACCCCATTGTGCAGCAGTGCGAGAGGAACGCGGTGACGGTGATCCAGGGCGCGCCGGATTCGAGCATAGCGGATGTCTACCGGGCGCTGGCCAGGGAGATCATGTCAGGAGCAGAGCCGCAGATGCCGCAGCCGCTGAGCGATGAGAGGCTTCGGGAGCTTTCCTTTGAGTGAGAGCAGCGAGGAAAGATGAGTGATCAATGGGCAAAGATATGAGAGGCGATAAAATGCAAGCGGACTGTCCGCGGATACTCATAGCAGGCGATCGCAGCTCCAGCGGCAAGACCACCATTGTGGCCGGCCTGCTCTCCGCCCTGAGAGGCCGGGGATTGGAGGTTCAGCCCTTCAAGGTGGCAATGGACTACATCGATCCCAGCTACCACACCTGGATAACCGGAAGAAGCTGCCGCAATCTGGACGGCTATCTGATGACCCGGGCCGCAGTCGAGGAGATTTATGCCCATGCCGCTAAAGGGGCAGACATCGCGGTGATCGAAGGGGTGCGCGGCCTTTACGAGGGATTCGATGGCGACCTGGGCAGCACTGCGCAGATAGCCAAGCTTCTGCGCACTCCGGTGATCTTTGTGGTCGATGCCAGAAGCATCACCCGAAGCTGCGCGGCCCTGGTTAAAGGTTACATGGACTTTGACAGAGATGTGCAGTTTCAGGGAGTCATTCTCAATAAGGTTGGATCGGAGAGGCACGCTCAGAAGGCGATCAAGGAGATTGAGCGGCACGCAGGAGTGGAGGTCGTAGGCGTCATACGGCGAAATGAGGATATGCATCTTGCCATGCGCCATCTGGGTCTGGTGCCGGTTCTGGAGGGAAAGACCCGGCATGAGGGTTTCGCGGAGCGGGTGGACAGGATCCGGCAAATAGTGGAAGAGGGCCTGGACCTGGACCGCATTCTGGAGATCGCTAAAGAGGCGCAGCCTCTGCCGGATGTCGAGCCAGACCTCTACCGAGAAAATGCCCTGGGCGAGGATCTCCGAATAGGCGTCGCTCAGGATGAGGCTTTCAATTTCTATTACCGGGATAACCTGGAAATGATTGAGCTGGCCGGAGCCCAGGTGGTGCCCTTCAGCCCGGTGCACGACAGGGCGCTTCCTCCCGTGGACGGGATCTACATCGGCGGCGGCTATCCGGAGCTGTATGCCCGGGAGCTGTCCGAGAATACTGGCATGCGGCAGTCGCTCCTGCGGGCCCATGAGAAGGATCTTCCCATTTACGCGGAGTGCGGCGGCCTGATGTACCTGGCGCGGGAGATAGAATGGGATGGCGAGCGACATGATATGGTCGGGCTGGTGCCGGGAAGATCGCAGCGCGGCAGCACGCGGGTCGTCAGCTACGTGCACGGTGCGCTCACCCAGGACTGCCCGCTCGGCCCGAAGGGGACGGCCATCATGGGTCACGAGTTTCACCACTCCGAGATGCTGATGGATGAAGGGGTCAAGTACGCCATCCGGCTGGAGAGGGGTACAGGCATCAAAGACGGCTGGGACGGGATGAGCGAAGGCAATTTGCTGGCCAGCTACACCCACATCCACAGCGCTTCCTTCCGTGGATTTCCGACGGAGTTTCTCAGGGCTTGCAGAAGGAGATAAGTCGGACACCACGGCAGCTCGTCTATCAACAGGCTCTCCCTTTTTTTCCAAAGTCCGGCCAGAGAGCGAAATTATTGAAGTCTGCGCAGGAAATGACTGCTGCCACCCAAGCGCAAGGATAAGTACCATGCGTGAAATGCTAGCCGTCGTGAGGTGCAGCAAATGAAAGCTATCTCTCATCTCCCGGAGGTCTAAATGAGCGAAAAAACGCACATCTGTTCCTGGAAGATCGCCTTTGCTCTGGACAATCCCATTCGCAGGCTCATCCACAATCCTCAAAAGATCCTTGGCGGGTACATCAAAGCGGGACAGACGGTGCTCGATCTCGGCTGCGGGCCGGGCACATTCTCCGTCGCTATGGCTAAAATGGTAGGCGAATCCGGAAAGGTCATTGCAGTCGATGTCCAGGAGGAGATGCTCCAATTGGTGAGGGAAAAAGCGGCCCGACAGGGACTGCAAGCAAGAATAGTCACCCATAAGAGCGGCCCTGGAGGCATCGGCTTATCCGAGAAGGTGGATTTTGCCCTGGCATTCTACATGGTCCACGAAGTGCCCGATGCGGGAGCGTTCCTCAAGGAGGTGGCATCTCTGCTCAAACCCAATGGAAAGCTGCTCATCGTAGAGCCAAAGATGCATGTTTCTCCAGAGGCTTTTGAAAGGACGGCCGAAGTTGCCAGGCGGACGGGATTGAAAATAGTCTCCGAGCCAAGGGTCCGCTTCAGCAGAAGCAAGCTATTTCAACTTGGCTCAGGATGAACCACTTAAATATTGGAGATAAAACCAGCATGATCCTCAGGCAGGGATCATACCCAAGAGATGAAAAACCAGGCGAGTCACAGGCAGCGCTGATATGAGCAGTGAAGGCTTCAGGAGGGATGTGGGTAACCACCCTATCCTGTTTTCCGGATGTTTTTCATGTGAAAAGATCTATCCCTAAAATCAGATCCGCTCTCTGAAGCCCTCCTGTCCGATGAGGGGAACGAAGATCACGCCCATCTTCTTTTCCACGCAAAAGCCGTTGTTTCTGGTTACCAGATAGAGTTCCTGGTAGTCGCTTCCCACGGGCAGGACCATCTTGCCGCCCACCTTCAGCTGCTGCTTGAGCGGCTCCGGGACCTGGGGCGCGGCTGCGGCCACGCTGATGCGGTCGTAGGGGGCGTGCTCTGGCAGGCCGAGGCTGCCATCGGCCTCGATCATAGTCACATTCTTTATTCCCGCTCTCAACAGGTTCTCTCTGGCCTGGGCCGCCAGCTCCGGCCTGCGCTCCACTGAATAGACCTGCCCACTTGAGCCTACCATCTCCGCGATCACCGCGGCATGATAGCCGCTTCCTCCCCCCACCTCCAGGACGGTCATCCCCGGATGAAGGTC
>JGI20214J51650_10002286_pt1 | contig 12082 bp, 13 predicted proteins | sample WetSurMetagenome_FD_51650 | JGI IMG/M metagenome (IMG submission 51650)
CGATGCCGCAGAATATGGCAGCGATGGCAATCTCCAGCCAGGGCGGATTTTCCAGGCTGTTCATGACGCACCCGCCATTGGATGAACGCATCGAAGCCTTGCGTGCGGGAAAATAAGCGATAGCGATGTGCAGAAACAAAAACGGCGGGATTAACCCGCCGTTTTTTATTCAGTCGTCGTCATCGAATTTCTGGCGCGGCGGATTGCCGTCATACACCAGGCTTTGCCGGTGTTGCAGATAGGCATCCCGAATGAAGCTGTAACGGTCGATGACTGCATCATCCAGCACTTTCTCCTGTTCCAGCAGGCCGACACGTGTATCCAGGCCCTCGACAGCCCAGGCGCTGTTGCGCGTCGGAACATCTTTGGTGTTGCTGATGACGCTAAAGTAGCTGTCCGTGTAGACTCCCGTGCCGTCGCGTATCGTACTGGGCCCCAGGATAGGCAACACCAGATACGGACCGCTGGGAACCCCCCAATAACCGAGTGTTTGACCGAAATCTTCGTTGTGCTTTTCCAGACGGTCAGTGATATTGATCAATCCGAAAATACCAAAAGTGGTGTTGAAAACCACGCGCGCGCCATCGCTGGCAGCTTGCCTGAATTTCAATTGCAAAATGTCGTTGGCAGTAACCACCACATCGTCCAGATTGGAAAAGAAGTTGCTGACCATGGTCTTGATGGGATTGGGCACGACCTTGTTATAACCCTGTGCAACAGGTTTGACTACGGCCCGGTCAAGTGTGTCATTGAATTTGTAGACGCCGCGGTTGAAGGATTCGAAGGGATCTTTTTCCTGGGTGTATGCACTGAGATTGATTGAGCCGCAACCTGTCAACAACAGATTTGCAAACAGCAGGATGGATATTCGCATCAAAAGCATGAACATGTAGGTGAGCCGAAAGAATAGTTTTGATTATAGAGGGAAATCGGCGCCTGTTGCATCCGTCTTGTTGCAATCTACGCAAAGCGTTTAGTATGCACGACTATGGATATTTCAACTTCGTCGAATAGCCGCCAGACTTCGTTGCGCATCGGGGCTTTGTTCCTGGTGCTGGCGTTTCTTGAACTGACCTGGCTGCACGCACTATCTCCATTGGAAAATCGCCTGTCCGACTGGTTCGTGCGTCAGCAGGCGCAGGGCTTGGTGCCGGACAAGGACATCGTTATCGTTGATATCGACGATGCCAGCCTTGCGCGCATGCAGGATACGGCCGGAAGCTGGCCTTGGCCCCGTTCGGTGCATGGCGAATTGGTGCACGGGATCGCCAAACAGCAGCCCAAGGCCATCGTGTTCGACATCCTGTTCAGCGAACGCGATGAATTCAGGCCGGATAGCGATCGCGAGTTCAATCGTTCCCTGCAAGGATTGAACAATGTGTATTTCCCGATGGTGAGGCGCGATGCCGAGTTGGACAGGCAGGGCGCTCCGGTCGTACAAGTGGCGACCATGCTCGGTTTGCAGCGCACGGAACATGCGGACGACAACGCGCGCATTGCCGTGCTGCCGCCCTTGGCGGTGGATCCGGCGCACTGGCGTGCGGGTACGATCAATTTCGTGGAAGATTCCGATGGGGTGGGGCGGCGTTACCAGCTTTATACGGATGCTTACGGCTGGCTTATCCCGTCGTTACCGGTGCGCGTGGCCCAGGATCTGGGTTATATCGTGCCGAAGCAGCCGGACATGATACTGGCCTGGCGCGGGGAATCTGGAGCGTTCAAACATATTTCCTATGCGGATCTGTACGAGGATTTCAATCGCGAGCATGCGCAGCGTGCTCCGGACGAGTTGAAAGGCAAGATCGTCATCATCGGTACGGCTGCAACCGGTTTGCACGATGTGCGCGTAACGCCGATGGCCAGTCTGTATCCGGGCATGGAGATATTGGCTACCGCGATCGACGACCTGAAGAACCAGCGCATGATGCACCGTACGCACGGTGACTTTGCCCTGTATTTGGCGTTCCTGTTGCTGGCCCTGTTGAACATCGCCTTCCTGCGAGGCATGAATGCGATCAAGGTGGGAGTGGCACTGCTCGCCACCAGTCTGCTGGCTCTGCTCTTCAGTTACCTTGCGGTAGCCCGGCTTTACCTGCTGCCGGTGCTGTTGCCTCTGATGCTGGCCTGGGCCTGTTACTTCGTGTTTGCCCTGCGCGAATATCTGCTCGAGCGCAAATCGCGCGAACAGGCGGTGCAGATGTTCAGCCGTTTCGTCAATCCGCACGTGGTAAAAGAGTTGGTGGCACATGGCGGTTTGAGTCGCGCGGGAGAAAGTCGCCAGATCACCATCCTGTTTTCCGACATACGCGGCTTTACCACCTTGTCGGAAAAACGCACGCCGCAGCAGGTGGTCGATCTGCTGAATCGTTATTTCACCCTGCAGGTCGAGGTGGTGTTCCGTCACGGCGGCTCGCTGGACAAGTTCATCGGCGATGCCATCATGGCGTTCTGGGGCGCTCCGCTGGATGATCCGGATCATGCACGCCATGCGGTGGAGGCGGCGATAGAGATGGGCGAGGTGTTGCAGCGGTTCAAGAAAGAATTGGGCGAGGAAGATGCGAATTTCGATGTCGGCATCGGCATCCATACCGGCCCGGCGGTGGTGGGGCTGATCGGCTCCGAACAGCGTCGCGAATACACAGCCATCGGCGATACGGTCAATCTGGGCAGCCGCATCGAAGGCCTGACCAAGGGCGTCTCGCGCATCCTGGTTTCGCGCGAGACGATGGAAGCCTGCGGCGATGCATACCAATTCAAGTCATTTGGATCGTTTAAAGTCAAAGGTCGCGAGCAGGAAGTAGAGTTGTTTGCGCCGGTCGAAAAGGAAGGAGCTAGATAATGAGGAACGTCATTGCATTATGTTTGCTGCTCGGCTTCGTGCCGGCAGCCTGGGCCGGGGGGTACGCCTACACAATTCGCTCCACCGAACTGAAAGCGAAACCCTACACCGATGCTCAGACACTGACATCGTTGCCCCCTCGCAGCAAGGTCGAAGTGCTGGGGCGGCAAGCAGGCTGGACTCACGTCAAATCGATCTCTTTCAGCGGCTGGGTGAAAATGCTGAACCTGCAACTGGAAGCGAATGACCAGAACAGGCGAGGAGACAACGGTTTGAGTGCCTTGTTCAATGTCGCCTCCACCGGCAGAAGCAGCAGCACGGTGACCACCGGGATACGCGGTCTGTCGGAGGAACAGCTGAAGAACACAAAGCCCAACCCGCAGGAACTGCAGGCCGCAAAACGGTATGCCGTGAGCCGGCAGGAAGCACAGCGTTACGCCGCTGCCGGAAAATTGCACGCGCAAAGTATGGATTATCTGGATGGAGGCCAATAAATGAATACGAATCGGACGATAGTCTTGTTGTGCCTGCTGGCTTCGGCATTACCCGCTGCTGCTTTCGATCTGGGTAGCATCGACTGGCAAAAAGCGGTCGATACGGTGAAAAAAGTGCAAAAAGCCAATACCGATATCAATGAGCCGCAAGAGATCGCGCTGGGCGAAGGGATTGCCAGCAATTTGCTGGGCGCGGCCCCTCTACTGGACAATCCTGCGGCACAGCAATATGTGAACCGCGTCGGACGCTGGCTTACTCTGCAAACGGAACGACCCGATCTGCCCTGGCAATTCGGTGTGCTGGACGACAACGATGTGAATGCCTTCGCCGCACCCGGCGGCTACGTGTTCATTACCAAGGGACTGCTGGCGCAAATGAACAGTGAAGCGGAGCTGGCTGGCGTGTTGGNGCACGAGATTTCGCATGTGCTGCGCAAGCATCATTTGCAGGCCATCAAAAAGGGGGCGCGAACCGAGTTGCTGTCCGATCTTGCAAGCGAGGCGCTGAAGAACAATGGCACCAATCCCGCGCTGACCAAGCTGGTCAGCGCGGGAACGGAAGTGTATGCGCGGGGTTTGGACAAGAACGACGAGTTTGAGGCTGATCGCATGGGCGTGGTGATCGCTGCGCGGGGTGGTTANGATCCATACGGATTACCCGCGGTGTTGCAGACTCTGCAATCGCTCAATCCAAACGATTCCAGCGTGGCCTTGATGTTCAAGACACATCCGGCACCGGCGGATCGTCTGAGTCTGCTCGATAAGGAGATGACCGGCCAATTCAACAATTTTGAGAATCAGCCCGACCTCGCGCCGCGTTTTCTTCAGGCATTGGGTGCGGGAAAGAAATAAGCCTTGCCGGACTGGCAGTCTGCCGGACTCTGGATAGGCTGACGAGGGGCAATGCGAACCCGCTTAAAACCGGGGCATTACAAATCAGACAGGGGCTTGTCGGCAAGCTTGTCGTCTTTGGTTCTTAATTGCCCGATTACCTCAATCAAAGATTTATCCAAAGCGAGCAATTCGGATTCGGATAATCCCTGCAGAGCTTCCGGCAGTATTCCTTCCGCAGGCCCCGGTGCCTTTTTCAGGATCCTTGAGGCTTCTTCGGTCAGGCACAGTCCGACTCGTCTCTGATCTTCCTTGCTTCGTTCTTTTATTACCAGTCCTCGCGTCACAAGTTTCTCGATCAGTTGACTGCAGGTCGATTGGTGTATTGACAAACGCTCGGCCAGTTCGGAAACGCCGATATCGGGAGTCTTTGCCACCTCCTGCAATATCCACAATTGTGAACCGGTGACTCCGCAGGCCTCTTCCACTTCCCGAAAATGTTGGCGAACAGAGCCAAAAATGATGCGAAATTTCTTAAGCACCTGAATCGAAAGCTGGCTTTTGTTGAGCTTGGCCAATTTATTGCCTCTTTCTGGGGATTGTGCAACCCGGTTTGGGATCACCTGTCACGGAGAAAACATTTATATCATATGTATTCATGTCAACTTAATTCACTCCGATGCGTTTAAGGCAATGCTTTGGTTGGTTTTGATTTGTTAAATTATTGGTAAGGGAATATATCATGAAAAAAATTGCATTCGTTCTGGCTTCATTACTGGTAGCCGCATGCTCGTCCACCCACAAGGCCGATACAGCGGCGGCACCGCAAGCTGTGCCGCAAACGACCGCCAGCCCTGTGACTGCATCGCCGACGCCTGCCGAGTTGGCTGCGAACAAGCTCGCTGCCGAACTGCAATATCTTCAAAAGGAGAATGTCTATTTCGATTTCGACAAGTATGCCGTAAAGCAGGAATATCAGGATGCGATTCAGAAGCAGGCGGCATTCATCAAGGGGCACAAGAATGACGTGGTCACTCTGGAAGGCAATGCGGACGAGCGCGGGAGCGAGAAATACAATCTGGCTTTGGGAAACAGGCGTGCAAAAGCTGTCCTGAAAAGCCTGGAACGCCTGGGTGTGCCGGCCTCCCAGATCAGGACTGTGAGCTTCGGGAAAGATCATCCGCGCCTCGCGTGCCACGAAGAGAAATGTTGGAAAGAGAATCGCCGGGTCGATTTCGCGCACAAGCTTAACTAGCAATAGTGGCTGTATTGTCAGCAGGATCTAGAGCGAGTCCGGCTTTGCCGGGCTTCCCGGATCCAATGCAGTCTGGTCGCGCGCTGGCGAAATCAATCCGGATCCATCGCCAGGTCGCGTACTGTGCAAGCAGTGTTCCCAGTTCGATTCATTTGTCAAAATACCGAAATTTGCAAAGGTAGTTTGATGATGGACAAGGGAAGACGCAATGCGATTGTAGTGACCGTCCTTTACATTGCTTTCCTGTGTGGAGCGTGGATCTGGTTTCATCCGTACTTCGTAAACCAGCGAGTTCGCGGTCATATATCAATCGGCGCAAGTGCCCAAGAGGTCGAGAAAGCATTTCAGGTAAGGCCTTACGACTTTCCGGGCTCGGCATATTGTGGAATGGACGGCCCGTCTAACGTCACCCGGATTGCAATTGACGAAACCGCGAGGATTCCGCTGCTGCCGGTCCCTATGGTTATGGTCACGACGACCGTTTTTTGCTTTGATCGCAACGACAAGTTGGTNGGCACAAAATCCGAAAGATGGATTGATGAATTATAGGATCGCCAGTAGTCTTGCGAATTGTTCGCAAGCACTATTGCCGGTGTTGGTTACCCTGCTCATCCCGCGAGTATCCGCATTGCATTCGACCGTCTTCGCCGACCATATACTCTCCAGGCACTGAAATCGAATTTGTATGGTTTCCTGAGTTTGAAAAAATAGGACTGGTGGCGCAGTACAGGGTATTGATCAAGCGGATAAAATGTCGGTTCAACACAATCGGTGACACTTAACATGATAGAAACGCTCACTTTAATTACGCTTTGTGTCTTGTTTCTGGTTTTCTTTCGTCCCGGCAAGACGCCCCCCCTTCAGAATCAGCTGGTGATCGAACGGCCGGGCCAGTACAAGATTATTCTCGCGCCAAAATTGAATTTGGCTCAACCCTTCATTGAAGCGATTATTGTTCGATTTAAATTGAATGCTTCGGCACAACACGGCAATGCCAGGCAATTCTTTGCGGTAAGCGACAGGCAAGTGTCCACTGCCAATGGTGCTGTCTACTTGCTGGCGATCATCGTTCGCGAGGGCAAGATTTACTTCATGGCGGTTCAGCCAGCGTCGGCCAATCGCGCAAATTACCTTGAAACCATAAAAGCCGGTGCAACAGATCTGCTCACCGGTTTTCCGGACAGTGACGAAAACAGCAAAGCGCTTGAAGAAGATCTTTTCAATGCGGTTCAGGAAGCCTCTCGGGAGAGAGGGATCGCTGTTGAACTATTGAAGGACTAGTCCCTGACATTTGCTGCATCAGTCCAAATGGCGCATTTAGTGTTTGCGAATGAAATTCTCGGCGAGTGTGTGAAATAACGGTGTGGGACACACCAGTCTCGAGCTCAGTTTGGCAATGAACGCTGCAGCCATCAAAGGCAATATCATTTCGTGGTTGTCTATCATTTCCATGACGATGACGAACGCAGTGATGGGGGCCTGGGTAACTCCGGAAAAGTAGGCAACCATTCCAATTATGATCACCGCTCCGGCCGGCACTGAAGTGAACAAGTGTGCGATATTGGCACCGAATCCGGCACCTGCGGAAAGTGTGGGCGCCATGAGTCCGCCGGGTATTCCGCTGACGTAGGAAATTGCCGTCGCCGCCATCTTCAGCAGTCCATAACTCTCGGGCAGTACGGTACTGCCATCGATGAGCGATTTCGCTTCGCTGTAGCCGCTGCCATAGGTCGTATTGCCGGATGCCAGCCCCACCAGCGCGAGTAGCAGTCCACATAGTGCCGCAAAGGCGATCGGCTGTGTCCGCATCCAGGTTCCGATCCTTCCCGTCAGTCCTTTGTTGATTTCGATCAGCATGCGACTGAATACGCCGCCAAGTAAGCCTCCTGCCATGCCGCAGATGACGACTACTCCCCATTCGCGACCAAAGGCAAGCGATTGTGAAGTGTGTCCGAAATAGGAGTAGTTGCCGAGCAGGGCAAGCGAGGTGATGCCGGCGATGATCACGGTCATGAGTATGGTCGAACTGTTGTGTTCTTCAAAAGACCGGCTCATTTCCTCGATTGCGAACACGATGCCGGCCAAGGGGGTGTTGAAGGCGGCAGCAACCCCGGCTGCGGCGCCGGCAAGTATCAATCCCTTGTCCAGGTCATGTTTGGGGAAACGTGCAAACTTGCCCAGGCTATGCATGATGGATGCGCCGATCTGGACTGAGGGTCCCTCGCGACCTACCGAAGTTCCAAGCATCAGCCCGGTGATAGTGAGAAAGATCTTTCCAGTCGTCACTCTCAAGGAAAGCACCTGCTCTCGGATATTGCTATTTTCGTGGGGGTCAAGCGCCGCGATGGTTTGGGGAATGCCGCTGCCTTGCGCGCCGGGAAAAAATTTCCTGGTAAGGATGACGATGAACACGAGTCCCAAAGGCGTAAGCAACAAGGGAAGATAAGGGGAAATCGCGAGCAGCCTGTGGAAAACACCGTTCGCCCACTCGCAGGCTATCGCAAACACAATCGCAACCAAGCCTACGCTGATCGCTCCGCACCAGAATACAAGCCTGCGTTTCCAATCCAGGATCAGAATATTCTCCAAAAGATAAATCCCAACATCCGGTGGCTGCAATATCGACAACTCATTTCTGATTGCACAAATTGACTATGAATATTGTCCATGCCGTCTGTAGCCTCTTCCAATGCGGCCCAACCCCATAACATTCTTGCTGAAAAATCGGTCCTTCTCGAGTTCCTTCTTGCGGCTCACGCTTTATGAACGCTCCCCGCACATATTATGCATCGTTATTTAACATTTATATAAATATTATTTATGTAAACCAATTTAACTGCCATTCGTTAATAGTCGGGCTTCGTATGTTTTCGATCAATTAATAAGGAGTTTGGTTATGAAAAAGCTGACTGTAATTTTGGCTTCGCTGATGGTTGCCGCATGCGCTTCATCACAAAAAACAAGCACTTCACAAGCGCCGCAATCAAGTGAGATGAATGCTTCAACCGTTGCAAGTGCGGCCGCCAATTCGGCAGCACAAACGGAATTGGACAGGCTGAATGCTGAAATACAGCAACTGCAGAAGCGGAGCGATTACTTTGACTACAAGAAATATGTCATCAAGCCCCAGTATGAGAGCGTGATCCAGAAAGAAGCCGAATTCATCAAGTCCCACAAGAATGACTTCATTACTCTGGAAGGGAATGCGGACGAGCGCGGAAGTGACGGGTACAACCTGGCTTTGGGTGAAAAGCGGGCAGAGGCAGTTCAAAAGAGCCTGCTAAAGTATGGTGTACCGGCAGGACAAATCAAGTTGGTCAGCCTGGGCAAGGAAAAACCACGCCTTACGTGTCATGAAGAAAAATGCTGGAAAGAGAATCGCAGGGTCGATTTTGTGCATAAGCTGGGTTAGTAATACCCCGCTGAGGGAAGGCTGATCAAAAAATCGGTCTTCCCCCACTCCTGATTAAAATGCGGCCCTGAAGTCGTTTGGAGGTCTGCAGTGGACGATTGGCTGATCATCGGCGCTTTGGGAGTTCTGTTTCTGATTGTCATCCGCTTTGGGCAGCAGCAATCGCCCGATATGCCGCACGGATTGGATGACCGGACTATCGTCAGTTCATATTCGCAACCAAATTGAATTGGTCACCGGCCCCTGTTTCGGGGAAATGGGCTTTAAGGTTTCAATGCGCCTCTAGCGCGTCGGCGGTTCGAGATCGGAGTTCCGGAATATGAATTTGCCGCGTTTGCGGTCGGCAAAGTAGTGCTCAAGCGTGTAGCGTATCGGGCGGAATGCCAGCGTATCCCACGGTATCTCGTCTTCAGCGAAAAGCTCAACTTCCAGGCTCTCGACGCCGGGAGAAAAGTCCAGATCGAGCAGCGTGGCACGATACAGCAACTGTACCTGGTTGATGTAGGGAAGGTTGTACATCGCGTAAAGTTCCAGCATGTCGATACGTGCATTGGCTTCTTCCAGGGTTTCGCGCGCAGCGGCCTGGGCTGTCGTCTCGCCGTTCTCCATGAAGCCTGCCGGCAATGTCCACAGGCCGTGACGCGGCTCGATGGCGCGGCGGCAAAGCAGGATGCGTCCATCCTTCCACTCGGGTATGGCGCCGACGATCAGCTTGGGGTTCTGGTAGTGGATGGTATTGCAGACGGTACAGACATGCCGTTCGCGGTGATCGTCCTGAGGCAGGGAAAGCTCAACCGGTGCGCCGCATTCTGAGCAGAATCTCACGGTATCAGTCCCAGAACTTCCACCAAGGCTCGGGATTCAGCGGAGATACCTTGGCTTCGGGTCGGACACCGTCCTTGGCGATGTTCAGGGCAAGGACGCGTTTTGTGTCATCGCGCAGGTCCGGCATTCCCATTGCGTCATAGGCTTGCACCAGGATCTGCAGGGCATCCCGCGTCTGCGGTGTTTGCGGAAAATCGATCAATACGCCCTTGGCACGGTTTGCCGCCGCGACATAGGCACCGCGGCGCAGGTAATAATCCGCCACATGGATCTCCGCACGGGCAAGGGTGATCAGCAGGAATTGCATGCGCAGCCGCGCGTCCGGCGCGTACTTGCTGTCCGGGAAGTGTGAGACCAATTCCTTGAACGAATTGAAAGAATCGCGCAAAGCGGCGGGATCGCGTTCCGCCGGATCCTGTTTGAACAGGGTGCCGAACAGGCTGTTGATGTTCTCGTTGAAGTTGATGAGTCCCTTGAGGTAGTACACGTAATCGAGATGGGAGCTCGTGGGATACATCTTGACGAATTGATCCAGGGCGCCAAGTGCCGGGGCAGGTTCGCTGTGTTTGTAATAGGCGTAGGCGATCTCCATTTGCGCCTGTTGCGCGTAACGGCCATACGGATAACGCGATTGCAGCGTCTCAAACTGTTTCACGGCTTTTTCGTAGTTTTCATCTTTCATCTGCTCCTGCGCTTTGGCATAGATCTCGTCGGCGGACAAGTTCTTCATTTCATCCTTGACGGGATCAGAACTGCAAGCGACTAACGTGAGCAGGAGGAAAACGGCTAAACTATGGCGCATGATAAAACCCGAAGATGATTTACCCGATTATAGCAAAGACGACGACTCTGCCGACCTGCTTGAGATGCGTGTTCCGATGGAAGACGGCGGGCTGCGCCTCGACCAGGCGCTCGTTAGACTGTTTCCGGAGTACTCGCGCAGCCGTTTGCAGGACTGGATAGAGCAGGGGCTGGTTACGGTCAACGGCACTGCAGGAAGTGTCAAGCAAAAAGTGTGGGGAGGGGAGACAGTCTGCGTATCGCCGCAGATACATCCCTCCGAGCAACCCTACCAGGCTGAGGATATTCCGCTCGACATCGTCTATGAAGACGATGACATCCTCGTCATCAACAAGCCGGTCGGGCTGGTGGTGCACCCGGGCAGCGGGAACTGGAAGGGCACGCTGCTCAATGCATTGTTGCATCATGCTCCACAACTTGCCGAAGTGCCGCGCGCTGGCATCGTGCACAGGCTGGACAAGGACACCAGCGGTTTGATGGTAGTGGCCAAGACGCTCATTGCACAGACCGCGCTGGTGAGGCAGATGCAGTCCCGCAGTGTGAAGCGCGAATATCTTGCGCTGGTATGGGGGGAGCTGGATTACGGCGGCGTTATCGATCTGCCCATCGGGCGTCATCCATCGCAGCGCGTGAAGATGGCGGTGATCGAGGGGGGCAAGGAAGCGGTCACCCATTACAGCGTGGAAGCGAATTTCCCCAGCTGCACTTTATTGCGTTGCAGACTCGAGACCGGGCGCACACACCAGATCCGCGTGCATCTGACGCATCTCGGCCATCCCCTGATCGGCGACAGCGTGTACCAGAAAGGCGTGCAGAAATGCGCGCTACCGTTGCGCGAACTGTTGAACAAGTTTCCGCGGCAGGCACTGCATGCGACGAAATTGGCGCTGGAACACCCCGTTACCGGCGAAACGATGGAATGGAATGCGCCGCTGCCGGAGGATATGGAACAGCTGCTGGATCAGATCGATGAGGCAAGCGATGGCATTGCTTGAGCATTGTATCGTCCCGGACTGGCCAGCGCCGGCGAACGTGAAGGCCCTGCAAACGACGCGCCACGGCGGCATCAGCGCTGCCCCGTATGACACATTTAACCTCGGTTCGCATGTCGGCGATAACCCGCAAGCCGTTGCGCGCAACCGCCAACTGCTGGAGCCGCTCGTGCCGAGTGAGCCTGTGTGGCTCGAGCAGGTGCATGGCACCGTTGTCGCCAATGCAGATGCAGCATCTTGCCGCGTTCAGGCCGATGCCTGCATCGCGCGCCATCGCGGTGCGGTGTGCGTGGTGATGACCGCAGATTGCCTGCCTGTGTTGCTGTGCGACGAGGCGGGCACAGTGGTCGGTGCGGTGCATGCGGGCTGGAAGGGATTGGCAGCCGGCGTCATCGAAGCGACTGTCAAGGCGATGAATGTTGCGCCGCACAAGCTGATGGCATGGTTCGGTCCCGCGATCGGGCAGGAAGCATTCGAGGTGGGTGCCGAGGTGCGCGCCGCTTTCATTGCGCATCAGGCGCGGGCCGCCGAGGCATTCGTGGCACATGGCGGGGAAGGTAAATACCACGCTGACATCTACCTGCTTGCGCGCCAGCGGCTTGGGGCGTTGGGCATCAAAAAAGTCAGTGGGGG
>JGI20214J51650_10002287_pt1 | contig 12081 bp, 11 predicted proteins | sample WetSurMetagenome_FD_51650 | JGI IMG/M metagenome (IMG submission 51650)
CGGGGTGCAGACTCCAACGCTCGCACCTTTGGAGCGGATCGTAAGCGTTTCAGAGTGTTCGCGGCTTCTCGGTATCGGTCTGACGGAAACAGCAATGGCTGAGCTCCTCAGGAAGATGCGATTCGGTGCCGAACCGGCAGGGGTGGACCGGGTGAAGGTGCAGGTGCCCTGTTACCGGGCCGATATCATGCATGACTGGGATCTTTTCGAGGACGTGGCAATAGCGTTTGGCTATGACAAGCTCGAGGCTCTTCCGCCAAAAACCTTCACCGTGGGAAAACCCAACCCGATACCCGTCATCGCCGCTCTCGCCCGCGAGGTGTTATGCGGCCTTGGTTATTTTGAGGTGATGCCGTTCTCGCTGACAAACGATGAGATCCTCTATGCGAGGATGCAGCGGCCGGAACGACCAGGAGTCCTCCGTGTCATCCATCCGATAAGTACCGAAAACACGGTAGTCAGGACCGACCTCCTGCCTTTATTGCTCGAGTTCCTTGCCCTGAACCGGCACCGCGAGCTCCCGCAGCGCCTCTTTTCAGTAGGAGACGTTGTGGACTCCTGCCTCACCCACCAGCAGGCAGCCGGTGTCAGCACTCATCCTGAAGCGGACTTCTCGGAAGCATATGCAACCGCGGATGCGGTACTCCATGAGCTCTCTCTTGATTATAGAGCAGAGGAGTCGGCAGACCCTGCATTCATTGAAGGGCGCCGTGCTGACATCATTGTTGCCGGCGGAAAAATCGGGGTATTTGGTGATATCCATCCAGCCGTGCTGAACGGGTTTGGCCTCGAGCATCCCGTCGCCGCTTTTGAGATCGATCTCAGAGCCGTACCGGGATACCCCGGGATGCCAGGTACTCTTTGACCTGGCGCACCGTGTACTCGCCATAGTGGAACACGCTTGCAGCAAGGCAGGCATCTGCTTTTCCTTCGACAAATCCCTCATAGAAATGTTCAAGCGTTCCAACTCCCCCGCTGGCGATGACAGGGATACCAACCGCTTCCGATATTGCCCTTGTGACCGGAATATCGAAACCATGTTTTGTTCCATCCGTCTCCATGCTGGTGAGCAGGATCTCTCCGGCACCCCGCTGTTCTGCATCACGGGCCCAGGCCACCGCATCAATTCCGGTAGGCTTGCTCCCGCCATAGATCACGACCTCATACCAGCAGACCGAACCATCGGGAAACTGGATCATCGTTGCATCAGGATTTTCCGAGTAATTTTTGCGGACATCCTCTGCTAGCACAACGCACTGTGTACCAAACCGCGAACTCCCTTTATTAATCAACGGGGGGTCGAGCACGGCGCTGGTATTGATACTCACTTTGTCTGCCCCTGCCCTGAGAATCTGCTGGATGTCATCGACTGAGCGTATTCCGCCCCCGACCGTGAGAGGAAGAAAGAGCTGGTCGGCTGCACGGCTGATTACCTCAAGCATGGTGCCCCGCTCCTCCTTTGACGCAGCAATGTCAAGGAACACTACCTCGTCTGCCCCCTGTTCATTATACCGCTGTGCAAGCTCGACAGGGTCTCCCGCATCCCTGAGTGAAAGGAAATGGGTTCCTTTCACCACACGGCCATCCTTGAGATCGAGACAGGGAATTATCCGCCTTGTCAGTGCCATACACCCAAGCGTCTCTCTCGCCACCCTCATCATCCTTTTGACAATTTCGTAACAGTTTATCTGATAAGCGGTGGAACGTAAAGGAATAGGAAAAATGGGAGGGAGATCTGTAACAGGATCCGGTGTCCCCTGCAGTGTGGTGAACTATGAATACGGGAATGCAGAAAATAGAATGGGCACGCCAGTATATGCCGGTACTGGGTGCAATCAGGAAACGGTTTTTAAAGGAACGACCCCTCGAAGGAATCAGGATTGGGATGGCCCTCCATGTAGAGGCTAAAACGGCAAACCTGGTTGCCACACTCGTATCTGGCGGTGCACAGGTCTTCATCACCGGGTGTAACCCTCTCTCCACGCAGGATGATGTTGCGGTCTCCCTTCATTCCATGGAAGGCGTGGAATGTTATGCAAAACGGGGTGCATCCGTTGGAGAGTACTATGCAGCTATTGACAGGGTGCTTGATGCAAAGCCGGTCATCACCGTCGATGATGGAATGGACCTCATTTACCGGATACATACGAAGAGGACCGATCTGATCCCTACAGTTATCGGTGGCTGCGAAGAGACTACAACAGGAGTGCACAGGCTGCGTGCCATGGCACGGGATAAGCAGCTTCTGTTCCCTGTTATTGCGGTCAATGATACCCCGATGAAACGGTTCTTTGACAATGTCCATGGTACCGGCGAGAGCGCACTTACCGCAATCATGGTGACCACGAATGTGCTGATGGCAGGAAAATGTGTTGTGGTTGCCGGATACGGATTCTGCGGCAGGGGCCTTGCACGGAAGCTGCATGGTCTCGGAGCCCGTGTGGTTGTGACAGAAATTGATGCGCGGCGGGCACTTGAAGCCTATATGGATGGTTTTCTCGTTATGCCTATGGACGATGCAGCAAAAATCGGCGAGATCTTCATCACCACTACCGGGAACACATCTGTCATTACTGATAATCATATCTCCAAGATGCGGGACGGTGTCATACTTGCCAATGCAGGGCATTTCAACATCGAGATTGATGTGAAATGGCTGGAGGAACATGCAGACTGTATAGAGCGGCGGGATGGGATCGACAGCTACCAACTTGGGAAAAAAGCTGTGCATGTGCTTGCTGAGGGGAGGCTTGTCAATCTTGCCACCCCGAAGGGGATGGGCCATCCCGTGGAAGTGATGGACCTGAGTTTTGCCCTCCAGGCGCTTTCAGTACTCTATATCGCAGAACATGGGAGAGGGCTCAGTCCGGGTGTTTTTAATGTTCCTGAAGAAATTGACGAAGAGGTCGCCCGGACTAAGCTCCATGCACTTGGTATCACCCTCGATGCGCTTACCCCTGAACAGGAGCATTACATGGGCAGCTGGAGCGAAGGGACCTGAAACCATTGCATTTCATGAGAGGAGCCTCTCCCGGTCACCATAGAGGTATTCCTGTGCGTAACCGGCATACTGTCCGAAATATTCCCTGCCCCTCCTGCGTATCTGCTCATATCCTCCCTTTTCTGATGCGCCGTAATAACGCTGCATGATTCGGGCGATCCAGACATCCACAGGGAACGCCTCGTATTTCCGGAATGCAAAAAGGAGGACACAATCGGCAACTTTTGGTCCCACACCCATAAACCGCATCAGATCCCGGCGTGCCGGATCGTATTCGAGTGCATGAATCCGGTCCACCCAATTGGGGTCGGTGGCGATCTCGCGGGCTGTTGCACAAAGGTACGGCGCACGATAACCGAGACTGCACCGCGAGAGATCACAGGGTGCAGACTCTGCCAGCACTTCAGCCGAGGGGAATGAGTAAAAAACCGATCCCGGGCCCATGGGAATGGCATCCCCAAACGTTTTCGATAGGAGGGCGATCTTTCTCTTGATACTGGGAATATTTGAATATGTTGCACAGATATAGGATGCCAGGCATTCCCATGGTGGTTGGTTCACCAACCGTATGCCGATGCAGTTGGTGATGGCCCGATGGATGACCGGATCACGGTCAAAGGAATTAAAAATAGAGCCAAGATCAGTATCAAGCCCGAAATAGTCACGTATCCGCTCTTTTGAAGTTCCGTTAAAGAAGAGGGTTCGTCCCCTCTGGCGGATCCTGATGACATCTCTCTCCACCACTCCTGTCCACCATTCCCCTGTCTTCTCCCACCTGAAGACCTGGCCGCACCCGAGTGTGAGGTCAAGGGAGAAGGGACTGCTTTTTGGCAGAGTGATGCATGGCATGAATAATGGACTATGTACTCTTCAGAAGGTAAGAGATATCGGAACAACCCCCCTGGCTCAAGTTACCGGGAATGTACCGAACGATGCAGTTTATTTTTTTATCTTCAATCAGCTCTCTTTCACCCTGCACACGTATCCTTTTAACTCAATGGTACAGATGTTCTGATATGGAACTGATCGATACATTACGCATTTTTCTTGAAAATGGCGAGGACTGGGAACGAAAACTGACCTCGATCCGGGGTGTCACGATACTGAAACTTCCCCAGACAAAATCGAGACCAGCATCCCTCGCAATAGAGATAAACCCCCTGACCGAAAAGGGAACCCCTATGAAGAAGAAGGGAGTGATGATCATGGGGCCGTCTGATCTCAAAGCGTTCAGGGAGATTTTTAATAACGAAAAGGTTGAGGTTCTCCTCAATTCCATCGAATCAATTGCGCCGGCACGGAAAGGGGCGAAAGGTGATGAAGGGGATGTGCTCCAGGTATAACCGATATTTTTCCCATTCTTTTTCCTGCTCGTTCCTGGAATAGTCATATATGCCCTCAAAATCAAAATGAGAGTCAATGCAAAATGAGAATCATGGAAGGGTGAGCAAACCCATGGGCAGAACGATGCCATCCTGCTTTCGGTTCGGGTTTGCACTGGCTCCTATTATTATTCTGGCCGCCCTGGTGTTCCTTGCAGGATGCGCGACGGACAACCCGGGACCGGTCAATTCTCCTTCGGCACCAACCTTGGTAGTATATTACACACGAACCGGGGGAATCGCAGCCTTTAATGACAAGCTTGTAGTCTTTGAAAATGGAGATGCGGTATATTCCCGGGGTAACAAAACCGGGGTGTTTACGGTCCCGCCCGCTCAGATCACTGAGCTTCAGACCCTTCTTATGAATTCAGACTTTCCCTCTCTTGCGCAATCATATCCGGCACCTTCACCCGGGGCTGATTATTACCAATACAATATCACCTACCGGGAAAAGACTGTCACTACAGAAACAGGCGGAGTGCCGGATGCCCTCCTTGCAGTATTCGGGCGTCTTGATGCACTTCTCGCTGATTACGCTCCGCTATCCTGATATCAATTCTCTCTTTTTATTCTTGTCCGGTAATTCATCCGATATAAGACGTGCGCCCTGTTCCAGATTGATGAGGGTGCGGACGAAATGGGATGACCGATATGCAGACGGAAAGGTGAATGACAAAAACCCAGGGTGTATACACAAACACTTCAGGTAAAAAAATCGTCATGGAACGAAATATACTCGAATTCCTTTCCTCATCCTTTCAAGGGATTGAAATCGGAAAGGAGTATGAGTAAAGACCTACCCTTTATACATACAGGACTGCACATCATGCCCTATGCGTCCGATCGCATCTGCCCGGCATCGCTGGCAGTGCCGCATCTGCTTCACATATTTTGCACACTCATCCTGCATCTTCCTCTTCATCTCCGGGGTGGGCGGGGTGATATCGGCAAATTTGTACTGGGCAATCAGAGGGATGACATTGAAGGTGTAGACTCCCATCTCACCTACCTTCTCTGCAATCTTAGGAATATGCTCCTCATTGATACCCGGGATATACACCGTATTTATCTTGACGATCATGTGCCGCTCAATCGCCATCTCTATCCCTTTCAATTGGTTCATGAGAAGGATTTTTGCTCCTTCAAGACCGGTATATCGCTTCCCCTTATAATCGATAAACTGGTAAATCTTTGCCCCTATCTCGGGATCGATTGCATTCAGTGTGACAGTGACATTTCCCACATCATATTCCTGGAGGAGATCAATTTTATCGGGAAGCAGGAGGCCGTTTGTACTGATGCACTTGATAACATTCGGAAACTCCGTATGAAGCCTCCGGAGAGTCTCAAAGGTACTTTCATTGGCGAGTGGTTCCCCCGGCCCGGCGATGCCGATTACTTTGATATAATTGAACTTCTCCATCACCTTCCGGACCATGTCAATTGACTCGTCCGGGTTCAGCACCTTGGTGGTAACCCCTGGACGGCTCTCATTCACGCAGTCAAAATCCCGGATACAGTAGTTGCACTGGATATTGCACTTGGGAGCAACCGGGATATGGCATCTTCCAAATGCATGGCAAGCCTGCTCCGAAAAACACGGGTGTTCCTTAATCCTCCGCAGCTGTTCAGGATCCCATTTGACCTTCCGGCCGGCAACCTCTGCTTCTCTGTATCCATCGTCTGTCATGATGCCCACTGATACCAGTGTAGTTCGTGCTCATTCCAATAAAAATGATTTGATAGGGACATTTCAGGATGAATTGAGGATAATTATCCCAAAGAAGGATCCCTTCCAAGTGTAAAGTTTTTGGAACTGCTACAATATATCTTATACCGGTTCCGGGCGATTATATACCATGAAAAGGGAAAAAGCTTTGAGAAGAGGCAGGATGCCAGGATTATGGCTCTCTGCTGCAATGATCCTTTGTTGTGCTCTCCTGTTCACAGCAGGATGTACACAACAGGATGGAGTGAAGACAAATGATACCGTCAAGGTCTTATACACCGAATCTTTTCAGGATGGAACGGTGTTCGAAACCAACGTGAACAGTACTCCCCTTGAAATCACCGTTGGCAGAGGGCAAGTGACTCCCAAATTAGGGTTGGATGAGGCATTAATCGGCATGACTCCTGGGATGAAAAAAACCGTTACCATTTCTCCGGAAAAAGGCTATGGCCTCTATAATGCCTCGAAAGTGTATAGAGTAAGTCAGGATGATGTCACTGCATTTTTACAGGACCTGCAGTCTCAGGGTAATCTTTTTGTGTTCCAGTATCCAGAAATAGGATCCGGTTATAGCTGGACGTATCCGGATGGAACTTTTGGATCCATGCAATTAACAAATATCACTGATACTATGGTGACAGTCGACCTGAACAATCCTCTAGCGGGAAAGAGCATGGTATTCGATATAACGCTCGTCGAGATTGTTAAATAAATGACATAAATGGGAGCGCGGCGCAAGAATATGCGCCCGAAATCGCAAGCGGTTAAAATATGGGAGGGAAGTAACATTCTCTTCTCTCCCTGCCTGATTCAGTCTAACCGGGGATGCATTGGAATTTTATTTCCAGAAAATGAGCCCTGATTAGAAAAGTCAATCGTATTTTGACTTCATTTCATCCTTGAGGCTTTTTAAACAGGGGGAAAAGGATCGCGGGTTTGGGTAACCTGCCCGATTCGATCCGATACCTTTTTTATCAGAATGTTATATCTCAAATTGGTGTACCGAACAACCGCCCCGTCATTGCTTATGCCTGGAGTACTGCCAATATAGATGCCACCTTGATTGTTTAGTGCTTTTCCGGGCAGGCATCGCCCGCGGAATCGGTGCACCAAAAAATGGATTTTATTTTCTTCTATATAAATTGTTCGGTTAAATTCTCAATTATTAACGATATTTTTGATGGCGTCAGCCATATAGCACTTCTTTGCGGGAAACAGCCCTTCATTCAACTTAAAATTTATTAACAACAATTATGGCTTAAAAACTAAAAATAATCGATATTCAATGTTTTTTCGAATACTCTGTTCCTACGCTCCAATCAACAATGCTCCGCAGCACATGTGCCGGATTTGACTATGAACGCATAAAACAGGATCATTTTTACTGTCAAAAACAAGGGGGTGCCGCACTATGTACCCTTGAATAAACCCTGCATATTCCATGTCCCCGGGTGAATAGTAAAAATATGGGCTCGAGGAGATTCGAACTCCTGACCTCCGCCGTGTAAGGGCGACGTCATAACCAGCTAGACCACGAGCCCGGCAAGACTATACTAATTCGACGGTAACCATATTAAAATTGTTGACTGAAACGGATCGCGGCAAGGGTCGATCAATATCATTTCCTGAAGTGTGCTACGATTTCTGACCGGATCAGCTGCACTCCCCTCACTTTCATAGACCAGTCAGCGTTCATAATTGCCGTAAGGATGAGCCCTGGGAATAGTGATTCGACCTCCTCTCTCGAAAAATAATGGGTACGTACCCCATCCCCTCTCAGGTAAGTATTTGGTTCGACAAGGTTACCCCTGCCGTTCCTGAAATCCTGCACAGAAAAGACCCGTAGGAAAACCGCGCCTCCAGGGATAAGGATCCTTTCTGTTTCTGATGTAACAAGGCTTCTCCCCTTTACAGGTATATGCCCGAGAAGGTGATAGAGGAACACGGCATCAAAGCTCTCCCTCCGGAATGGCAGGGCCCTGGCATCAGCCTGTATGAACCCTACATTACACAGAATCTGATGGCCAGAACTGATCCGGATTGCTTCCCGGGAAAAATCAGTAGCAACGATATCCCATCCCCTGCCCGCCATGGCCAGAAGCGACTTTCCGTCCCCGCACCCCACTTCAAGAACCCTTGTTCCCGGGATAAGTGACGGAAGATCCTGGGGGGCGCCTCCATATTTCCTCCCGCTTCTTCGATACCCCATATCCCAAGCTGCCCGCTCGGAATTGAGGGAACTCTGCACCATGAGAAGAATAAAGGGGAGGATCAGATGAGGCCGAATGATTTTAGGGTAACATCCGGATTCACCGCGCCGCAATGGTATACCACCCCGTCAGTGAGTTCATTGATGACCACTTCTGCCGGGGAAAATAGCGAGGTATCTATTTTATAGAAGTCGAACTGCGCCTCTTTGAAGATTTCGTAGAATGGCTTTCCATATCCTTTCGATTTATTGCTCGGGATTTTCTCAAGATACTCCTTGATTTCCGGAGCCTTCATGGTGAGCATAATTCTGCCATGATAGATCGTGGCATCATTGGTGGTTCCCATTGCCCTGGTTGCATCTTTCTTTACCGGAGGGACAGGAGCAGTGCCAAATCCTGCAACAATCTTTTTTGTGTCAAAACCAAGCTCGTTCAGTTTATAGACCGCTGTCTCGACGCACCTGCCTGCTACCTGGATTGAACCGACGAGGGATGCAGTGGGGGCAACTACAGCACACATGTTTGCAACATCGACCTGGCACTCCTCGGCGATCTTCTCCATCACTCCTCCGTTAGGGAGATGATCGCTCTCAAGTGCGATGATCGCCGAGTCAAAATCATCCTCGTATTCGATCACCTCGTAGGTGTGTTTTGGCTTGAGAGAGAGTGCCCGGGCAGGGCCGCTGCCCATAGCAAAATAATTATTCTGCTTGATCGTCCAGCCTGCTTTCTGGGCACCAAGGCAGGATATCGATGGATAGTCGGTAAAGACATCGATGAACGAGACCGGGAACTCTTTGATGTGACCCATCCTGAAGTTCACTTCTCCGAGTCCACCCATGCAGATCTCGGTAAAAGCCCTCCCGGCAGCATATCCTCCCCGCGTACTTACTCCGCAGTCAACTATCCGTGCGCCGTTATCCAGTTCATGGTACACAGCATTGAATTCTTCGGCATATTCTGCCAGGTTTTCAAAAATTTCGAGAGCTAATTCATTCACACTGAGCACGTGGAATACCCCCTTTACCATAAGACATGGTTGCCAAAGAGATAAGATTTTTCAAATGATTCGTTTTGTACATCCCCTCATCCGAGATATTCGATTATTTTTGCTGGATCATAGCGGAGACTGATCACCCGCGTCCTCCCTTTCCCGTCGCGGTACTGGAGGTTGATAAGCCGCATGGCATCGAATTTCCTGATAATCTCATAATATCGGGTGTACCCTATCGCCATGGACTCCTTTACCGCTTTGTATACCTCCCCTGCATTCATCTCGGTTTCTTTCATGCTGTGAACAGAAAGAGCCCGCAGAACTGCCCGCTCCTCGTCATTGAGGGTCTTTACAGAGAAAGAGAGGTGGAGATACTTCGAGATAGTATATGCCCGGCAGATATCTTCCCTTTCAATACTACGGCCAGCCCTCCTTTCAGTATTCAGGGCTGCCCTTTTGAGAAGGTCGATCCCTACCCGGAGATCCCCTGATTTCTGCGTCTGTTCAACCAAGAGGGCGAACATCTCCTCCGGTAAGCACCCTGGATACAGTCCCTGCATCACTCGTTCCTTCACAATCTCCCGTATCTCTTCACCGCTGTAAGGAGGAAAATAGATCTCCGAAGGTCGGAATACCGAAGAAACCCGGGCATCCACTGCCTGCAAGAGGTCCACATCCATGTCACTGATGATCACGATTACCCCGATGCGGGTCCCTGGATATGCCTCATGGGAGCGGAGTAGCGAGTACAGGACCCGGTTCATCTCGTTCTCATACAGGAGATAATTCGCATCATCAAGCGCGATCAGGAGCACGATCTCCTCCTTCATCAGAAGCCGGGCAATCGCATCGAAGACCTGTTTAAAGGAGGTGCCGGAGGCAGGAGGTAAGTGGCCGGAGAGCCGCCTGTAAATCTGGGAGAATATTGCAAATTTGGTATTGTCGATCTGGCAGTTGATATGGATGGGCACGAGTTTCTTCGTCGTCTCCTCAATCTCTGAAAAGAGCTTCCTGACGCTCGTGGTCTTTCCCGTTCCTGGCAGGCCCCTGCAGATCGTGTTCAGGGGACGACCTCCCCTCAGCCCAGGCTGGATCTGGAATGCCAGTTCACGCATCTGGCTCTCCCTGTAGTTGAACTGCTCGGGAACATAATCGATCTCAAAGACCTCGGGGTCACGAAAGAGCGTCTCATCCCACATAAGGAGATTCTTTTTCATCGGAGTTCACCTTGCCTTCGTCTCTATCTGCAGATTTTTCATGCAAACCCTGCACAGCGTCCTGCTGGCAAAGAGTTGACTCATCTTCTGTTCTGCGGGGCTGACAGGTGTACCGCAGGACTCACAGGTTGCCGCTGGTACTGTTCCCCTAGCCATAGAGGGAACTTCCGCAGATACCAACTGGATTTCAGGAGCAACAGGACCAGTCTCCGGTCTTTGTTCCAGGTTATCCCGAGTAAGAGGTGGTGGGATTTCCATGGTTCCGCTCGCCACTGCAACAGCGCTGGCAGATCCTGGAAATACGCGCCTCCGGTAACTGTTGACGCGTTCAGCTGTTGCAGGGTCATTTTTCCCGAAGCAGCCAAGGATGGAGTCCAGAAACTGGGAGAGATTTTCAGCATCTTCCGGGGAGTCCACGTCACCGCTCACCTCAAGGCGCAGGTTCTCGTAGTGTTCCAGATTCACGGTAACACCTATGGTGAGGGTCTTTTGGCTGCTCATGAGATTATATTCTTCACCCCTTCTGATATGGTTTATGATACAGGGAGCGCGGGAGGTTATGAAAAGAGAAGAGGGAGGAACGAAGGGGCATCGATCATGCCACATCCCCCGCATGACCCCTCCTTTTCTGAAAAAGTCCGGCTCGCATCGGAGCCTTTCCCCAAAATGGCAAACGGCACAGGTTCTCTGGTATGGGTTTTGATTCGCACCGGGGTAGGATGGTCAGGCAGTATTGCAATGATGCCTGAAAACTCTTTCATAATCGTTCCGACCAGCTCATCGACCCTTTCGATTGCCCTCACTTTTTCGGGAGCGCTCCCGAGGTGGCCAGCTTCATCAGGAGCTTCGATGTGTACATATACAAAATCAAGGTGGTTCACCGCATCCAGTGCGTATGCGGCCTTTGCCTGGTAATCGGTATCCAGGTACCCTGTTGCTCCTGGAACATGGATTACTTCCATCCCTGCAAGCCGTGCAATCCCCTGGAGCAGGTCCACTGCCGAAATGACTCCGCCATCCTTTCCAAAAAGGCTCCGGAACGACGTGAGGGTGGGTCTCTTTCCCCCGCTCCATGGCCAAATCTGGGTCGCGGGGGGCTGATCCCTCGAGATCCTTGCCAGGTTTACCGGGTGGTCTGAAAAGACTTCCCTGCTTTTTTCCATGCATTTCAGGAGCACCCTTGCGTCTTTCCCTGTCGGCAGATAGGGATCGATAGGTTTCCCGACAATATCATGGGGCGGATATGTGGTTGACCCTCCCCCACCCCGTACGATGAGAAGATTCCTGTAGGAAACCCCGGGATGGATCGAGACGGAGGGGATGGGTTCTGCAAGCGTGGCAAAGAGATCTTTTCCCTCCCCGCTTGAAATATGTCCTGCAGAGAAGTCAGCCATCATACCGTCTCTGATTGTCACAAGATTGCACCTGTAGGCAATATCATCCGGGGCCAGGTCAATGCCCACACTCGCGGCTTCGAGTGGGCCCCTCCCGGTATAGCAGGAGCATGGGTCGTAACCGAGGATCCCGAGATTGGCAATATCGCTCCCT
>JGI20214J51650_10002288_pt1 | contig 12081 bp, 11 predicted proteins | sample WetSurMetagenome_FD_51650 | JGI IMG/M metagenome (IMG submission 51650)
TTAATTTTCTCACCAAAATAATATCCGACCTCCGCATCTGAGAATCCCATCGAGACCATTCCCTGCTGGGTTTTAAAATTGTAGGTTAGCTTTGCTCCTTCATACTTTTCTTCACCCTGGTACATCAATGGGACTTGAGTTATTTTGCCTTCCCCTGAAGTATCAATCCCCACTGCATCCAGTATCTGGGTTTCCTGATTAATAATGATATGCCCGGCTTTTAATTTCAAATCCTTATAAATCAGTTCACCGTTATAATAAAGATGTATTGTCTTTTCTTTTAAATTAAAAATTGCCGAATCCCTTGCAGAATATTCTATTACTGCATCAATATCTGATTGTACCTGCTTTGAAGTATCAATTGCCGATTTCAATGAATCTAAAACTTTTACCGAATCATCCGGAGTTTGTGTAAAAGCAAATGAAGGAATTAATAAAATGAATAATATTTGAAAATATTTAATCAATTATTTTCTGAACAAATAGTTCTATTCAATAACTACTTCATTCGATAATTCATCAGTGTNATCTTTTTCAGGCGGAAATTCTTTTGCCAATAAATCTCCCACAGCATTTAAAGTATGAATTATTCCTTCCTTAAAATTCGACAATGAAAAATGGTTCGACATTTCTTTGGCTATTTTATTCCAGACGTTTTGTTCGACTTTTGAATTAATGCCCTCATCTGCAACAATTTCAAATTTTCTGTCCTTAAATAATATGAATAGCAGAACACCTGTCTTATTTTTGGTGATATGCATACCAAGTTTATGGAATTCCCTGATAGCTAATTCTTTTACAGAATATTTCTTTTCACTCCATTTCTGTTTATACTTAATGCATAATCTGATTTCACCTGATGTTTTTTTCTCAATTTCTTTAATGCAGTCTGAAATTGCTTTTTTATCCTCTTCGGATAGATATTTTTTTATGTAATTTATCATAATATTTAAATTTAAAATTAATTTATAAATTTACCAGCCGCCGCTTGCGCCGCCGCCGCCAAATGAACCACCGCCGCCTGAGAAACCCCCGAAAGAGCCGCCGCCGAATGATGAGCCGCCGCCGGAGCCCCATCCGCCTCCCCAGAATCCTCCATATCCTGTACCGGTATGATGCCGTTTCCCGGACCCGAAAATCCTTCCGAAAATATTTATTATAATAAAAAAGAATATAACACCAAAAATAATAATAATTTTAAATGGTATTCCCAGAAATTCATTCGAAGATTCTTTCTTATCAACATTCTTATACTCATTTTTTGTTGCAAGAATAATTGCATCAATACCTTTATTTATTCCTTCATAAAATTTGCTCTGCTTAAAAGCCGGAGAAATTTCATTTCTGATAATCGAAGAAGATATTGCATCTGTAAGGGCACCTTCAAGTCCATATCCGACTTCAATACGAATCTTTTTATCATTCTTGGAAATTAACAGCAGGACACCGTTATTTTTGTCTTTCCTTCCAATCTTATTGGCATCAGCAATTTTGACAGAAACCAATTCTATCGGCTCGCCATTCAGAGAAGAAATAAGATAAACGACAATCTGGTTTGAAGTCAACTTTTCAAAATCAATAAGTTTTTGCATTATTGAATTTTTTTCATTTTCACTCAGTGTGTTCGTTTCATCAACAACATATTTTTTTAATTGTGCCGGATTATCCGAAAGGGACTTTGCATTATTTGATTGGGAAAGCAGTACAGATGAAGCACTTAAAAAAATTACTAATAAAGATATGATTTTACTTTTCAAAATTCATAGTTTAATTATATAAATTACTTTAAATTGATAAAATCAATTTTAATTTGAAATATAAAAATATTAAGCAAAAAAAAAGCGGTCTGAAAAATATTCAAACCGCTTATTTCTGATAATTCGTTTTGATTAACCGCCGGCTTCGGCAACTTTTTTCATATCTTCTTCTTCCATCTTTAAAAATGCATATTTCTTTTCAATATTAGCCAGATTTATTTCGTCTAATATACCAACCATGGTTTTATATTTCATTTTCCTGTCGAATTTAAGAAGCAGAAGGAAATCCAATTGCTTTGCTTTATTAGAAGCCGCTATCGTTTCTAGTTTTACTTTCAAGTCTTTCAACTCAACTTTCTCAGCAGGGCTTTCCGTATTGTCCGAATTTCCTTTGAAAAGGTAAATATTACCTTTTTCCGATGTTCGGAGAAATACTACAGTTCCTGCGTCAACTTTAAGTTTATCCTTTTCCTCGCCTTTAGGTAAGTTAATTTTCATTACCTGTGGTTTGGACAGAGTTGTAGTTAACATAAAAAAAGTCAGCAGAAGCATTATAACATCAACCATAGGTGTCATATCTATTCTGACACTGGCTACTTTTTGCTTTTTATGTTGCTTACCTCGTCCGCCTCCGGCATCCGGGGTATCGAAATCTGTTCCTGACATTTATTATACTCCTGATTTAAATTATTAATAATTTATTCTTTTTCTCTCTTAAGCTGTGTGAGAATATGGAATATCGAATTACGGGTCTCTTTCAGAGACATCATTAAATCCTCCATAACTGCGTATTCCACATCTTCGTCTCCTTTTACAACCACCTTCAGAGCAGAATTATTTTTTTCATCACGCGGACCTTTTGCTTTAATATCCAGTAAAACTTTTTCAAATTGTTGCCTGGATTTAATTTCAAATACNTGTCTTTTAAATTCCTGTCCGCTTTTTCCTATTTTTCCTGTCGTTAAATAATCACTTTTTGTCAATGAATCCGGATGATACAAACCTATCGCAAATTCATCACCAAAGATATCCTTTCTGACTGCAGGATTATCAACATCAACCCAGATATCACCCGGATTTCCCGGTGATGAACCTCTGGTTAATGTAAGTGTTATCATTTTTGCATCTGGTGATTTGGTTGTATCTGCATCTGAGGATGAAGGAAGATTTACTTCCACAGCTTCGCTTTCCATTATTCTGAATGTAGCTGTTAACATAAAAAATGTAAGCAACAACATAATTACATCTACCATCGGCGTCATATCAATTTTAATATCAGCTTTCTTTATATCTCTTGCTTTTTTCATATGCAGATTATTTTTTGTTTATATTTAAAATTTAGCTATCTGTTTATTCTTTTATTAATATTTCGATTTAATCGCTAATATTGATAATAAATTGTAAGTAGCTTCATCTATCATATATGTTATGTTTCCTACTTTTGTTAAGAAAAAGTTATAAGCAACAGTACCAATAATGGCACCACCAAGACCGAAAGCAGTATTAATAAGCGCTTCGGAAATACCGGCAGATAATTTTGTTGCATCAGGGCTTCCTGCCTGTGCAAGAGCCTGGAATGAACGAATCATACCGAGTACAGTTCCAAATAGTCCAAATAGTACCGATATAGATGCTATTGTTGCAAGGGCTGATAAATTTTTGTTGAGAAGCGGGAGTTCAAGACCCATTGCTTCTTCGATTGAATTTTTCACTTCTTCTAATTTCCTGTCAGCATCCATGTTTTTGTCCTGAACTACAACCTGATATCTTTCTAAGCCTTGTTTTAATATGTTTGCAATTGAACCTCTTTGTTTATCACACAAAGCGATTGTTCCTTCAATATCACCATCTCTTAATGTTAACTGAATATTCTTTAAGAANGGCTCGATTGCTCCTTTTCCTTTTGCTTTCGAAAGTGATAATATTCTTTCAATGGTATAAGTACTTACCATAATCAAAAGAGCAATAAGGAAAATAACAACAAATCCTCCGAGGAATATTACACCAAAAAGATTTTTTGGCACAGACTTGGCCGGATCTTCAAAGTTATTAGGATTTCCTAAAACAAAGTAGAAAATTATTATAGATGCAAGTAGTGCAACGATAATTAAAATGGCACTGAACAAACCGGATTTTTTCATTTATTTTTCGACCTCCATTTAATTTAAGTTTATGTTTATTTAAAAATTTAAGTGACAATAGGATAATTAAAAACCTGCTATTGCTTCATCTTCCGTATGAAAAGATTCAAAGATGAGAGCTAATTTTGTTATAACAAATAAATTTTCAATGTTTTTACTAAGACGGCAAAGAACAATCTTACCTTCTCTTTTTGCATAATTTGCGTGAGCTGAAATTAATACACCCAGTGCTGTACTATTAAGATATAAAACATCTCCAAGGTCAATAATAAGTTTTTTATTCCCTTTCTCTGAGAAACCCTTAATGGTATCACGTAGTTCATCTGTTTCTTCGCCTCCGACAAAATTTCCTTTTGGTGCTATAACCACCAATTCTTTTTCTGTGATTTCTGTTACTTTTATTTTAGCTGCCATAATAAAACAAAATTTAAGTTAAGTAAAATAAGTTAATAATAAGTAAATTTCAATAAACAAAGCACAAATAATGTTATTATAATCTTACAATAAATTTATATTTTAATAAAATGCAAAGTATTGACTTTAATAATATTATTTATTTTAAATTTTTTATTTTACTCATTATATCTTCATTTATTTTTTCGATTTCGCCTAAACCGTTAATGATGATTATCTCTGTGCTTTCCTGAAAGTACTCTATTACCGGGATAGTTGAGTCTTTATATATCTGAAGTCTGTTTCTAATGATTGATTCATTATCGTCGCTTCTGCCTCTTTTTAGAAGCCTTATTACTAATTGTTCGTTATCTGCAGTAATAAATAGTATTTTTACATTATTATAACCTAACTCTTTAAAAATATCCGAAAGGGCTTTTGCTTGTGGTAATGTCCGGGGAAATCCATCCAGTATGAAGCCATTTTCCCCAACATTTTTGATTAGAGTTTCTTTAACAATGCCCGTCATTATTTCATCGGGTATAAGTTCTCCCCTATCCATTATTTCTTTAGCTTCAATTCCAAGTTTAGTACCCATTTCTGCCGCTGCTCTTAGTACTTCACCTGTTGAAAAATGAAACAGTTTTAATGAATCTGAAATCAATTGCGCCTGAGTCCCTTTTCCTACGCCGGGTGGACCGAAAATTATAAGTTGATACATATTTAATTTAATTCCTTATACACGGTTGCAAGTTGACCGCAAGCGGCATTTATATCTGTTCCACTGCTTGACCTCAAATTAACAACCACTTTTTTAGATTTTAATTTTGTAATAAAATAATTTAATTTTTTAATTAAAAGTGAATTATGCATACCTTTATTTGTATTGTCATCAATATTGTATATATCCAGTGGTGGTTTTAGTTCCTTCCCTATCTGATGAAACGGAATAATATTAAAATTACAGGGGACCATTTTTGATAATTTTTCTATCCGGCTGATATCATCATTTGAATCATTTATTCCCGGGAAAAAAATATATTCATACGTAATTTTATTTCCTGTTATTTTGTAAAAATCAGCTATTTCTTTGTATAAGTCCGGTAAGCGATTATTTTTTGCGACCGGAATAATAGATTCGCGAATTCCCTGATTTGTTGAATGCAGGGATAAAGCAAGTTTGATATTCCTGAGAGAATTATTTTCTTCTTTTATTAAATCTCCGGCAAGTAAATTTATTTTAGTTTTCAGCCCGACTGTTGATACTGTTATTCTTTTTGAGGATATACCAAATCCCCTTTTGTCCGTCAGGATTTTTAAAGATTTCAATAAATTATCGTAATTCAGGAACGGTTCCCCCATTCCCATAAATACTAAATTTGTCGGTTTAATACCGGCTAATTTTGAAACATTGTAAATTTGTAATAAAATCTGACTCACATCAAGATTTTTGAAGAAACCCATTTTCCCTGTGGCACAAAATTCACAACCGACATTACAACCGGCTTGAGTTGATACGCAGATTGTATTTCGATTATCTTCTGATATTAAAACAGTCTCTATTCCGGATTTCCCTGATGTTTTATTACCGGATATTTCAAAAAGAAATTTTCTTGTCCCGTCTTTGGATTTCGTTGTGGTTATGTGATTAAAATACGGAAACACAAAATTTCGATATAATTTATCTTTCAATTCTTTTGGAATACCGATAAAATCGTTGAAATCTGTTTTATATTTCTTATGCATTGAAGTAAATACCTGCAAAATCCTGAACCTGTAATCTATTAAGCTTTTTAATTTTTCTTCAAGTTCGTCATACGAAAAGTTTAGAATATTTTCTTTCATTTCAAAAAATAATATTTTGCATCCGTAATTAAAACGTAAAATTTTCTTTTATTAAATTGTTTATTTTATATCTTGAATAATTTTTATATCTTAAACTTCGTTTTAACAACTTAATGATTCAATGTTTTTAGATTTATCCAAATTAAATCCCGAGCAGCGAAAAGCCGTGGAAGATATATACGGTCCCTGTATGATTATAGCAGGTGCGGGCAGCGGGAAAACAAGGGTACTGACTTATAAAATTGCCTATCTTATTGAATCCGGAATCAATCCTTTCAGGATTCTTGCTCTTACTTTTACGAATAAAGCGGCAGGTGAGATGAAAGAAAGGGTACAACAGCTGTCCCCTGTTAATTTAGACGGCTTATGGATTGGAACATTTCATTCGATGTTTGCACGCTTATTAAGAACGGAAGCTGAATTAATAGGTTATACAAGGAATTATACTATTTACGATACGGACGATTCAGTAAACGTTATTAAAAGAATAATGCAGGAAAAAGATATCAATACTGAAAAGACATCCCCTGCCGGTATTCATGCAATGATCAGCAAATTGAAAAATAAATTAGTTTACACGAACGACTATGCATCCTATGCCAAATCGAAATATGAAATCAGATTAAGTGAGATATATAACAGTTATCAGACTGTTTTGCGGAAAAATAATTCTATGGATTTTGACGATTTGCTTTTGAAACCTATTGAACTTTTTAATTCTTTTCAGGAAACACTCGAAAAATACCAGAATCGTTTTCAGTTTATTCTCGTTGATGAATATCAGGATACAAACAGGGCGCAGTATGAAGTATTGAAACTTTTATCCGGCAAACATAAAAATATTTCCGTCGTTGGGGATGACGCTCAGTCAATTTACAAATGGCGCGGTGCGGAAATTAAAAACATATTTGATTTCGAACAGGAATTCAATAACCACAAGTTGTTCAGGCTTGAACAAAACTACAGGTCAACAAAAAAAATCCTTACAGTAGCGGATGAAGTAATTAAGAAAAATTACAGGCAGATTCAAAAGACACTCTGGACAGACAATAAAGAAGGAGAGCCNATTGTAATGATTGAAACCATGACGGATAGAGATGAAGCCTCAAGAATCGCAAAATATATCTCTGAAGAAATTCAGAAGAGAAAAATTAATTTCAAAGATTTCGCTGTCTTATACAGAACTAATGCTCAGTCAAGATTGCTCGAAGATGCACTGCGGCAAAATGACATTCCTTATTTAATCATCGGAGGTATCAGGTTTTATCAAAGAAAAGAAATAAAAGATATTTTATGTTATTTCAGAATAATAGTTAATAATGATGACGGAGAAGCGTTTATCAGAGTTTTAAATCTGACCGAAGGAATTGGTAAAACCACAGTTGAAAAATTAATTTTAATTGCTTCAAACAGGCAGACAAATATTTACGATGCACTTAAGGAATCCGGGAAAGATTCCATTTTTGGAAATAAAACCAAAACAAAACTTAAAGAAGTTTTAAACTTCATACAAAAATATAAATATCTTAAAGAAGAGATGTCCCTATCCGAGATTTCAAGAGCTATTGTTGATGAGATAGGGATTATAAAATATCTGAAAAATGAAAACTCACCCGAAGCAGAGGATAGAATCAGTAACATTGACCAGTTAATTTCTGCAATTGTGGAATTTTCCGAAGAGGAAGAGACTGCTACTCTGGAAGATTTTCTTCAAAAAGTTTCACTCGTTGCTGATATTGATGATCTTGACAATAAAAAGAATGCAGTTACTTTAATGACAATCCATGCGGCTAAGGGTCTGGAATTCAAAGTCGTATTTATTACCGGGCTGGAAGAGGGATTATTTCCTGTCTCAAGCTCAGTTGCAGAAGAAGAGGATCTGGAAGAAGAAAGAAGATTATTTTACGTTGCTATTACACGGGCAATTGACAAATTATATATTTCTTATGCTAACCAGAGATATAGATTCGGTACTCCGTCATATCAGATGAAATCGAGATTTTTAAAAGAACTACCGGCAGATATCCTGAATAATAACTCTGTTTATGAAGGATTTAAATTATCTATGAACAACAGAGCGAATCATAAAAGTTATAAGAAAAACTCAGACCCGAAATCATTCAGGTACGAATCAATAAAATTCAAACCTCACAGGGAAGAAACTTTTGAAGATGATAAATTCCCTGAAATAAAAAAAGGTGTTAAAATCTATCATGAAAAATTTGGCAGCGGGACGGTAATGTCAACAATGGGAAAAGGCATTGAAAAAAAAGCAGATATCTATTTTGAGGACATGGGAATTATCAAGATAATTTTAAAATATGCAAAAATGAGAGTTAACGAATCATAATTTTTATAAAACTTTTTTATAAATATAACATAAATTAATTTGGAATTTTTTAAAGACATCTATAATATTGTAACCGAAAAAGACTTTCTGAAGAACCTTATTATGTGGGGCGGATATCTGGGAATGTTCATCATCGTATATTCTGAAACCGGATTGCTCGTAGGATTCTTTTTACCGGGTGATTCTTTGCTCGTGACTGCAGGACTACTCGCAGCGACACCGGTCTCCCCCGATACACCTGAAATTCATTATCTTAATATTATATATTTGATTCTTCTGCTGATTCCCGCTTCAATACTTGGTGATAATACTGGATATTTCATCGGACATAAAGCCGGACCGAAACTTTTCAAAAAAGAGCAGTCACTTTTTTTCAGAAAAGATTATTTAATTAAAACTCACGAGTTCTATGAAAAACACGGTGGAATGACTATAATAATTGCAAAGTTTATTCCTATAATCAGGACTTTTGTTGCGACTGTTGCTGGTGTTGGACAAATGAGCTACTGGAAGTTTTTCAGATTTAATATGATAGGTGCTTTTTGCTGGATTCCGAGTATGACACTGCTCGGATATTTTTTAGGTAAAAGTATTCCGAATATTGACAAACACATAGAAAAGGTAATTGTCATAATTGTTTTTCTTTCACTATTGCCTGCAATCATAAAATTTATAAAACATAAATTGGCAAAAAAGAAGTCTAAACAAGATTAAGGGATTAAAAATAATTTTCCTGATTGACGGTTACTGTTTTTAAGATTGTTTCAATGTTGTAATTCGTTTATTTTTGTGTTTTAAGAAATAAAAATAACAGAGAGTTGTCCGAGTGGCTGAAGGAGCACGCCTGGAAAGTGTGTAACCGGGGAACTGGTTCGCGGGTTCGAATCCCGCACTCTCTGCAAAAACATTTAGTCTTTTGACGTTTCACTTTTGACTTCATTTGCAGTAAATTTCCCTGAATTAATATTTTCAGAAGTTTCTTAAAAATTTTATATACATTTAATTGATTGTTGCATTTATTTTAATACATTGTTATCTTTGCAATTAAGAAATCCCATTAATTAAATAAAGGAAAATATCAATGAACAAAGAACAACTCATTGACAAGATTGCAGGTGATGCAAAAATCACTAAAGTAAGTGCAAGAGCTGCATTAGATGCTTTTATAGATGCAGTAAAGAAAGCTGTGAAGAAAGGTGACAGAGTCGGCTTAGTAGGATTCGGTACTTTTTCAAGAGGAGCAAGGAAAGCACGGACCGGCAGAAATCCTCAAACCGGCAAAGCAATTAAAATTGCTGCAAAAAAAGTTGCAAAGTTCAAAGCAGGAAAAGAATTTGCTGGCTTTGTAAACGGCAAGAAATAATTGTATTAAGAAAATGTTTTATGAAAGCACTTCCGGTTGGGAGTGCTTTTTTTATTTGATAACTGCAAACTTCCCTATTTTTTCTTTAACATCATTTCCGTTTGAGTCCTTGCCGGAAACTCTGAAAATATATATTCCTGAAGAAATCTCATTTCCCTGAGAATCTTTTAAATCCCATTCCGTGCCCCCATTTTTATCCGTTTCAGTAATTTGTTTGATAAATTTTCCCGTTAAGTCGTAAATATAGATTTCCGCCGTTTGTGTCAGATTTGCAAATGTAATTAAATTATTTCCGTTGTTAATTTTATAAGGATTCGGATAAACAAAAACTTCATCAAGATTATCTTTTGTAAAAGTAAGTCCAAGCGAACTGCCCGCACCATCAACTATTTTTATTCCGTTTCCTGAGAAAACATCTTTCACTCTTAAAATATAGTTCTTACCCGATGGTCCTATATAACCTTTGTTTTCAAGATTCAGATATATTAACGATTTATTTGTATTATCAAAATCCACCGATAATACTTTCGGGTAGAATGGTTCGAAAATATAATTATTAAAATTAGAGGCGGATATCGAATCAACAGTTAAGTTAAATTCAACATATAATTTATTTTTTGAAGCGAGTTTAAGATTTTTTAAATAAAATATTTGTGTATCTATTTGCAGAACGGAAAAGCTTACTGCATTGGAATCAACAGGTGAGCCGTAAAAGTCTGTAAGATTTCTCGAATAAACAGAGTAATTTCCGTTTGGAATCCTGTTATCAAAACTCAGCAGATATCCGAAGTCATTATTGAATGATGTATTTACGGGATAACCGGCGTTATTGTTTAATATGAAGCTCGACGGAGCCGGAAGTGCATGATTTATTTTCTCGGAATATTTTATTGCTAAAAATCCGTTATTCAGATAATTTGCTGAAATCAATTTTGATTTATTATGTACAAAGACTTTTTTAAAATCACTTAAAGAACTTTCTTTAATAATATTATTTGTATCAACCGCAGATATCCTGTAATAATAATTTTTCCTGTTTAAAATATTAACATCAGTATAATTATTAGCTATTACAGAATCTTTTAAAATATAATTTTGAAGGGAATCATCGGAACGATAAATCTTATAATATTCTGCACCCTGGACGTTATAAAAGTTCAGATAAACTTTATTCGAATCCATTGAGAATGCATTGAAGCCAAGCGGTGTCTGAGTTATAGTTGAATTTGAATTTTTTTCAAAAAAGAATAAAGTATCTTTCAGGCTGTTTAAACCGATTTCCTTCAATCCGTTTTTATCAAAGTCGTAACTAATCTGGTTAAAAGCATTTATATCTTTTAAAAAAAACACCGGACTGAACTTTTGAGTACTATTATCATATTTCAAAATATAAAAATATGTCCCGGAATTAATGAGAATCTCATCCCTGCCGTCATTATCTGTATCAGCTGATTTTGTTGATGTTTCGAAATTCGGTTTGTAATTATAAATGTTAACGTCGGATATAATATTATAATTGTTAATATTATATTTGAAAATATAAATTGTATAATATTGCGTCGGATTATTGGCGTTCGTGATTGTACCTGCTGCGAATTCTTTTTTCCCGTCCCCGTCAAAATCCCCTGAGACAAGGTTTTCAGCTTTTATGAATTTGTCTAATGTAGTTGAAAATACTTTTTGGTAAGTGTTATTTGAAACATTCTTGTAAATCTGTATAACAGTCTTTGGCTGAGAAGAAGACTGGGAATAAATTAAATTTGTGAAAACAATTTCCTGTTTTCCATCACTGTCAAAATCTTCAGTTAATACGCTTTGAGAGTTTGATTCGGATGTAATACCGCCTTCATAAGGAAGATTTGCAATCTCTGTAAAATTATTATTTCCGTTGTTTTCCAGTATCCTCAATCCTGATTTACCAAATCCTAATATTTCTTTGAGACTGTCACCGTCAGTATCGGCAATTTTTGATGACCAGAAATTATTATTCAATGTATCACTCCATATCAGAACAGTCGGTAACTGGTTCACAGCAGGCGGCTGATACAGATATCCGTTGCGGCTCTTTGAGCATAGTAACTCATTTTTACCGTCATTATTTATATCCGCTAAATCCCTTGCAATAATAAAATCCACCCAATTATTGTTTGATACTTTGACAAAGTTCCCGTTCAGGAACTGATAAAGATTAATCCTGTAATTGTTACTTATTTCGTTTATAAAAACATTATC
>JGI20214J51650_10002289_pt1 | contig 12079 bp, 11 predicted proteins | sample WetSurMetagenome_FD_51650 | JGI IMG/M metagenome (IMG submission 51650)
AAGAATGTCGGGTACTTTTTTTTTTCTATCAAACAGGGCGCTACGAAAAATGTCATCATGCAGCAATGGTCCGGATGGTGCAAAATCCTGGCAGTGTCTGGCACTGCCGCCCTCATCAATACCGGATCTCTCAGGTTGCCGCAGGGAAGCTGATGATACTGCAGGCAGTATAAAATTTATTTTTTAAAAAGCGTTTTTTGGGAACATTAATCATATCAAAATAGTTACGTTCCCTGTATGAACCTGCCCATCATGATCCTCACGGTATGCTGCATCAGTTTTGTTCTTGTGGGGGGGTGTTCAGACACTACACCTCCGCCACCTCCGGTAACAACAACCGTGGAACAGACTGCAACGCCAACCACCCGGGTAACAACTCCTGTCGTCCCGTCAACGGTACCCGCTGCTGATTCCGGTACGCTCTGCGGGGAAGTGGTATATTGCGGGCTCGCACCCTCCGGCATTGAAACAACGCCGGTCAAATCCAGCAGATGCAACCAGCTGTATACCTTATACCTGAACAATGACCAGAGGGTGATGGATTGTCTGGAAAATCCTGGCAGACCGGATGACAATGACCATGGTGAGACTTCCCCGTGCATGCAGGGAAGCGGGCCAGCTGAAACCTGCCCGGGATACACAATAACCGTGGATTGGGATAAGGGTCTGGCAGGAAGTGGAAACGTCCTATCCGGAAGGGATGGAAGTATCCAGCAGACTGATGATGGCGGTTATATTGTCATCGGGAGCATATTTGGTGAAGGCGGCACCGGGGAAGATATGTGGGTGACCAAACTAAACCCGATAGGTGATATCCAGTGGGAGGATATCATCGGAGGAAGCGGTGCTGAGTCCGGGAGAAGTATTCAGGCAACAACCGATGGGGGGTACATCGCTGTCGGGTATACAACTTCCAGTGACAGCGGGGACGTTGGGTTCAATCATGGGGGACATGATGTCTGGGTGGTTAAACTCAACTCGGCAGGAAACATCCAGTGGCAGAAAGTACTGGGAGGGCAGGGAGATGACAGCGGCTTTTCCATTCAGCAGGCCACTGACGGGGGGTATATTCTTACCGGCATTACGGATTCTGACAATACCGGTGATGTCGGCATGAACCATGGGGGATTCGATGTCTGGGTAGTCAAACTCCTGACAAATGGCAATATCCAGTGGCAGAGGACGCTTGGGGGGAAGGGGAATGATGGTGGCTTTTCCCTTCAGGCATCACCAAATGGGGAATATACTCTTACCGGTATCACGGATTCTGACAATACCGGTGATGTCGGCATGAATCATGGAGGATTTGATGTCTGGGCAGTCAGGCTTAACCCTATAGGGAATATTCTCTGGCAGAAGGTGCTGGGAGGACAGGGAGATGACAGCGGCTTTTCCATTCAGCAGGCTACTGACGGGGGATTTATTCTTACCGGTATCACGGATTCTGACAATACCGGTGATGTCGGCATGAACCATGGGGGATTCGATGTCTGGGCGGTCAAACTGAACTCAGCAGGCGGGATCCAGTGGCAGAAGGTGCTGGGGGGACTGGGAGATGACAGCGGCTTTTCCATTCAGCAGGCTACTGACGGGGGGTATATTCTTACCGGTATCACGGATTCTGACAATACCGGTGATGTCGGCGTGAACCATGGGGGGTATGATGTCTGGATAGTCAAACTCCTGACAAATGGCAATATCCAATGGCAAAGGGTAATGGGAGGCAATAACTTTGAATCCGGGAGAAGCATCCAGTCAACACCGAACGGGGAATATATTTTTGCCGGTATCACAAGTTCTGACAATACCGGCGAGGTAGGGTCAAACACGAGAGTACTCGGTGCCTGGGTAATCAGATTAAACCCGATAGGTAATGTTATCTGGCAGAGAGTGCTGGGAGAAGTTGTGTGAGAGTCTGATTCTTTTTTTTTTCAGAAATGTTTTCGGATACCAGCAGCACTGTTCTTCTCCAGGCACACTAAGTTGGAACAGTGGTAATGATACTCTTTTTCACTACCTATAACTCCCATCAACAGGTATCGGTATCGCGCGATAGGGGCTTTTTGCAAACCCCCGCTGCTGCGGCGCCCCCCCCAGAATGCGATAGAACTCAATTATCCCAATAAGAGCCGAAAATCCATTTTTCAAAAAACGAAACACTTTTTCTGGCTTGAATTTAGTATTTCATAGTATTCATTTTTTTACGTCTTAATTCCATTTTTATTTTGGTGGTTAAATTGGGACTATATCCTGAACAAAATGTCTTTTAAGAATGCAAGTTTCGTTTTTTTTAGTCCGGTTTTTTTATTGAAAGGACACAAAAATCTGCCAATAGGAACGGGAATTTCCTCATGAAAAAAATTTAGTCATTGCCAGATTTTTCCGAAATCGCCTGTAAAATTTCCTGACGGAATTTTTCAAACTGGAGATCGTCAAGCTGTTCAGAAAGCAACCTCCCGCTCCAGGCGCGACGATAAACCCATGTCACGATCTTTTCAACGACCGGTATAACCTGATCCTCAGATTCCACGGTGAGCAGTTCTCTCCCTATACGGGGGTGTCTTCCCCGTTTTCCTCCGACGAGTATAAGATAATGGCGGTGTTCGGCCTTAAGGAGGTTAAAAGGACATGACTGGATACAGACACCACACTGGACACAGTGTGCCGGATCGAGAATGGAAATCCCGTTTTTTACGATAATTGCATTTTCTTTGCAGTATTCCACACAGGTACCACACCCGGTGCAGAGTCCGGCAGTTCTCAATGGGCGGATCCGACCCATTATGCCAATTTCATTCAGCATCGGACTTGTGCATGAGTTGGGGCATCCTGAAATCGCTATGCGCATTTTAACCGGCATTTCCTTACCGAACAATTTTTGATCGAGCTTTTTTGCAAGACTTATGGTATCTATATTGGCAAATTTACAGCGTTCAACCCCGGGACAGGCAATGATATTGACAATCTCATCCCGTTCTGAACCAACAGGTGTGCCGTTTTTCTCCAGGGATTTTTCGATTTTTTTCAGGTATGCCGGATTGACATGAGGAATCTCAAGTGTCTGCCGTGTGGTACAGTGAACAAGACCAGCCCCGTATTTTTTTGCGATAGCGGCAATTCCCCGCATCTGCTCGCCTGACAGGATACCTGCGGGGGCTCGTATCCTGATTGTACAGAACTCTGGGTCCCTTTCGGTGATAACCCCGCCTTTCATATGAATACCGAAATTCGTACGCATCCAAAGAGTAAAGGGCAATCTGGTTATAAAAAATGGTGGTATGACACGAATTTCAGATAAGGGCGACAGCGATAATTACGCATGCACGGGTAATCTCATTTGAGGCACCAACAACATCGCCATTCACGCCACCAAACAATCGTTTCGAGACGATAAAGAGAATTACCGGGCACACCGCCATAGTGATGGCAGCACCGGCAAGCTTGATGGGTGATACCGGAAGAAAAACGAGCGGTATACAGAATAGTACTGAAATGATGGGGAAGTAGGGCTGGGAGAACTGGTGGAGATAGCTGTGTATCCCCTCCCTGAACGGCGTGCCGTACGCAGTGAGAAGTGCCATGGAAAATTTTGCACAAACCTCCCCTATGATAACTGCAGAAATGACCGATACTGATGCCTGGAGTCCGGCAAATAGCAGGATCGTCACGGCGATCCCTGCAGCAATACCGCCTGCTCCAACCTGGCGGTCTGTAAGGGCTCTGATCCTTTTCTCCCGGTCACCGTGAGCCATCAGGCCGTCCCCGAAATCGAGCAATCCGTCAAAATGATGGGCGCCCGAAATCAGAAGGATGCAGGCTATGGCAACAGCGGCAGCAAGAGTCCTGTCTGCGATAAAGAAAACCGGGAGAGCTGCAAGTCCGCCAATGACATAGCCTGCAAGAGGGAAGATATAGGAGTGTCGGGCAAACGTTTCGAGATCCTGCGGTTTACCAAGCGGGAGTATAGTCGTGAACTGGAGCAGGGAGACGAGCGCTTTCATACACAGTCGCTATAGAGGCGTGAGGTGCAGCCGGCGATCAATCCTGCAATGGCATCATCGAGAAATGGTCCGAGTATGGATAAAATTCCGGGCTTTTTCTGATCGTACCGGGTAAACTCGAAACGTGCATAGGTCCCCCCGATGCACTCGGCAATCGCCATGCCGATAATCTCATCGCTCAACAGAAAAACCGGGTCATCAGCAATTTCTGAATTCTTCCGTGTATGGTAAAGTTCGTCTTCAAGAAGGATTGCACCAAGCAGCAGGGAGGATACATTGGGATCACCAAGATATCTGAGAATTTTTCTCCTGATTTCCCCGGCTGCCTGGTCGTCCGGCATCCCATGAGAAATATACAATTCCATTGCTGCAGTCACGATATCATCAATGGTTATACCTTTATCGAGCAATCGTTGTTCAATTTCAAACATGTGCATAGGTGTTCTGGTACCAGGACTATTATATCATTGTGGAATTTTTTATCCGACCGATATCTTCAAACTGCCGTGAGATAAAAATATAGTGCGTTGATCATCATGGGATTTCTGTCTGAAAAACCTGAGATTTCGTTCAATACCCCCATGTTTTGTGGTATCCTTGGTAACACGCTTCTGTCCACGGTTCCCGGTGTTTCCGGCGCAGGTGCAACCCCGGAAAAGACACTTCTCACACCAATACTTGACGCGGAGCTGATTACGTATGGTGCCATTACAAGCCATCCGGTACGGCCGGACACGCCTACAGGCTGTCCCACCCCGGCATCGATTACCCGGGCGATGATGATGCTGTGCGGTATACAACCCCTGTTCATCAATGCCGGTCTCCGTCACACGCCGACGGTCCCTTGTCTTGATGTGTATGGAATGGTGGGTGAAGATCCCCGGTTCCGTGATGCAGTTCCCCATGCACAGGATCTTGTTCGGAAGGGGGAAGTCATTGGCAAAATCCTCTCAAAAAGCAGCGATCTTCTTGTGCTGGGAGAATGTATTCCCGGAGGGACCACAACAGCCCTGTGTGTATTGCGGGCACTTGGATACGGGGCATCGGTGAGCAGCAGTTTTGTCAGCAATCCGGTGAAAATAAAAGAGGAAATATGCCGGAGGGCGATCGAAAGGATCGGAACAGATTCGATCACATCTCCTCTGGATATTATCCGATACACCGGAGATCCCATGATGCCGGTTGCAGTAGGTATTGCAAGGACCTATTCCGGGGAACTGTTCCTCGCCGGTGGAACCCAGATGCTCGCAGTCAGTGCACTCATAAAAGCGGAGAACGGGACACTGCCGCATGTAGTGACCACCTCATACGTGAGGGACGATCCCTCGGCGAATGTTCAGCAGCTTGCCGGACAGATCGGGGTAAAAATCATGTTCGTAGACCCGGGTTTCGGGGATATCGGCCATTCCGGACTTGCCCGGTACTGTATCGGAGAGGTTAAGGAAGGAATGGGTGCAGGCGGGGCTATGTGTCTTGCGCATATCATGGGGTATACTCCTGAAACCATCAGGCAGACCATTCTTGCTGCAGTAAGTGCCTACAGTTGATCAGTCTTATAGGATTTCACCACAAATATCTCTTGAATGCTTCCCATCTACGTGGTCAATAATTTCGGCCAGTTCAATCACCTCATTCACCGTGCTTTGCGGGATCTGGAAATTGAAACATCGATGATTCCCAACTCGACTTCCCCTGACAGGGTATCCCATGAATGCAGAGGAATCATTCTCGGCGGGGGGCCGACAATTGAACGTGCCGGGAACTCGGGACAGTATCTCGATCTGGGGCTGCCCGTGCTGGGAATCTGTCTGGGACTTCATATTATTGCGAAAAAATTCGGCGGGGATGTTCGCCAGGGTCAACGGGGAGGATATGGCCCAATCGAGGTGGAAATCTGCGAACATGACGACATTCTTGCCGGGTATCCTGACAAGATCAACGTCTGGGCTTCCCACGCCGACGAGGTGTCAAGGATACCTCCAGGATTTACCTGTCTTGCTCATTCATCTGTCTGCAGTGCAGAGGCGATTGCCCTTCCGGCACGGCATATCTATGGGCTCCAGTGGCATCCCGAAGTCAGCCATACCTTTGAAGGAAAACGTGTCTTTGAAAATTTTGACAGGATTACCCGGGAAAACCGGGCGTGATTATTTTGTTTTTATGGATATTACTGCGATAAGGAAACCAGATCTCCCGATTGCCAAAACGGAGCCCGCAATGGGCTTGAAAGATATCATCTTTTCTATCTGCCCAAAAAAACGCCCGGATCCACAGGGCTGTCAGTCGTTCGTCGGACATCTCCTGAGCGACAAAACCCGGAAAGTTCTCCCGGAAAAAACCTCCATTCCGGCTGCGTATCAGCTCCGGATTACCAACTATGGGATCACAAAAATATCAAAAAAGCCCGGAAAATGCTCCGATTTATGGACACATCAGAAATATCACAAAATGACCTCCGTTTGAAAAAATAACGATTTTCAGGTTTTTCTATTTCGTGTACCAACGCATTCTGTGCCTGATCGCAGGTGCATTCCATAGACTGGACAGTCAGATCGAACCGGTGACCAATAACGACCCTTTACGGGCATGCGAAAATACGGTCGTTTCAGAGGTTTTTTCACTGGTTCTGACGGCAGGTAGTTGCAGGAAACCGGTATGACCTTATCCCTATGTTCATTATTATATAGCAGAAACGAAGATGGTTGATTATGATCAAAAAGAGGGTGTCGATCTTAATCATAATTGCCAGCATCTCGCTGCTGTATGTGGCTCCGGCAATGGCGGCTATCAATACCATCCAGCAGGGCAATGTAATCTTCATCGGGGAACAAGGGCTTGATATATCCGCTGCCATGGGGCCTGACACAAAAATCGGGTGGTGGGCTTCGGCTGCGGATATCGCCACGACCTCTCCGACGCAGAGCATTGACCTGACAGGCAGAATTACGGATTTTATGGTTAACCCCTCCGAGTTTGAGGGGTATACCGGCAACTGGTACCGCCTCAACAGTGCGGGAAAAGCAGATGGTGTGGCATTCCTGGTTGCCGATCCGCAGCTTGCCGTAACATACGATGATACTACCGTGGATGTTAATCCTGAGCTTCACTGGATTCCCTCGGGAGATGATATACGGTTCAAAATTGATACAAACATGGCTCAGATAGCATCCCAGCGTTCCACACCTGCTCCCATTACGATAAAAGTGCAGTCCCCGGACGGTGCGGTCTACTCGTCGTTACGCAATGCCGGAGGAATGCCGACCTCAATTGTCGACATTCCCGTTACTACTGTCCCCTTTTATACGGGGTCTATCTGGAATATGGGCGATCCTGCCGTCTATCCCGCGGGAACCTACACCATCTGGGCAGAGAGTAACATCAATCATATGAAAGATAATTACGAAGTTATCGGCAAAACGGTGAGCAAACCAGTCAGCCTGCTCAATCAGGGGGATAACCCGCTCATCACAAAAGCGACGACAATTCCCACACCCGCCACCAGTATTCCAACCCAGATAACAACGCAGGAAACCTCCCGGTTGCCAACGCAGACGCTCCAAAGTACGACAGTCCCAACGCCAACACCAACCGAGATACCGATAACAACTGCCACCCAGGTCCCCTCACCGAGTCTTACAAAAGCTCCGGGTTTTGCAGCAGCTATGGCGCTTTCTGCAATCCTTTTCGGGGCGGTTGCGTTCCTGAAGAAAGAATAGTTTTTTTTTCTTTCGTAACCTTTTATTACCTTAGTTTCCCATTCGGTGTATGAACGTTGTTACCACCATCATGAAATCCCGACACAGTGTCCGGAATTTCAAACCGGATCCCGTGGATGATCTGGTCATTAAGGATGCACTTGAATGTGCGGCCCGGGCACCGACCGCAAAGAACATCCAGCCATGGCTGTTCGGGGTCATCAAAAACAAAGACATGCTGTGCCGGATTGCCCAGGTTACGGATAACGGGAAATTTATTGCCGGAGCCCCTCTGTGCATTGCAGTTTTCGGAGAAAAAAAGGAAAAATATTACCTCGAGGACTGTTGTGCAGCTACGGAAAATCTCATTCTTGCCCTTCAGGCATATGGTATCACCTCCTGCTGGGTAGCCGGGGAAAAGAAACCGTATGCCGAAACGATACGGGTACTCCTGAGCGTTCCTGAAACCCATACGCTGGTCTCTCTCATTGCTGCGGGTTGTCCGTCTGAAATGACAATAGCAAAGAAAAAAGAGATGAAAAATATTGTATTTTTTGAAGAATTCAAAAAGGAATAATTTTTTCGGTGTAGTCCTAATTTAACCACTAAACTAGAAATTGATGTAAGACGTGAAAAAATGAATACTATGAGATACTGAAATCAAAACAGAAATAGTGTTTCTTTTTTTTTCAAATGGATTTTCGGCCCTTATTTGGATTATTGAGGCCTATCGCCTCTTGGGGGTCGCCACGGCGGCGGGGGAGGAGGTAAAAGCTGACGCCCCCTGGGGTGTTATCAAAGAATTTTTTGATAAATCGAGAAGAAATGGTAGTCGTTAGAATGTGACGATACCCCTTATTTTTTATTGTATTGAGAAAAACTTTCGAAAATACCGTCGTAATAATAGAAAATTTGGGGCAAACATCGTCTTTACCAAAAAAAAAGTAAATCTGGATTAATGGGTAATATCCTGCAAAAACTCCCACAAAACGTATGTTTCTTTCTGGCATGAACCGGGAACCTCTCGTAACGATTAAGCCTCCGGCCAATCAGATCACTGATCATGAAAAAAGCGATCCTGCAGGTTGCGCTCGATGTTCTTGAATTAAAAAGGGCATTGCAGATCGCACAGGAATCTCTCGATGGCGGTGCTGACTGGATTGAGGTAGGAACCCCGCTCATTAAAAGTGAGGGAATGCAGGCCGTGAGGGTAATGCGGGATAGATTTCCGGACGCTACACTTGTGGCAGACATGAAAATCGCCGACACCGGAACACTGGAAGTGGAGATGGCGGCAAAAGCCGGTGCCAACATCGTCTGTGTTCTTGCAGATGCAGACGATGCGGTAATCGCAGAAGCCCTGCGGGCTTCCCGCCTGTATGGAATACGGGTGATGGCAGACCTTATCAATGTGAAAGATCCCGTTTCCCGTGCTTCTGACCTTGAAATTATGGGAATTGATATTCTGTGTGCCCATACCGGTATCGACCAGCAGATGACCGGTAAAAGCTCCCTTGACCTTCTTTTTACCTTATCCGGGCGGGTCCATACTCCTCTCGCAGTTGCAGGAGGAATTGATGCCACCGGTGCCGGAGATGCAGTGCGGTATGGAGCAGATATCGTAATTGTAGGGGGCTGGATCGTCCGATCAGCGGATGTAACCGGTTCTACAAAAAAGATCCGCACGTCGATGGATAATCCCTCCCTCCGGATAAGCGAGAAAAAAACACCCGACGAAGAAATCCGCTCCCTTCTCCTGCAGGTGTCCGCACCAAATGTTACCGATGCAATGCACCGGAAAGGGGCAATGTCAGGAATTGTTTCGATGTGCGGTAACGTGAAAATGGTGGGCAGGGCTGTTACTGTCCAGACATTCGCCGGTGACTGGGCAAAACCTGTGGAAGCGATTGACGTGGCGGGAAAAAATGAGGTAATTGTCATAAACAATGATGGCGGGACGCATGTTGCCCCCTGGGGGGAGCTTGCCACACTGAGTTGTGTAAAAAAAGAACTGTCCGGTGTAGTTATTGATGGTGCTGTGCGGGATATCGATGATATCAAAGCAATGCAATTGCCCGTTTTTGCAAAGACCGTGGTACCAAACGCAGGAGAACCCAAAGGGTTCGGGGAGATCAATGTCGAAATTCAGTGCGGGGGCCAGTTTGTTCATCCCGGTGACTGGATCATAGGAGATGAAAGCGGTGTGGTGGTGATACCCGCTGAGCGGGCATATGAAATCGCACGAAGGGCACTAGAGGTCAGGAAAAATGAAGAGAGGATACGGGAAGAGATACGCAGGGGGAGTACTCTTTCTGAAGTGTCAGAACTGATAAAATGGGAAAAGAAATAAAAATTTTTTAGTGAAATACAGACCGCTCAAGGAGTGTTGCTCCGGAATTCCTGATCTTTTTTATTGCCTCTTCGACCTGATCAACCCGGAGAATGAGTATTCCTCCCTCTTTTCCTGAATACGCATAGGAATATTCGATATTGACATTAGCGTCCCCAAGAATCTTTGCAACCTCATACAATCCGCCGGGCTGGTCTTTCATCCGCACAGCGATCACATCAGTGAAAGCGACATTGAAACCAAGAGATGATAGTTTGTCATGGGCACGTTCCGGGTGATCTACAAGTGCCCTGACAACGCCAAACCCATTTGCTTCGGCAATACTGAAGGCAAGAATATTGATCTTTTCCTCGCCCAGTGCATGGGCAATTGCTGCAAGCCTTCCCGGGCGGTTTTCGGAAAATATCGAAATCTGCTTTATCACAAATTTTTCTGCATCCATCTATAACGACCTCTTATCAATAACTCGTTTCGCTTTTCCCTCAAATCTTGGCAATGAACCCGGTTCTACGAGTTCAACGTTAACATTCACGTTCAATGCATTCCTGAGACGATGCTCTACTTTCTGTCGTATCTGCATAAGATCATTGATTTTATCACTGAATGATCCCTTGGTTAACTCAACACGGACAAGCATATCATCGAGAGCACCTTTTCGTTCAACCACGATCTGGAAATGCTGGCCTACTTCCGGGATTGCCATAAGGGTGTATTCAACCTGCGATGGAAATACATTGATACCCCGTATAATGAGCATGTCGTCGACCCTGCCCTGAATTCTCCGGACTCTCGGGTGGGTCCGGCCGCAGGCACAGATATCATCATCCATGATGGTTATATCGCCGATACGATACCTGATCATGGGGAGTGCTTCTTTCTGAAGGATAGTGATCGTCAGCTCACCTTTTTGCCCGGGTTCAAGAGATTCACCCGTCTGGGGGTCGATAATTTCAACCAGGGCGATATCCGACCAGATATGAAATCCCTTTTGCTCCTGGCATTCGGTAAACATTGGTCCGGAAAGCTCACTGGTTCCATAGATATCATATGCCTTTATCCCAAGCCAGTCTTCGATCCGGGTGCGCATCCCATCGGTCCAGGGTTCAGCTCCCAAAATTCCCGTCCGGAGTTTTGTATCCGTTTTGATATTGACGCCCATCTTTTCTGCAACCTCGCCAATATGGAGGAGATAGGAAGGTGTGCAGGCAATAGCGGTTGCACCAAGATCCTGCATCAGCTCAATCTGGCGTTCAGTGTTGCCGACGCTTGCCGGTAATACGGTTGCTCCGATTCGTTCCGCACCGTAATGCATCCCAAGACCGCCGGTGAACAGGCCGTACCCATAACTGACCTGGATTACATCTCCCCTGCCGAGTCCAAGGGAAGTCAGGGCACGGGCAAGAGAGGTTGTCCAGGTATTCAGGTCATTCTGTGTATAACCTACGACGGTTGGTTTTCCGGTAGTCCCCGACGATACATGGTACCTTACAAGTTCCTCCTGGGTTGAAGTAAATATTTTATCCGGGTAATTGTCCCTCAGGTCACGCTTGAACATGAAGGGGAGTTTCTTCACATCGGAAAGCTCCCTGATATCATCCGGGTGGACCTTCTGTTCTTTCATCCTGTCGTGGTAAAATGGAGAGAAACTGTAAAGTCTGTACACAAGACTTTTCAGCAGTTTATACTGCATTCTCCGGAGATCATCTTTTGGCATCTCCTCGATTCGCGGATCCCAGCTCTTCATTATATCGCCTCTCTTCTGTCAATTACTCTCTTTGACTTGCCTTCAAACCGTGGCAGGGAACCCGGCTCAACAAGTTTCACGGTTGTTCTGAGCTCGAGGGTATCCCGAAGTTCTTTCACGACTTTTTTCTGGAGTTTTGCAAGATCTGCAAGTTCCCCGCTAAAGTACTCACGGTTGATCTCAACTTCGACGGTCATTTCATCCAGATGATTAATTCTGTCGATATATACCATAAACTGATTGCCGACTTCGGGTATTCTCAGCAGGACATGTTCTATCTGAGACGGGA
>JGI20214J51650_10002291_pt1 | contig 12072 bp, 12 predicted proteins | sample WetSurMetagenome_FD_51650 | JGI IMG/M metagenome (IMG submission 51650)
CTCGCAATACCCCAAGTAGCAAAAGAATCCATAATATATAATGGTATTAATAGTATATAAACATTTCTATATTAGGTGTTAGGGGAGTTTATAGGAATCCTCCTAAATATGAATAAAACATTAAGAGGATAGAGGCAATAACATGAGAATATATCTTTTGCTCGTATTGATTGCAACCAGTTTGGTGACATCAGCATATGGCGATATGATACAGACAGGAACAGTGCATAATGATTATAACCAAGATGCGGGTAATTGGAACCTACATGTAGCTCAGCCACCAGGAGTGCGATATTTTTTGCAGCATGTTGAGTTCCAGCAACCATTTACCGAAGGATTGCCACCGATTGTTTTAGTCATGTTGAGCAGTGTCGATTCAGACAAAGATACGAATGAAAGAGTAGCTGTAACTGCTCAAGATATAACCAATTATGGGTTTAATGTACGCTATACATCTTGGTGGGATACTCGTCTATACGGCGTATCGGCAACTTGGATAGCGATTCCGCAATCCATGGCGCTATATACGCCAGAAAATTCTACGTTAGTAGCGTAAGCTGGAGCTGAAATCAATTGATTCTTTTCACATGAAAAACGTCGAGAGAACAGGATGGGATGGTTACCCGCATCCCACCTGAAATCCTTTCTTCACCAAGCATCCTGCTTGACTGATGCTTTTTATTTGGATAGCAAAAGATTGGGAAAGAACGCATCGATCAGGGTTTTGCGGGCGCGAGGGCTATACCGCCCCGCACCCCCGCTCCTTCGTGCGCACACGCACCACATCATCTACCGGAAAGATGAAGATCTTGCCGTCCCCTGCTTCGCCCGTCTGAGCATGCTCGCAGATGAGATCTATGACGGCTTCAGCGTCCTTATCATCCACCACCATCTCCAGCTTCATCTTCGGCAGGAACTCCACCCGGTAATCGCCGGCCCGCCATTGAAGGGTGACTCCCTTCTGCCGGCCCCGGCCTTTGACCTCGCTTACCGTCATTCCCGAAAAGCCCTTGCTGTCCAGCTTGCCTCGCAGCAGGTGCAGCTTCTCGGGCCGAATTATGGCTTCAATCTTCTTCATTTTACCCCTTCCTTTTCCCGGACCTCACATGTAAGCGCCTTCGCCGTGCTGGCTGATGTCAAGGCCCACCGACTCCTCATCATCCCGCACCCGCAGGCCCATGACCGAGTCGATGATTCTGGCCAGGCCATAGGTGACGATAAACGAGTAGATCCAGGTGACCGCTACCGCCAAAGCCTGCACGGCCAACTGATGGGCATTTCCTGAGAGCAGCCCCGTGGCTCCGATGCTGGCAAAGATGCCTGTCGCCAGGACGCCCCAGGTGCTGCCGATGCCGTGGCAGGCGAGAACGTCCAGGGAGTCGTCCACCTTTGCGCTTCCCCTGATGAGAACGATGGCGTAGTATCCCACGATTGCGGCTGCGATGCCGATGGGAATTGCCGCCAGAGGCGTCACATAGCCTGCTGCCGGCGTTATTGCCGCAAGGCCGGCCACCGCGCCCGTTACCATGCCTAAGGCCGAAGGCGCTCTCTGCCTCCAGGAGAGGAGCATCCAGGTCGTGGCCGCAGCCGCGGCAGAGGTGTTGGTGGTGACGAAGGCATTGGCTGCTATGCCGTTAGCCGCCAGGGCGGAGCCGGCGTTAAAGCCGAACCATCCGAACCAGAGCAGAGCGGCGCCGATGACTGTGGTGGGGATGTTGTGCGGCTCCATCGGGTCTGTGCCAAAGCCCTTTCTAGCGCCGATAACCATAGCCACGGCCATTGCGGAAACGCCTGCGGTTATGTGAACCACTATGCCGCCGGCAAAGTCCAGAGCGCCCAACTGTTGCAGCCAGCCTCCGCCCCAGACCCAGTGAGCCACCGGATCATAGACCAGCGTGGCCCAGGCCAGGGAGAAGATGAGAAACGAGCTGAACTTGATCCGTTCCACATAAGAGCCCGTGATCAGGGAGACGGTGATTATGGCAAACATCGCCTGATAGATCATGAAGGTGAGGGCGGGAATCGTCAAGCCCTCTTTTACGCCCATGCCGACGCCCGAAAGGCCCAGAAAGTCCAGGCCGCCGAGCAGGCCGCTTATGTCCTTTCCGAAGACCAGGGTATAGCCGTACAGGATCCACTGCAGGCTGATGATCCCCATTATGGCAAAGCTGAAGATGATCGTTGAGATGGCATTCTTCTTTCTGACCATGCCTCCGTAGAAGAGGCCCACGCCTGGAATCATGATCAGGACCAGAGCGGCACTGATGAGCACCCAGGCGTTATCCGCGGCATTTATGGCGACTTCCTCTGCAGAAGCCGCACCAGCGAGCAGTGTTGATATCAGTAAACATGATAATAGCAATGAACGGAGGGAAAGCAACTTAACCACCAATTGATAAGACATAATCCTATTTAATAAGCATATTTAGGAGAAATTAAGCTGGATTCACAATGGGTATGAAAGTATCTTAAGCCCAGATTCATAAGATGTATGAAAAGATCATAAGCATCATTCTAAGGTACCCGGCGCCTCACGGGCCATCTTTTGCTTTCGCTTCTCCTCCTTCTTTCTCTCCACCCGGTACTCCTCAAAGAGGCTTTCCAGCCGCTGCATCTGCATTCTCGCCAGCCGGTTTTTCATCTCCTCCTCCCAGGCAGCGCAGGCAATAGCCAGATCCTCCGGCCGCATGAAGGGCATGCTGTTGATCATCCGCACAGGCAAGCTTTTGATGGAAAAGGCGGGAATTCCCACCTGCATGAAGTGCTCACGCATGGCGGGGCTCATCTCGCCTTCGGCTACCAGTCCTGAGATCTCCAGCTCACGCAGCAGTTCTGCTGTACTCCTGCCGCCGCCGCTGGCATCCTGGAGAAAGATCCAGTCGCCCTTTCCCAGACGGTGCTGCTCAATGGACTGATCAATTGATTTTTGGGTGAATGCAGCCAGAGGCTTGAGACTTTGCAGGCCGTGCGTCTGCTCGATTGCTTCCGCCTTCTTCTGCCGCTCCAGAATCTTTTTCAGCTTTTTGATGTATTTTCTCTCCGAGCGCAGAACCGAGCGAAGGCGCTGTATCTCTTTATCACGTATCTTGATCTCATGCTGCCGCTTAATCTCCCTGGCAGATTTATCCCTCAGCCGATCCAGTTTGCCGCTGGCGGTATTGAGGGCGGCATCCTTTTCCGCCATGCGGGCCTGCAGCTCTTCCGCAAAGGAGCGCAGCGTTCTGACCTGCTCGGCGAGCTGCTGGTTGTGCTGGCGCAGGGCGGCGATATCCGGCGAGATGTCCGGGGAGAGAGCAGCAGGACTGCTCTGACTGCTCGAACCATTAGGGGACCTTTCCCCCTGGCCAGCAGGAGCCGCGGGCGAAGGCACAAACTCAGCAATGGCGTTTTCTATGGAGTAGCCCCGCACCACCAGAGCCTTCACCTCGTCTGGGTCTACCTCTGAGGGAGTCTTCTTTTCCACCAGCATAAATTTATTTTTATATTTTTTGAAGGCGATGATGGCCGCGGCCAGAGCATCCCGTTCGTGATCATTTCTGTAATTGAATTCCCGTCCCAGAGCGATCTTCTCCTCCGCCGGAATATCCGCGCCTGGTGAGTAGAGAACGGCATTGAAAGCGCGTTTGACCTTCTCCACGGCGCCGGGGGTGGGAAATACGTCTGTGGCAACGAGCAGCGATCTGCCCCGAGCGGCGATCCATTCGATGACATCCGAGGAGGACATAGCCCGGGAGCTGATAAGGTCCACCAGCTCGCCACGGAGGTTTATTGCCGCGATGCCGGTCGTCGTTCCCGGGTCCAGGCCGACGATGATGTACCCCCGTTTCTGCAAAAGCGGCCTGTACTGCAACTCTGGCCGCTCCATGCTCTGCACCAGAAGCTGGGCATCGCAGTAGTAGCCGGGACTGATGTGCACCACCTCCCTGGGCGCTTCCACCACAAACTCCGCCCTGGTATAGCCGCCCAGGCCCTCCACCGCCCTTTGGCTGTACTGCAGTCCAGCCTCACGAAGCTGCTTTTCCACCTCTCGGGCCAATCCCATCACCGCGCCGTGGATCTTGCGAGTGTACCGGTTCTGGCTCCAGCCGCCCCGGCCCAAAGAGCGCCTCCGGCTGACCTTGATCCAGGTCCGCTCCTGAAAGGCGGACAAAACGACGCCCACGCCCTTGGCGGCGAGCCTGGCGCAGACCTCTGCCTCTTCCAGAGGATTGGTGCGGTCGAAGGAGATGCCGTGATAGCGGGCCAGCTTGATGAGGGATTGGGGCCTCTCTGCCCCGGTCACCTGCACCATCTTTGTGGAAGGAGGCATCCTGCGCAGGATGTCGATCAGCTCCTTTCTGTCCGCCGCCAGCTCGTGAAGGTTATCCATGGCCACGATCTCTGGCTGGCGCTCCCGGATGAGCCGGATCAGCTTGTGCCGGCTGATCATGTGAAAGCCGGTGGCATTTGCCTCTTCAAGGATCACCAGATCGTAGGAGGGCATCCTTCTGGCGGACGGAGAGCCGCTGGCAATATCTACGCCGAATATGCTCAACTTCTCAATGCCTCCTGCTCATTCTCCTGCTCCATCCCCATCTCATGTTCCGTTTCCATCTCCGGATCTGGCTCCGTCTTCTTCTCCTGCACCTGCTCAGGCACCTTCTCCCGCGCCTGCACCTTCTCAGGTGCCTTCTCCCACACAATCTGCCGGGCTCTGTCCAGCGGCATCTCTATTCGGTATTTGCGTTCAAAGAAGCGCAGGACATTGGCCAGGTCCCGATCCAACAGCTCCTGGGCATTGGGGTGGTCGGCATCCACCGCCTGGGGCCAGTCGATTATCCTGGGGCCGGAATCATCGATGATTATGTTGAACTCGCTCAGGTCGGCGTGAATGATGCCCAGCTTCAGGGCTGCCGCAACCTCAGCAAGGATCAGCTCCAGTGCTTTTTCTGGATCGGAGAGAGTGATGCGGTTGAGGGCGGAGCCCTCTACCAGCTCCATGGCCAGAGCATGACGGCTGCGGGCCACCGGCCTGGGAACAGACACCGTCGGATAGAGCTTTTCCATTACAGCAAATTCGTGGCGGGCGGCGAGAGCAGCAGAATAGAGCCAGGGGACCCGAGGCTTATCTGTGAGGTGATCGCGCAGGCGGCGAATGTGTTTGAAGCTGGTTCTCCCCTGGCGGTGGAACTTGACTGCCAGGCGGCCCGTACCCAGGGCCTCATAGACCACCGCCTCTTTTCCGACGCCGATTTTTTCTCCAAAGGCGGAGAGTTTTTTCTTTTTCACAAAATCGGATAGAGCCAGAAGGTCGTAGGCGGCAAAATCAATGCGGTAGCCGAGATAGTGCATTTTCTCCCGCTCTACCAGCTTTTTTTCAAATAGCTGGCCCAGCCGGAACTGCACCTTTGGATCCGGCAGGCCGGACAATTCTGAGACCACAAAGGACGGGACCCATTCGTGGGTCTTCATCCCGGTCTCAATGGCGCTGAGCAGGGAGAGGTCCTCCTTGCTCAGGCCCAGCAATTCTTCTCCTAGATTCTGCACGGATACTACTGGGTCATTATTTTAGCTAAAGCTTTGCATAGCTTTTGGCCCGGCTCTCCAGGTTGGGGTCCTTCAAGGTCTCAAGAACATAGTCGGCAAACTGGGCGCCTGTTGCCCCGTCCGACCGGCCGGTGAGGACCACCTTCTTCTCAAACTGGCCGCAGATATCCAGGGCGCTTTCCATTCTCGCCGCCTGGCTGACATAGCCGATATGGCGGAGCAGCATTACACTGGCCCGCATCATGCTTGCCGGGTCTGCATAGATTGCCCTGCCCTCATCGACCATGCGCGGAGCGGAGCCGTGGATTGCCTCGAACATGGCATAGCGCTTGCCGATGTTAGCGCTTCCTGCGGTGCCCACGCCGCCCTGAAACTCGGCAGCCTCGTCTGTGAGGATGTCTCCGTAGAGGTTGGGCAGGACTATGACCCGGAACTCCTTTCTGCGTTTCTCATCCACCAGCTTGGCGGCCATGATATCCACAAACCAGTCGTCGAAGGCGATCTCCGGGTATTCCCTGGAGACGCGCTTTGCTGTCTCAAGGAATTTGCCGTCCGTGGCCTTGATGACATTCGCCTTGGTGACGGCTGAGACTTTTTTGATGCCGTTCTTTCTGGCGTACTCAAAGGCCAGGCGAACAATCCTCTCTGCGCCGGGGCTGGTTATGACCTTGAAGTCCACGGCCAGATCTTCCGTGACATTAAAGCCCTTACTTCCCAGGACGTACTCGCCTTCGGTGTTCTCCCTGTAGAAGATCCAGTCGATTCCCTTCTCAGGAACCTTGACCGGTCGGACGTTGGCGAAGAGGTCCAGCTCGCGGCGCATGGAGACATTGGCGCTCTCCAGGTTGGGCCACTTGTCGCCCTTCTTTGGGGTGGTGAGCGGTCCCTTGAGGATGACGTGGCACTCTTTGAGCGCTGCGAGGACGCCCTCCGGAAGAGCCTTCATAACTTTGACCCTGGATTCGATGTCCAGGCCCGGGATGTCGCGAAGCTCAATCTTTCCGGCGGCAATCTCGTCTGCCAGCACGTATTTCAGGACGCGCACCGCCTGCTCGGTGATGTAGGGGCCGATGCCGTCGCCGCCCACCACGCCGATGATGAGTGGCGCAAGCTTGCTGTAGTCCACCCAGTCCTCTCCAGCTTTCATCCTGTCAACACGCAAGAGCTGCTCCTCAAGCAGCTTGGCAAAGTGGCTCTTTGCCTTCTCTATGGCCTCGGTATGAATCATGAATCGCACCTGTTCTTCCAGGGTAGGGATGGTTATGGAAGATCAATCTTTTGCAGAATCGGCCAGATTGGCTGGGATCGTGAAGGGTGAAACCCGCGCCAGCGCAGCGATTCGAACGCGAATGCACGACAATCGCATTCGGGAAAGGACGGGATTGCATCCTTAAACGGTCGCTATTTCAGAAGTATTTGAAATCATTGGGTATGCTATCGGGCAGAAGCTGGTCATATGCTCAGCGTGCAAAATCGCCAGCGTGCAAATCGATCTATTTGCTGATGCAATTAAAATCATTTTACAGATATGATGATGAACCGCCGTATTAACCGGCAGCGATCAGGCGATTCATCCCAATTAGCCCGCCGCGTATGAAGAAAAATATAGCCCACAGCCACCCAGTTACTAAAAAAATTAATCACGATGAGGATATATAGAAGAAAAGCCTTACTTAGGTATAAAGCAAAATTGGGGCAAAATGCGCCATTGCCTCGAAGCAATCTACACAGATTCAATACTAGCTGGCTCATATCAAGGTAGTGATTTGTTGACGGTCATCGAGGAGTCTATTCATCGGGCATATCTTAACAAGCTTGTAGGGGAAGACGGTCTTAGAATTGTTGAATGCATTCCAGGCGAGGAAATTACCGACGAGAAGCTGGCAGAGCTAACCGGAATCAGCCTGAATACCGTCCGACGCACCCTTTACCTGCTATATGAACACAGGCTGGCCATATATCGACGCAAGCGGGATCCCGATTCAGGCTGGCTCACCTATCTCTGGCAACTATGTCCTGAGAATTTTGAGAAGGCGCTGGAATCGGAAGCTAAAAGGCTGCTGCGCAAATTGGACGAAAGGCTGGCCTATGAGAAGGATAACATCTTTTACGCCTGCACGGAAGGCTGCGCTCGGTTCGTCTTCGACGAGGCAAGCGAGGCCAACTTCATCTGCCCCTTCTGCCAGGGCAGTCTGGAATTCATGGAAAACGCCAAAGTGGTGGAAACCATAGAGAAACAGATCTCGGAATTGAAAGATTGCATCTCATAAGTTCTCCAGGCTGTTTCCAAGAACCGCAGTCCACCACCAGCGAGCCATGTCCATGAGATCGCGGCTGAACACGCCGGAGAGCCGGTACTCTCCACCCTTGTTTGTTATCAGACCGGCCCCGAGCAGCTTGTTTCTCATGGCATAGAAAGCTGACCGGCTCACATCAAGGTCAATGAGAAGGCGCTCCCACTCGTCCGTCTTTACAGGATCGCCGCTCTTCTGGCGTTCCTCCACCATCGTCAGGAACCTTCTGCCCCGCTGTGCCGTGGTCTCTTCCTGAAAAAGACGTAGCATCAGCTCGTGGTAGGGATCGCGGGAGCGGCTTACTGCATATTCCGATTTGGAGCGGACCTTGATCGTTGTGGCGGTCCGGGGAGCCGCCTTAACATTGGTCATAAGATAGCAAGAGCCGCCCGGGCAATATCCGCATATTCATCCCTCAAGACATAGCTCATAGGTGCGCGATATGACTTTTTAATGACATGCAATATTCCCAGACGTGAACAAATGTAGCCGATCATGGAGGCGATCACCTTCTTGGAAACATCAATTTTCCGGCATACGCTCTCATGAATGGAGGTAACTGTAAATTCCTGAGCCTCGACGATAGACTCAAGAACCGCTCGCCTCAGACCATCTGTGTCCAGATCGAGGAACCTGACCATTCGGCCAAATATCTCAGACCGCTCTGGTTTCATCGTACCCCTCAAGACTATCCCTTATACTATTACCATTACTTTACTATTATGTATAATATATACCTTACTATATGATCCAAAGCAAGCCGCTAAATAGCATCGCCTTATAGTATCGAGGAGCATTGAAGATATTGAGAATACATACTGGAATTAACATGTCTGAATATGAATATGAAAATGCAGAGACCCTTTTTGCCCAGGGAGACTACGAGGAGGCCCTGTTTGCCTGGGAGAGGGCAGAGAAAGTCTTGCCGCATGGATTCCCGCAATTCTATCAAAAAGGAATTGCTTTGCTGAAGCTTGAAAGGTTTGATGAGGCAGCAGCAGCCCTGGAGGCAGCTCTGGAGACGGAACCGGCAAATGCCGATGCCAGGAGGGCCTATGCCTGGGTCTGCTGCCATCTGGACAGAAATACGGAAGCAGTGGCGTCCTGCGAAAAGTCCCTGGCCATCGATCCCGGCAACGCCCGGACCTGGATTGTAAGAGGCTTTGCCCTGCATCATCTCGGGCAATACGAGAAGGCGGTGGAAAGCTATGCCCGGGCCATTGAGTGCAATCCGCTAGGCGCGGAAGGGAGACGGGCCTGGAACAACCGGGGCGCAGCTCTGGACAACCTCGGCAGACACGATGAGGCGATCGATAGCTATGATGAGGCTCTGCTGATTGATCCCTTCGATATCTACGCCTGGAACAACAAGGGCGTGGCCCTGGGCATTTTGGGCCGGCACGAGGAAGCGATAGTCTGCTTTTCAAAAGCCATCCAGATCGAGCCGGAGTACGCTACTGCCTGGAAGAACCTGGCTGTGGCCTGCCAATCAATGCACCGTCTTGATGAGGCGGAAGAGGCTTTCAGGCGCGCCAGCGAATTGGGGCTCTGATAGTCCTTACCTCTTGCCGGATAGATTCCTGACGACCTCACCGACCAGAGAGTCTCGATTCTCTCGGGTTACGGTCATCACCTTGAAAGTGCTGCGAATCTTCTTGGCCAGACGGTGATTGGACCACTCGTGCAGCACTACCAGCATGGGCAGCGGCGAGGAGATGGCCATCTCCACGGCGGAGACAAACCTGTGGCTGGTCAATTCCATTGGGCCCACCTCGTCGACGACTATCAGCTCGCATTTCAGGGCATCTTCTATCGCTTTTGCTCCGATGCCATCCAGGTCTTCCGGATGGACGCAGAACTTGCCCAGCTGCGACCCGGTCCCGGTCTCATCGGCCAGAATGCCAACCGCCCCGGAAGCGAGGTCGAGCAGCTCAAAACCCGTTCGCCGATCTTTGTGGCGCCGATCCCGCGCCAGCACTCCCCCCACCCGCATGCCCGTGGCGGCAGCAGCTTTCGCTACCAGCGTGGACTTGCCGACGCCGGGCGATCCGGTAACTGCGATCCTAGATGCCATATAGCTCCCTCATCCTTTCCGTATAGCTGCTGAGGCTCTCCACGTCTTTTATCTCTTTTTTGATCAGTTTCCCAAGCCGGGATCGAATTTCTCTGTCCGGTCGCGAGCCGACGGAACGCAGGTGAAGCTCGATGGTTCGGCACATCTCATCGCCTTTCTCATCCCAATCGGTGAGGAGGATGATCTGAGAATAGCTTCGGGCGGCATCCTCTGCCAGCTGCAAGGCCGGGCGGCGGGAGGCCATGATCACTGGCCCGGGAAGGCCCAGGGCACGCAGAGACAGCAGGTCGCGCCTTCCTTCCACAATGACGGCTGCGCCCTGGCAAGAAGCATCGATAAGCGATGCAATCAGCTTCTCCAGCGCCTCCAGATCATAAGTCCTCTTGGGACGACTCTCCAGTGTGTCTCTACCCCACGCCATAACAATACCGCCCAACTATCCTCTATCCACTATCCCAATTTCTGCATCAATGCTGCGACGGCTTCGTCTGCTGCCATTCCTTTCACCAGGAGGAGCTTTCTGGCGCTCTTCTGGCCGCTCAGGACTTCGATCTGCCCTTCGCTAACGCCAAGAGACCTCGCCAGGCCGAGGGTGAGCTGCCGGTTCGCCCGCCCTCGCGACGGCTCCTCAGTCAGATGAGCTTCGACCGATCTCCGCCAGATATTATAGCCTGATGGCACAGCCAGCCGGGTGGAACCGGGCACAACCTCAAAGCTGATGGTGCAGCCCAGCGGATGAGGCCTGACCGCCTCACTAATATTCATTGCGTCTAATAGGAGACTCCTGAGGCTTAAAGCTTATTACTGTTGTTTTGGCAAAAGGTTAAAATAGCGTTAGCGATGAAGGGAGAGAGGTTCGATGGAGATCAAGAGAGTTCTCGTCCCGGCAGATCACATCCTGCTGGCAGAATCTATTCTTCCCGGCTTGAAGCAGCTTGGCCTGCAAATTTGCGATCAATTGCCAAGCCCGGCAAAAGACTGCCTTTTGATATGCCGCCCGGAATTTGCTTCAAACCCCGAAGGCTCCATCCTCATTCGCCAGGCTCTGGCCCAGGGAAGCGCCGTTTTATTGGGCACCGCTCGTGGCTCATCTATTCTGGAAGAGATCAGGAAGACAGGTGGCCTTTCTCAGGAGACCAGAAACGAACTGGAAGCTTATGTCCTTTTCAAATGTCTACAGAGCGACTCAGAGCGGCTTTCCGCGCTCATGGCAAAGACGGACGCCATGCCCCGTTATGCTGCTGCCGCCTATGAGAAGGTGCAGGATCTTCGCTACGGCGAGAACTGGCACCAGAAGGCGGCACTCTACATCAAGCAGGACGGTTTGGGCCTGCATGCCGCCAGGAAGCTGAATGGACGGGAGATGTCCTACAACAACGTGGTCGATGCGGAAACGGTGCTAGAGATGCTGATCGACCTGTCTGAGTATGACGGCATCCCGGAAAATAAGCCGCTCTCGGTCATCGTCAAGCATGCCAATCCCTGCGGAGTGGCCTATGGAGAAAGCCTTGCCCAGGCGTATCGCCTCTCCTTTGCCACCGACCCCAAATCCGCTTTCGGCGGAGTCATTGGATTCAACCGTCCGGTGGATGTGAATACCGCTCGTGCCATCGGCGACAGCTTCGTCGAGGTGCTCCTCGCTCCGGGCTACGAGCCCGAGGCCCTGAAGCTGCTCACGGAAAAAAAGCCCAACCGCAGAATACTGGATATCGGAGACCTGCTGGCCAGAAAGGAGGTGCTCTATCACGGCTATTATCAGAGGAACATCTTTGGTGGCATGATGCTCCAGAACTATGACACTGGCGACCTCCAGGAATGGAAGGTAGTAACCAGAAGGTCCCCAACGGAATGGGAGAAGAAAGCCCTTCGATTTGCATGGAAGGTTTCCAAGTACGTAAAGTCCAATGCCCTGGTTTACACCACCGACTGCCAGACTATCGGCATAGGATCCGGCCAGGTGAGCAGAGTGGATTCAGCGCGCTTCGGAGCAGAAAAGGCTGAGGAGCACGGCCTTGATACCAGAGGAACAGTCGCAGCTACAGACTCATTCTTCCCCTTCCGGGACGGCCTGGATCAGACCTATCAGGCAGGAGCTGTTGCAGTAATTCATCCCGGCGGGTCCATCCGGGATGCAGAGGTGATTGATGCCGCCAATGAGCACAACATGGCCATGGTCTT
>JGI20214J51650_10002292_pt1 | contig 12067 bp, 9 predicted proteins | sample WetSurMetagenome_FD_51650 | JGI IMG/M metagenome (IMG submission 51650)
TTCATTTATTCAATCCAGTTCCTAATTTATTACGAAGATCTTTTCTGCCAGCCACTCTCAGGGTTGGCGGTGGGATAATGCTCAGCAGCGTTATTTTTGCCGGTGCAGAAGCTGAAATGAGCTCGAAAGATAATTTGCTAATCAGGACTGGCTTCGAATATAAACCAGGAAGAAATATCTTTTTCAGAGGAGGTTTCAGCAGTGAAAATACTTCGTTCACGATTGGATTCGGATATATGCTCAGATCTATTAAACTCGATCTTGCATTTGCAACTCATGATAAACTTGGAATTACCTCTGCTGCCTCGATTATTTTTACAATAAAATAAACTTCTATATAGAATCTTTTTAACCGCAAAGGTCTCAAAGCAAAGCAAAGCAAAGAGCGCAAAGGAAAGACTTACACAGAGATACACAGAGAAGTCACAGAGAAAAACAGAGTAAAAATAAAAATTATGGAAAGAAATGAGGTTACACAAAGAATTATTGGATGTGCAATTGAGGTACATAAACACCTGGGACCAGGATTGCTTGAATCTGCTTATGAAGAGTGCCTTGTATTTGAATTGAATAAGGCGGGATTAAATACAAAAAGACAGGTGCCAACACCAGTAGTATATAAAGACATTAAACTTGATTATGGTTATCGGATAGACGTTTTAGTAGAGGACATTGTTGTTCTTGAGCTAAAAGTGGTAGAAGAATTCAATCCTGTTCATGAGGCTCAGATACTTACCTATATGAAATTTTCAAATAAACAGCTCGGTTTAATGATAAACTTCAACGTAACATTATTAAAAAATGGGATCAGAAGATTTATTATCTGATCTCTGTGGACTCTGTGTGTCCTCTGTGGGACTCTGTGGAACAAAAGATAAGCTGCCATCAATGTTATTACATGTTTAAAGAATACAAATCTATATTATTCATTCCCTCTTTCAAGAGAATTCAGGCTAAGACAATAATCCATGCAATAAAGAAAATAATGTTTTTTACCTGCACTCTTCTCCTGAACACCTTAGCATTCTGTCAAAATAAAGAACTTTCAGAAAACATAATGAGCATTGCAGAGGAGCTTGCCACTGATGAAACAAACCCTGAAGAAGTTTCAATCTATATTGAACAGCTACAGGAATTATCGGAAAATCCGGTAAAGATCAATTCGGGAGATGAATCAGAAATTTCCCGGCTTTTCTTCCTGTCTGACTTTCAACAGAATGCGCTAACTGAATATATTAAGACTTCGGGAAAAATAGTCTCGTTATACGAATTTGTTAATATTCCAGGCTTTAACCGGCAGACAGCTGAAATGGTTATCCCGTTTATATCACTGGATGCCAAACAAATTACCACCCGGTATCCTTCGAGGCTCAGAAACAATATTTTAACTAATCTGACAATTAAACCCGGAGAGATTGATACCTCATTTCCAGGATCACAAATGAAAATCCTTTCAAAATACAAATTCTATTCAGGAAGGATTGAAGGAGGCATAACTATTGAGAAAGACCAGGGTGAAAAGTTCTTNTATGGTCATCCTCCTCTTCCTGATTTCTTTTCAGCCCATCTTTCATTTTCAGGGAATGGCATCATACGACGGGTCATTATAGGTGATTTTGGAGCCCGTTTCGGGCAGGGTACCAACATTAACACCGGTATCCATACAGCACCTTCACTTACGGCACCCGGATACATGTCGGGAGGAGAAGAGATTAAACCTTTCACCTCGACCGATGAGAATAATTTTTTCAGGGGTGTTGCTGCTGAACTTGCTTTTAAAAAATTACACCTGATTCTTCTTTTTTCTACTTCGGCAATAGATGCAACTATTGAACAATCACCAGATTCAATAGGCAGTTTTGTCAGCAGTCTCTATACGTCAGGACTCCATAATTCTTCTTCCCTCCTTAAGAAAAAAGATGCTTTAACAGAAGCTTCTGCAGGAATTAATTTATCATACAACTTTCCCCGCATCAGGATCGGAACAACACTTTCAGGAAACAGATTTTCAATGCCGGTAAAACCAGATACTAAAGTCCCGGAAAATCTTTATGCTTTTTCCGGGTCGGGGAACAATAATATTTCATTCTATTNTAGCAGCCTGATTAACAGAATTTTAGTTTATGGNGAAATCTCATTGAACACTTTTCATGATCACTCAATTGTTCAGGGGATCTCTTTAAGACCTTCTGACCGGCTTACAATAAATTTTCTGTATACTGATTACTCCCGGGGTTTTCACAGCTTTCATTCTAATGGACCGGGATTCAATAGATCAGGCTTCAATGAAACAGCTTTGCTTGGCAATTTTACTTTTGAAGCTGCAAAGCACTTATTCATTAGTGGCGGATGTAATTTCAGCCTGTTCCCCTGGTTGAAATACAGATGCAGTTTCCCTTCATCATCAGTCAGAAAGGAATTGCGGCTGAGTTATACTCCAAACAACGATCTTGCTATTGATCTTATTTATAAATACAGGTCGGCTATGTACAATTCTTCTGATGGAAGCGGAATTGAGGGGATATCTGAAGTCGAGACAAGGTCGTTTAAGGGAGTGGCCAGGTACAGGGTAAATGATAATCTTTCACTGATAACAAGAATTGATTTCAATTATGTATTACCATCAGCCTCTTCAGGTATGGAGCTTTCCCAGGATCTTAAACTGTGTTCCGGAACTCTTCCCCTAACGCTCTGGTTCAGATACACTCTTTTCAAGACAGCCAACTGGGAATCAAGGATATATGTTTACGAAAACGATCTCCTAAACAGCTTCAGCATTCCTGTACTTGCAGGTGATGGCAGCCGGAGTTATATAATGGCAAAATGGGAATTTGGAAAATGGTCGGAACTCCGCATCAAATATGCTGTTACCTCAACTTATTCGGGCAATGAAATTTCTGAAGTAAAAGATGAGTTAAAAGTTCAGTTCCGGATCTGGTTCTGAATGATTCATTGAGGCATGCGGCTTAGGTTTACGGAGTGCGACATGCGGTGTGAGGCATGCTGTGTGTGGTTTGCCCTGCGCCCTGCGCCCCATGCCCTAAGCCTAATTTTCAACCGGGGTTTTAATATCGCGGATATTAAGTTGTAAATTTTTATTGCCTCGGAATTCATTCATTTCAACAGAATAGCATATATCAAAAGGACGACCACTTTTTATATAGTCAAAGTGGTTTGCCTGTCCAAAAGCAATAGCCGGTAATGTTTTTGTTCCTGTTGATTCCTGGCAAAGATCCAGTTTAAGATGTTCTCCGCTTGATCCTACCATTCTGCCTGTTCCTGCATCAGAAACATTCGTGGAAACAAATACCGGCGACATATTTTCGGGGCCGAATGGCTGAAACTGGTTCATGACCCTGAAGAATTCTTCATTGATTTCAGAAAAGGAGAGTTCAGTATCAATAAAAACCCTTGGTAACAGCTGGTCTTCCTTTATTGTTGTGTTTACATATGATTCAAACCGCTCAATAAAGGATTCAATATTTTCCTTTTTAAGTGTAAGACCGGCAGCATACATATGACCTCCAAAACTTTCGAGCAGGTCGCTGCATGCCTCAATGGCCTGATACAGATCATAACCCTGAACTGATCTTGCCGAACCGGTTGCAAACCCGTTTGATTCTGTGAGGATAACCGTCGGTCGGTAGTATGTTTCAATCAACCTTGAGGCTACAATGCCAATCACACCTTTCTTCCATGAGGGATTATAAAGAACTGTCGTTTTTGCATTTACCCTGCTCTGATCTTCAGAGATCATTCTCATCGCCTCTGTTGTGATTGATCGGTCGATACTTCTTCTTTCAATGTTAAAGTTATTAATCTCCTTGCTTATTCCTGCCGCCAGNTTTACATCATTTGAAACAAGCAGCTCGACAACCTTACTACCAACCTCCATTCTTCCGGCAGCATTAATTCTGGGGCCTATTTTAAAAACGACGTCTTCAATTGAAAGGGCTCTGAACACTTCTGCTTCCCTTATTATTTCTTTCAGGCCGGTCCTGGGAGACTCATTCAGCTGCTTAAGACCAAAATATGCCATTACCCTGTTTTCGCCAGTTATAGGTACGATATCTGAGGCTATACTCACAGCTACCAGGTCGAGATAGTGGGCAATACTGCTGAAAGGTATTCCCATGATCTTAGAATATGCATGAACAAGTTTAAATCCAACACCGCAGCCTGAAAGTTCTTTATAGGGATAACTACATTCAGGTTGTTTGGGATCCAGTACGGCAAGTGCTTTAGGGATCTCATCACCCGGATAATGGTGGTCACATACAATGACATCCAGGCCTTTTGATTTGGCATACGCTATTTTCTCAATTGCTTTTATACCGCAGTCGAGGGTGATCACCACTTTGCAATTATTCTGAAATGCAAAATCGATTCCCTGAAATGATACACCATAACCTTCTTTATACCTGTCGGGGATGTAGTATTCTACATTTGAATATTGTTCTTTCAGGAATGAGTAAACCAAAGCAACCGCAGTTGTCCCATCAACATCATAATCACCATAAACAAGGATCTTCTCATTTTTCTTAATAGCAGTAGACAGCCTGTCAACCGCTATATTCATGTCCCTCATCAGGAACGGGTCGTGAAGAGAGTCCAGGTTTGGATTGAAAAATAAGCGGGCTTCATCTGGCGAGGTTATATTCCTCTGTACCATTAGGTTAGCGAGTGATTCTGACACACCAAGGTCTTCTGCCAGCTTCCTGACAACTGCACTGTCACCCCTCTCCCTTACGACCCACCTTTTTTCCATTATTGTTCTATATTAATCCATTCAAGATCAAATACCTTTTTTAATTTGTTCCTTAATATGTTCTTCACTTTACAAAAATCCAGCTCTGTGCCAAGTTCTCTCTTAAGTGATGTTACTCCTTTATCAGTAAATCCGCAGGGGTTAATGTGATTAAAATATTCCAGGTCTGTATTAACATTGAATGCAAACCCATGCATTGTAACAAATCTGCTTACCTTTACTCCTATTGCACAAATCTTTCTTGCCCTTCCCGGATTGTCTGGTTCAAGCCAAACACCTGTTCCTCCCTTAAGCCTTGAACTTTCCAGTCCGAATTCATTAATAGTATCGATAATTGATTCTTCTATTTTAAAAATATATTCTTTAAGCCCAATCTTAATAAACTCCAGGTCAAATATAGGGTAACCAACTATCTGCCCCGGTCCGTGATAAGTTATATCCCCGCCCCTGTCAATCCTGTAGAATTTTGCATCTTTTGCGCGCAGCTGGATATTATCGAGTAAAAGATTATTTTCAGAACCACTTTTCCCAAGTGTATAAACATGGGGATGTTCAACAAATATCAATGTGCCTGGAAGATCCTCTAATTGAAGAACAGGTTGTTGGCTGTCTATAGTTTTTTTTGCCAGCTGTTTATTAAATATCTCCAGCTGGTAATCCCAGGTTTCCTTGTAATCCTTCTGACCAATATCTTCATATTTAACATAATAGCTCAAATCAATTCTCCCCTTTTTGGTACCACAATATAAATAAAATTATCGAGCCTTTACATGTTTCTCTGCATGAAAGGAAGAACGTACCAGGGGAGTACTTTCAACAAATTCAAATCCCTTACTTAGAGCCATGTTGCGATATTTTTCGAATTTTTCCGGAACAATAAATTCAACAGGTTCCATATGGCCTTGGGAGGGTTTAAGATACTGGCCGATTGTAAGTATCCTGCAACCTGTTTTTATAAGATCATTCATGGCTTCCTCAATTTCAAATTCTTCTTCACCAAGACCTACCATAAATCCTGATTTAGCAATCCCTCCAATCCTGACAATAAATTCAAGTACTCCCAGACTCCTTTCATATCTTGCTTTTGTCCTGATTATTGGGGTAAGTCTCCTGACTGTTTCAATATTGTGCGAGATCACGTCAGGGCCGGCATTAATGATTCTTACAATATTTTCTTGCTTACCGTCAAAATCAGGGATCAGTGTCTCAATTGTAGTGTCAGGGTTGAGAAGCTTTACCATCCTTATTACTTCAGCCCAGAAAGAAGACCCTCCATCAGAAAGATCATCTCTGTCGACGGAGGTTATGACGCAATGCTTAAGTTGCAGTTTGTTAATTGATTCAGCCAGCCTGAGTGGTTCGTCAGGATCAGGAGGTAATGGTTTACCTGTTTTTGTATTACAGAATTTGCAGGCCCTGGTACAAATGTCTCCGAGTATCATAAAAGTGGCTGTTCCGGCATTCCAGCATTCTCCTATATTTGGGCAGTTTCCACTTGTGCATATAGTATGAAGCTGATTGTTTTCTACCAGGTGCTTTATTTTTGAATAATTCTCCCCGCTCGCCCTCTGCATCTTCAGCCATTTTGGCAATCTCCCGGCTCTTTCCATCTTAAAAATTTTAACACACAAAGGTATATAATCTCTGCCGAACTCTGTATTAATAACCAATTCCCTTATGCAGGAATCATTCAAACACAATCCCTTTGTTACCGACGCCTGGTCAACAGCAAATTGTCTATTTACATGCCCCCTATAGAGTGCTTAAATCATTACAATCTGCATAATTAATAAACTAAATCCTTTGTCCCCTTCAAGTGGATTAGGGGTCTGTTGAAATGGAGATCATGTGCAGGGAGGCAAATGTATTGGAGATCGAAACCGGGATGTGTATAATTCAAAATGGAACATTATAAATTATAGAAATTAAAGGTGTAAAGATTTTGATCAGATGTGTAGGTGAGAAACGAATCATGGCCAGATAACAACAGTATTAAAATTCCAGTTTATTCTGAATATTTAATTTTAATGATTAGTATATTTGTCAATTGATTGGTGTTAATCAAAATTTTTTAATATGAAACCACAGAAATTGCTTTACACGATTTTTGCAATCCTGTCAGTTTTTATACTTACAGCCTGTACAAATCCAGGTGAAAACAACAACGGCAACATTACACCATCAGAATATATTGTTTTTGCGTGGAACGATCTTGGAATGCACTGTCTGAATCCAAGTTACGACAAAGCTGTTATTTTACCTCCTTACAATACTTTGTTTGCACAGGTTGTTACAAGAGGTGCAACACCTGAAATAGTTACCTCAGGTCTTACAGTATCATACAAGATCATTAATAACACTTCATCATACGGAAAAAGGTCTTACGGAGGATTCTGGGATTATTTTACAAGCCTTTTCAGTGGTCCGGTACCGGCACATAATATAGGACTTACGGGTAATGGTCTCTCCGGCAGTATGAAAATTAATGGTGATCACTTTGTTGCTGACGGTTTGCCAGTTGTCCCTGTTGATGATCAAAATATATGGAACCCATACCAGATAGCTGAAATAACAGTTAAAAATTCCGGAGGTACTACCCTGGCCCAGACAAGAACCACAGTTCCCACATCTGATGAAATCAGCTGTTCCAAATGTCATGGAGTAAATGCATTTGATGATATACTAACAAAACACGATGCTCACCACCCTACAGACCTGGTTAGCACCAAGCCTGTCCTTTGCGCCAGATGTCATCCCAGTCCTGCACTCGGTATTAACACCGGTTCTCAAATGTATCTTTCAGAAGCTATCCACGGTTCGCATTCAACAAGAGGCGCTACATGTTATGACTGTCATCCCGGAGCTACAACTAAATGCAACAGGAGCCTTGCGCACAATAACAGCAGCGCAACTGACGGCAACTGTGCAACATGCCATGGGACAATGGCAGATGTTGCAAGCACAATTACTTCCGGAAGAGTGCCATGGGTTTCTGAACCGGCATGCAAGAATTGTCATTCTGCCAGTGTTTCAGGTGTAAACACTGGCACAGTACTATACAGGGATGCCAGGGGCCACGGAACCCTGTACTGTTCCGCATGCCATGGCAGTCCGCATGCTATGTACCCTTCACGCGAAGCTTCAGATAATTATCAGCCGGATCAGTACCAGGGTACTAAAATTAAAACAATCGGAAGCTGCGGTATATGCCATAGCAGTTCAAGGGGCGAAAGCGATTTGGGTGAATTTGCTGAAGTACATGGGGGAACAAACCCTGATAAGGAAATCGGATGCAGCCTGTGCCATACTTCAATATCCCCCACTACTTCTTTATGGCCGCATTCTTTTACCTGGACAAATACAAACTGAATTTAAACAATCAGTAAACTCATAAAGGTTGGTATATTACGATATTCCGGCCTTTTCATTTTTTTTATTCCGATCCCCTGCAGAAATTGATTTTTTCATAACTTGCTCTGGATATCAATACTCTTCTAAAGTATTGGCAGAACTTAGTTTCAAAAAAATAAATATATACAATATGGAAAATCCTGAAGAGGTAAGAAAAATAGAGATCAGCCAGGAAGCCCTGAATGATCTTAATACGACACGTAAATGGACTATGTTTCTCGCTATTCTTGGCTTTATTGGAATCGGATTGATGTTGGTTATCGGGATTTTCGCAGGAGTCTTCCTGTCAGTATTTAATACTGAACAGTCATCAATAGGCTTCCCTGAATGGCTGGTTTTTGTATTTATTCTGGCTTTTGCAGTGCTTTATTTCATCCCTGTTCTGTTTCTTTTCAGGTTCTCAAAGCATTCGTTAAATGCAGTTAAAACGCTTGATATTAAGGAGCTTAATAAAGCGCTAAAGAACCTGAAGTCCTATTTTGTTTATATAGGCATTCTTGTGATAGTGCTGCTCTCGATCTACGTGGTAGCATTTATTGTTGCAGGTGCATCAGTTGCATTTCTAAAAGATCTCGGATAATATCGGAGGTTGTCAATCCTGGAAGGAACTTCTTCTGAAATAACNAAGAATAAGCACCAAGACAAATATGTTATCTTATGACAATCGCCTATTTCAATGGAAAATTCAAACGCAAAAAGAAAATCTTTATAAGCTCTGACGACAGGGGATTCCTTTTTGCTGACGGAGTATATGAAGTTATAAGATGGTACAAGGGATTCTTCTTCGATATGGAAGGTCATATGGCAAGGTTGAGAAGAAGCCTGAGAGAAGTCCGTATTGAATGGCCTGAAAGTGAGATATTTCCTGAGATAGCAAATAAGCTGATTAAGCTGAATCATCTCAAAAAACAAGATGTAATAATTTACCTTCAGGTAACAAGGGGGGCAGCAAAACGGGCTCACGCATTTCCGCAACCACCAGTACATCCAACAGTTTATGCTGCAGTAAGGAGCTTTGATCCTGAAAAAGAGTTGATCTCCAAAGGGATAGGTGCAATTTTAATGAAAGACACAAGATGGACAAGATGTGATATCAAATCAGTTTCCCTCCTGCCGAATATCCTTAGTTTCCAGGAAGCGGTGGAAACAGGCTGCTATGAATGCATCTTCTCAAGGGAAGGTGTTATCACTGAATGTTCTCATTCTAATATTTTTATGGTAATCGACGGAGTACTGCATACACACCCTGAGTCGGATAATATACTTTCAGGTATAACAAGAAGAAATGTCATACGCCTTATCCATGATGCAGGGATCCAATTCAAAGAGACTCCTATATCCGAAAACAGGATATACGAAATCAGTGAAGCATTTGTCACAAACACTTCTTTTGAAATCGCTCCTGTAATTTCAATCAATAACAAAATTATCGGTGATGGTGTTCCCGGACCTGTGACAAAAGCCTTAAGGGCTAAATTCGATGCTGAAATCACCTCGCTGAAGGGCTGATACTGTTCGCTTTAATTTTTCTATATTTGCACAAATTTCAAAATGAAATAAGCAATATGTTATTGAGCGAACAGGAACAAATCAGAAGAAACTCCCTTGAAGAGTTGAGAAAACTCGGTATAAATCCTTACCCTGCCGCAGAATACAAGACAAACGCTTTTGCACAGGATATCCATGATAACTATTCAACCGACCAGAATAATTTCCAGGATATCTCCATTTCCGGCAGAATAATGAGCAGGCGAATAATGGGGAATGCCTCTTTCGCTGTCCTTATGGATTCTTCCGGCAGAATTCAGATCTACTTCAGGCGTGATGATATATGCCCCGGTGAAGATAAAACACTTTATAATACTGTTTTCAAACATCATCTTGATATCGGTGATATTATAGGAGTAAAAGGACATGTTTTCAAAACACAAACAGGGGAGACAACTGTTCATGTAAAGGAGTTTACGATACTTTGCAAATCTGTCCGCCCGCTTCCTGTTGTCAAGGAAAAAGACGGAGTTCTTTACGATGCAGTTACAGACCATGAAATGCGCTACAGGCAAAGGTATGTAGACCTTATTGTCAATCCACATGTCAGGGAGGTCTTTCGCAAAAGAACTAAGATTGTTCAGTCAATGAGGCAGCTGTTCGATTCAAAGGGATATCTTGAGGTTGAAACACCAATACTGCAACCCATCCCAGGCGGTGCTACTGCGAGACCTTTTATAACTCATCATAACACGCTTGATATGCCCCTTTACCTCAGGATTGCAAATGAGCTTTACCTGAAACGCCTTATTGTGGGAGGATTCGAAGGAGTTTATGAGTTCGCAAAGGACTTCAGAAATGAAGGGATGGACAGAACGCATAATCCGGAATTCACCGTAATGGAGATCTATATTGCTTATAAAGATTATAACTGGATGATGACATTCACTGAAGAGATTATCAGCAAGGTTGCAATGGATCTTCATGGAAAAACTGAGGTTCAATATGATGGAAAGGTTATTAACCTTAAGCCACCTTTCAAGAGAATAAGCATGCTGGATTCAATTAAGGAAAACACCGGGATTGAAATTACCGGAATGGACGAATCTGAGCTCAGGAAAGCATGCGACAAGCTGGGAGTTGAACAAAACCCGACTATGGGAAAAGGCAAGCTTATTGATGCCATCTTCAGCGAAAAGTGCGAACATACTCTGGTACAGCCGACTTTTATAATTGATTATCCNGCNGAGACTTCTCCTCTTACTAAAATGCATCGNAGCAAGCCGGGGCTTACTGAGAGGTTTGAGCTTTTCATAAACTGCAAGGAGATTGCAAATGCTTATTCAGAGCTCAATGACCCNATCGATCAGATGGATCGTTTTCAGGATCAGCTGCGGCTTACAGAAAAAGGTGACGACGAAGCAATGTTTATCGATCTTGATTTTATAAGAGCTTTGGAATATGGAATGCCTCCCACTTCCGGAATGGGAATGGGTATTGACAGACTGACTATGCTGATGACAGATCAGTCCTCAATTCAGGATGTACTCTTTTTTCCACAGATGAAACCCGAAGTAAGGCAAAAGGCTGAAGCAAGCTTTCTCCAGGAATACACTGCCCTTGGAGTCCCTGAAGAATGGGTTGAACCTCTTATGAAACTTGGCTTTACAACAGTGGCAAAGCTGAAAGAGATCGAAAAAGCAGGAAAACTTGCCAATGATCTCAACGGCTATAACAAGAAAAATAAGCTCGGTCTTGCCGGGTTAAGTCCCGAAGCGGTGGAGAAATGGCTGAAGTCTTAAATTCAATATCTTTAACAAAACCAGAAAAATCAGAATTTCTAATGCTCAACCTGCTTAAACATCCGCTTCTTACCCATAAGCTTGCAATCCTGAGACGAAAAGAAACCACAACCAAGGATTTTCGGGAAACTCTTGATGAAATTGCCGGGCTTATGGCATATGAGATTACCCGTGATCTTCCTCTTAAAGAAATTATTATCGAGACTCCTCTTATTGAATGCAAGACGCAGGAACTGGCTGTTGAAGTAGTTCTGATACCAGTACTGAGAGCAGGGCTCGGAATGGTTGATGGTATATCAAACCTTATTCCGACTGCGAGAGTAGGACATATTGGAATGTACAGAGATCATAAAACTCTTAAACCAAATACATACTATTCAAAATTCCCCGATAATCTGCCGGGGGCTGTTGTAATGGTACTTGATCCTATGCTTGCAACAGGAGGAAGCTCAAGTGCAGCAATCCAGGTTTTAAAAGATAATGGCGCTAAAACAATAAAACTCGTTTGTGTTGTAGGTGCTCCGGAAGGAATTGATCGTATAAACAAAGATCATCCGGATGTTCAGATTTACCTTGCAGCAATCGATGAAAAGCTTAA
>JGI20214J51650_10002293_pt1 | contig 12065 bp, 5 predicted proteins | sample WetSurMetagenome_FD_51650 | JGI IMG/M metagenome (IMG submission 51650)
CGCCGCAAACTGCCTGGAGTGAAGTAAAAAATATTGGGGGTTTAGCTCAGCTGGTTCAGAGCATCTGCCTTACAAGCAGAGGGTCGGCGGTTCGAACCCGTCAACCCCCACAACACAAAAACCGGTCGCGTTAGCGGCCGGTTTTGTTTTTGGAGACCGTCTTAAGCTTGCTTAAGAAAGGACGACAAAAACAAAACAGGACTCAGCGCAGCTGAGGACGGTTTTTGTGTTGTAAGGGCCCAAAAATACGGCTCGCCGAAGGCAACCCGTCAAAAACAAAACAGGACTCAGCGCAGCTGAGGACGGTTTTTGTGTTGTAAGGGCCCAAAAATACGGCTTCACCTTCGCATTGCTTCGGTGAACGCAGTCGGCGAAGCGAAGCCAGATTGTTAATATAAATACAGTTGCGAAACCGGATTTTAAAGTTGCATACCAAAGAGATACTTTTCCAAAACGGCAAATAATCCGGCCTTTTCAAACGGTTTAGAGATATATGCATTAAATCCGGAAGATAGTATTTTTTGCTTGTCCGATTCCTGAGCGTAGGCCGTAAGTGCTATCACCGGGATATCCGGATTCATCTCTCTAATAAACCTTGTTGCCTCAATGCCGTCCATTCTGGGCATCTTAATATCCATGATAACCAGGTCAAAATGGATGCCTTTTCTAAATAATTCAACAGCTTCCACACCATCTTTAGCCCGCACTAAATGAAGGTTATGACGACCTAAAATATATTTCAGCAACATAAAATTAGTATCTTCATCTTCAGCAATAAGAATAGATTTCTTTTTACCAACATCCATTTGCATTGTTTTTGAGGTTCCCTTTTCATGTTTATCATCAAAATTTATTCTTTTATGTGGAATAGTGAAGAAGAATGTGCAACCCTCACCCGGAGATGATTTAACCCATATCTCACCTCCCATCAGTTCGACATAAGCTTTTGATAGAGAGAGGCCCAATCCTGTTCCCCCGGCTTTCCTCGACAAAGAACTCTCTACCTGGAAGAATCTTTCGAACACCTTTTTTTGAACATTTTCTTGAATTCCTATTCCTGTATCTTTTACATAGAACTCAAGATTTCCCTTTTTCAGTTCGTAACCAAAATCAATTCTGCCTTTTTCCGTAAATTTAAATGCATTGTTCAGCAGATTTGACAAAATCTGGATGAGTTTGGTCTCGTCTGATTCAAAAGAAGCTTTTTCATCAGGAAGTCCCGGATGAAAATTTAAAGAGAGATTTGATTCTCCGGCTTTTAATCTGAATTGTTCATGGATGATTGAAAGAACTTTATTCAGTCTAACTTCCTTTAGATTTAGTTTTTCCTGACCAGCTTCAACTGTAGCAATATTAACAATATCGGAAATTATCGATAATAGCTGATCACTGCTCTGACAGATAATCTCAGAAAAATTTCTAATATTCTCGCTGGCAAGATCAGGGTCCTCAAGCAAGGTTGAAAATCCCACAATGGCATTCATTGGAGTCCGGATCTCATGTGAAATATTATGAAGAAATGCAGTTTTTAGCCTGTCACTCTCTTCGGCTTTTTCCTTTGCAGCAATCAATTCCTGATTTGCTTTTTTACGATTGGTAATATCTGTATCTACTCCTCTGTAACCAATTAGGTTATTATTTTCATCAATAAGAGGGATACCTGTTGTCTCAAGAATTACAACATGCCCGTCTTTATGTAAATTTTCATTCTCGAATCCCATAAAAGATTCTTTTGCTCTGAATACGGCCAGCGCAAGTTCCTTCATTTCGATCTTCTTACCCGGGACAAAAAAATCGTAGAAATGCTTTTTCCCAATTATTTCATCAGCAGTATAGCCCAGAATAGTCTCTCCCATTTTGCTGATATAGGTGTAAAGCCCATCCGCGTTAACTTCCCATATCCATTCGCCTGTAATCTCAGCAATCTGTTGAAACCGTTGTTCGCTTACCCTGAGTGCTTCTTCAGCTTTTACCCTATCAGTAACATCAATTGTAAATCCTGCAAGGTATGAGATGTCGTTGTGCATCCGGATGGGAAATTTGATTGTTTCAAATATCCTGCCCCCAAATGCTTCTACAACCCTAACAGGGATATTTTCCCTCATAACCTTAGTATCGTCATCAATCATTGTTTTTGCAAGGTCGTGCGGGAAGAGCTCATACATGCTTTTACCAATCGCTTCACTTACAGGAAGACCCAATAACTCCTCATAGTTTTTACTTAACCTTACCGGTCTCGCTTCATCATCCTTAAAGAAGAAGTATACAGGGCAATACTCCATGAATGAGCTGAATATCTTCTCACTTTCCAGCAGCGCTTCTTCAATCTTCATTTTAGATTTAATTACCTCTTTCTTCTTAAGCGCTTCATTTATTGCAGCCATGAGACGCGAAAAATTGCCTTTTATGATATAGTCATCAGCTCCTGCTTTCATGCATTCCACCGCTATCTCTTCATTGATAGAACCAGTGACCAGAATAAATGGAACCTGCGGGGCAATTTTATTTTTTATTATAAGAGCCTGCATCCCGTTAAACTGGGGCAGATTATAGTCAGAAAGAATAATATCAGGTTTAAACTCATTAAGAGCATCTCCATATTCCTCTTCATTTTCAACGATAATTTTTTCAAAGTGCAAACCTCCACGTTTAAGCTCATGCACAAGGATTTCTGCTTCACTTGCAATATCTTCAATTATCAGAATTTTCAATTTGTCATTCATAACTTCTTTAGTTTGTCTTGCAGTCCTGATGTCGCATTAACATGCTTACTTTATTGCAGATAATTACTTACTAGAGTTATAAGAACATCTCTTTTTACAGGTTTAGAAACATAATCATCACAACCTGCAGCAATAGCCTTTTCCCTGTCTGATTCAAACGCATAAGCAGTCAGCGCAATAACAGGTATGCCTTTACCTGTATTCTTAATCAGTGCTGTTGCTTCAAACCCGTTCATTACAGGCATTTTAATATCCATCAGAACCAGATCGATTTTTTCTTTTGACTCACAGAAATCAACTGCTACTTTTCCATTTTGTGCATGCAGTATTTTCAGGTTCAGTTTTGACAAAAGCTCTACAAGAAGAAGAAAATTATTCTCCTCATCTTCGGCAATAAGAAGTGTCTTCTTTTGTTCAATAGCAGCTTTTTCAATTTCGGCAAGCTCTTTTTGTTTTTGTTTCTGTTCATGCTTGCCTGCAGCAATATAAGGTATTGTAAAAAAGAAAGCAGATCCTTCTCCCGGCTTGGATGTCAACCAGATTCTTCCTCCCATAAATTCTATATATGCTTTGCAGATTGAGAGTCCAAGACCGGTACCTTCATATTGCCGTGAAGCCTGATGTTCTACCTGATAAAAGCGGTCAAATATCCTATTAAACTGATTTTCAGGAATTCCTATGCCAGTATCAGAGACGTAGAATTCAAGTGAATTAAGATTAAATTTATAGCCTGACTTTATTTCCCCTTTTTCTGTAAATTTAAATGCATTGTTAAGGAGGTTGATCAGAACCTGGATCAGCTTCAGGTTGTCAGTCTGTATGTATGAATCATCATCAGAAAGAGGAGTTTCAAATACAAATCCTATTCTTTTTTCAACAGCTTTAGGATTAAACTGTTGATGAAGGCTCCTAAGCAGAATATTAAGGTTTACATCGTTTTTGTTTAATTTCAAGATACCGGCTTCAATATTTGAAATTTCAATTATATCACTGACAATAGATAACAACTGGTTACTGCTCTGGATAATGACCTCAATATAAGAGTTTTTACTATCACGATCAATATCCGGTTCTCCTAACAGAGCTGAAAAACCAACTATTGCATTCATCGGGGTCCTGATCTCGTGGGAAATATTGCGGAGAAATGCAGTTTTAAGTCTGTCACCTTCCTCGGCTTTCTCTTTAGCTCTTATAAGCTCATCTTCAGNTCTTTTCCTTTCAGTAATATCCCTGCAGACGATAAGCAATCCGTTTGGNTTGCCGGATGTATCAGTTAATGGTGATGAAGAGAGTTCACCCCAGAAAACAGATCTGTCGTGTTTCAACAGTNTATAGGCCCGGGTTACCGGTTCGAGTTTACCNGCCAGGATATTTCTGATCCGGTCAATTATAAGCTGATGAAATTCCGGATCAACCCAATTTAAAACTGATGATCCTACAAAACTTTTATCCGGAGGCTCCTGAAATATTTCGTATGCTTTTCTTGATCCATAAGTTACTTTCCCCTCCATATCAGCAGTCACTATCCCATCGGGTGAAATATCAATCAGTGTCCGGTAATATGCTTCTGATTCGATGATTCTTGTCTCAGCACGTTTTCGTTCCGTGATGTCGCGGAAATACCATACCCTTCCATAATACCGGTTGTTTTTTCCGGTCATCGGTGATGAATAACGTTCAATTATCCTCCCATCCCTGAGAAAAAGTTCATCGATGCTTGTTTCATTCCTATGGTCATAAAGATACTGAACACGCTCGAAAAACTGATCCGGATCAGATAGTAGCTCTTTTACGAAATTTAATACTGGCTCATCCGATCCTGTTTCAATAAGATTATGGGGAATGTTCCACATTTCAATGAATCGCCTATTGAATGATATAATTTTGTCCGTGCCATCAACTATAAGGATTCCGTCAAGCGATACTTCCTGCTGTGTCTGAAGTATAGCATGTTTGAAGGCTATCTCTTCCTCTGCTCTTTTACTCTCGGTGATGTCGGTAATTGTACCGATATAACCTGTTATAGTTCCATTGGAGTCAATTTCCGGAACAGCCTGCCCGCTAACCCATGCTACAGATCCATCAGGATGTAAAAAACGATATTCAGCTCTGGAACCTGTATGCGCCTCGGCCGCTTTTCTCCATCCTTCAGAAAGAAGTGCCCGGTCGTCCGGATGAACAGCTTTAAGCCACCCGGTACCGAGAGCTTCATCAGAAGATAATTTCGAAATTTCACACCATCGGGGGTTGACATAATTGGTTATCCCATAAGCATCTGTGCTGAATATTCCTACGGGAGCAGCTTCTGTAAGAGTCTTAAATTTTCTTTCACTTTCACTTAATGCTTCATCAGACTTTCTGCGCGCCTCCTCTGCTTTATTACGGTTAAGTACGGTTCTTATTGTAGGAACCAGGTGCATAATATGCTTAACTGATTTGATAACATAGTCAGAAGCGCCCATTTTCATTGCTTCTATTGCAATTTCCTCAGATCCAGTGCCTGTTACAATAATTACAGGAAGGTCAGGATTAGCTTCTTTCACAACCTTCAATACCTGTAATCCGTCGAAACCAAGAATATTGAAATCACTAAGTACCAGATCATAAACACCTTCTGCAAGAAGTTTTTCAAATTTTTCACGGGTATCAGCTTCCGTAACTTCAAATTCATCATTTTCTTTCAGAAGAGCATCTTTTACAAGCTGCCGGTCGTGAATATTGTCGTCAATATGCAGAATCTTAATCTTATTTTTCATAATAAGTGATTATTTTTCAGATTATGTTTTAAATCTCAGGTGCTCCTATATTTAATGTGAACCAGTAATCATCAATTTTCTTTACAACCTCGGTAAATCCTTCGAAGGAAACAGGCTTCAGGAGATAACTGTTTGCACCGATATCATAGCTCAGTGTCCGGTCCCCTTCTTCTTTCGATGAGGTAAGTATGATCACCGGAATGCGTTTGAGAATATCTGTGTTTTTAATCTNTCGTAATACCTCAAAACCGTCAATACCCGGCATTTTAAGATCAAGCAACACAAGGTTTGGCAATGGGAATAATGTACGGTCGGCATATTTGTCGCGGCCGAACAGATAATCAAGAGCATCCTGTCCGTTTCGGGCAACATTTACTTCATTTTTCAGTTTGGCTTCCCTGAAAGCATCAAGTGTAAGTTCGACATCCATCATATTATCTTCTACTAAAAGTATTTTTGCCGGATTTTCCATATCAGTTAAGATTTTTATATTCAGGGAATCTGATGTAAAATATACTGCCTTCACCAACAACAGATTTTACCCATACAGTTCCGTCGAGCATACTGACAGCTTTTCTTACTGTTGCCAGACCAATACCTGTACCAGGATATTTGTCCTCGCTGTGAAGGCGTTGAAAGATATTAAATATTTTCTCAGAATATTCTTCAGGAATACCAATACCGTTGTCAGATACTTTCACTATATAAGCTTCATTATCATGCTCATAACTAATATCTATTTTTAATGGTACTTCTGTACGCCGGTAGGTTATAGCGTTTTCAACCAGATTAGTAAAGATCTGCCGCAGAAGGCTTTCATCTCCCTGAATAACAGGCATATCTTTATCAACAGTAAAATCAGCTCCGGTCTCTTCTATTCTTTGTTTGAAATCCGATTGTACGTTGGTAAAAATGAGATTAAGGGATACCGGCCGTTTATGAACTGATTTCCGTCCAAGACGCGAATAATTTAAAAGATCGTTTATCAGATGCTCCATCCGGATACTCGCTTCAACAATAAAGTTCATGTACTTTCTTCCTTCTTCGTTCAGCGATGGACTGTGTCGTGTTGAAAGGATTTGCGAGAATCCGTAGATTGCTCTCAAAGGNGCACGCAGGTCATGCGATATTGAGTAACTGAATGATTCCAGCTCTTTATTTATAATTAACAGTTGGGATGTACGTTCAGAAATGCGTTCCTCGAGGGTACGGTTAAGTTGTTCAATTTCTTTTTCTGCCTTTTTACGGTCAGTGATATCTGTAATAACAGCAACGCGTGCTTCATGACCAATGTAAATGATATCATGCGATGTTGCAATTATGGCATTAACAGAACCGTCTTTTTTGATATGATGCCATTCCCCAACATAAGAATGACCTGTAAGACTTTTTGCTAATTCAACTATCGGTACTTTCTCTTCTTCAGGATATAAATCAGGAAGCAACATCTGCAGAGCTTCTTCTTCCTTATATCCGTAATTTAGCCTGAAAGCCTCGTTTACTGCAAGCAATTGAAAAGTATTGTGATCATATATTAGCATCGATGCCGGATTGTGCTCGAATAAAAAACGGTATCTTTCTTCACTCTCACGTAATGATATTTCTGCCTTGCTTCTTTCATCAATCATCACATTGGCAGCTTCTGCAATAGTTTCAAATTCTTTAAAATTAACCCTTGATTTATCGATCATAATACTTTCATCTGCAGCTCTCTTAAAGAAACTTCTGAATAGCGAAATATCCTTCTCCAATTGTTTTGACAGAAACAGGACTACCATATAATTCAGAAGAGTGGAGATAAGTAAAAAAATAACAATTTTAATTATACCACGGCCCAGGTCAGCTTTTAGTTCCTTTCTTTTCAATTCTATTAACTGTTCGATATCATCTTCATAAAAACCTGTTCCTATGATCCATTTATATTCGGGTAAATAGCTGAAATATGATGTTTTAAGAGAGATTTGTGAAGCAGATATTTTTCCCCAGAGGTATGTGTAAAAAACACCATCAGGCTGATAAGCAGATAATTGCTGTATCCTGAAAACCTTGATCCATGCTGTATCTCTGCTACTGAAAATATCGACCGGTGTTTTATTATATTCTCCGTTACTGACAAGTGCCATTCCACTCAGGGAATTCACAAAGACATATTCATCCCTGGCGAAACGAATTTTGCTTATTGTATCCAGCAGATACATTTCAATTAATTTTGAAGAGTATGCTGAATCAAAAGCAGCCGGTTTTTTTATTCTCTTTGAATCAGAAGCATAGGAGAAGGTTAATATTTTGCTGATTGAATCATTTGAGTGAGATCTTTTATAATATTTAATCGGATTACTTCTTATCCAATAGATATGATCTTTAATTTCGAGAATTTTGTTTTTAATTTCAGTTTTCTTTGTTTCAGAAAAAGTTTTCTTCAGGATTTCAACTTCTTTCCTATAATTGTTCATCTTGTCCTCAATCCAAAAGAATCCTACCAGAAACAGAACAAAGAAAGTCGCTCCAAGCAGATACAGAAATATCCTGCGGCTCAGACTTGATTTTAAATACCCTTCTCTTCTCATCAGAGTATAATGCGAATCAGAAAACAGTTTCGTGTGTCATCGGTAACGTAAATACAAAGATACTTCCCTTTTCTGATTTACTCTCAACCCATATCCTGCCTCCATGTTTCTCAACAAATTCCTTACAGAGAATCAAACCCAGTCCTGTTCCCTTCTCATTTTCAGTACCTTGGGTGGTGAGATTTGACTCTATCCTGAACAGCAAATTAATGGTTTCCTTTGATAGTCCAATTCCTGTATCAGAAACGTACACTTCACACATATCATCCTTCGATCTGATTCCAACTGCAACACTACCGCCCTGCGGAGTAAATTTTACTGCATTGGTTAAAAGATTCCTTAAAACCGTATCGATCATATTCTTATCAAAAGGAACCATGAACTTTCCTGATGATTCCGAGGAAACACGAATGTTCTTTTCTCCTGCCTGATTTTCTATAAGTGATATATTTTCATTGATACACACCTGAAGATCAGCCCTGACCGGGGCATATTCTATTCTTCCTGTTTGTGAACGCGACCATATAAGTAAGTTTTCAAGAAGATTGTATGCATGTTTTGACGACTCGGTAATTGTCTGAAGAAACTTCTCAATCTGGTTGTCATCATACTGCCTGAAGTTATTTATAAGCAAATCAGAAAAACCGAATATTGCACTGAAAGGACTTTTAAGGTCGTGTGCTATTATAGAGAAAAATTTATCTTTAGTAGCATTGAGTTCGCGCAGACGGACTTCATTTTCCTGCAGAGCTACATCTGCCTGTCTTCTTTCAAGTTCACCTGCGGCATTGGGCGCTACCAGTTTCAGTAACGATTCGGCCCGTTTCGGATCATCCAACGGATTATGTCCAATCACAGCAATCAAACCAATTGGTTTACCTTTTGAATCCCATAATGTTGTACCGTAATAGCTTTCCGCCCCGAGTTCCTGCAACGCTTTATCTTTTGGGAACAACTGCTGAACTCCCCGGGCATAACAACAGATCCGTTTGTCCAATACTGCACCACAGGGTGTATCTTTCAATGCATACCTTACATTGCTCTCAATAATGCCATCATTGTAAACTGCAACTGTCTGTGCATTAAGGCCATCTCCCTCCAGGCGATCAATGCAAACGTAATCCATATTCAGAGTTCTGGCAATGTATTTTGCCAATGCCTCGAAAAAATCCTCACCTTTATCCGGTAATCCGCACTGAAGCAGGAATGCCTGCGTCTCATCGGTCAGTTTTCTATCGGTTATATCGGTGAAAACTGTTGCAAAAAAACCAGGATTTGGGGAAAATACGGAGACTTCATAATACCTGTTAAGAGGTTTAAAATATGTCTGGAAGAATCTGTGCTGACCAGTCTCTGCAACAACAGAATAAATATCAAGATATGGAGCTTCAGTGACTCCGTAGAGTTGAGTTGCCAGAGTGCCTTTTGCTTTTTCAATTGATATGCCTACCTGTTTCTCAAAGGCGGGATTAATATCAAGAATCTTATAGTCAATGGCCTTAAGGTCAGAATCGTAAATAACTTGGTGAAGCGCAAATCCTTCCGACATTTCTGTAAATAATGCACGAAATTTAGCTTCACTTTCCTGCAAAGCCTTTTCAGCAATCTTTCGTTTGGTAATATTCTGACCCTGGGCAATTGTTGACACAATCCTTTTCCCGTCATTAGAATAAATAACTGCTGAATTCCAGAGAAAGGTAAGGATAGATCCATCCACATGTTGTATCTCAATTTCAACCACCTCCCATCGTTCTCCTGCACTTGCTCTCTTAATATATTCGATATAGTTTTCCTGCGTAGCGGTTGGGAAAAGAATTTTCACATGCTGCCCAAGAACATCAATAGCATTTCTTCCTGATAGCTGCTCAAAAGCCTTATTGAACTGAGTAATTCTGAACTCGTTATCCCATACAATNATGGGAGCATTTGCATAATTAACAAGATTCTCGAGATAATCCCGGGTTTCCCTGAGAGTCTCTTCAGCTATCTTTCGTTCTGTAATGTCATGTATTACCGAGAAAAGCAAAGTTCGGCCATTCATAGCTACCGGCCCGCTGAATACCTCAACATCTCTTATCGATCCATCCCTTAACTGATGCTTAAAAAAGAAATGGTTGCTTTCATTCTTAGCCGATTGCGCCATATCGGACCTGACAACATCCGGAGAATTAAGGTTCAGGTCACTTATTTTCTTTTCCTGAAGTTCCCTCCGGGTCCAGCCATAGTATCTTTCAGCTGCAGGATTGGCCTCAATAATCGATCCGTTTACCGGATCAATAATCAACATAATTGTGTGATAATTTCCGAAAAGACTTCCATAACAAGATTCACTTAACGAAAATTCCTTTTCAGATTGCTCACTACCTTTAAATCCCATATCTGTGACTGTTTGAACTGAAAAACATTATTCTGATAAATCTCTTCTCCGCACTCACTTGTCATTCGTAGGTTTCATTATTGGATGATGATCGAATGACTTTTTTTTTACTTTCTTTGTCCGCCATAGCTTTAGCAAAGGAGGATTGTTTTTTATTTTATAAGTATTTCTTCACAGTCTCAATTAATAACGCCTTTCTGATTGGTTTGGATAAGTATTCATTACATCCGCAACTGATCGCCTTTTCCCTGTCAGACTCGAATGCATAGGCAGTAAGTGCGACAACAGGAAGGTCAGGGAAAGATTTCCTGATCTCCCGTGTAGCTGTATATCCGTCCATCACAGGCATTTTGATATCCATCAATACCATATGTATCTCTTTTCCTGATTTGCACATATCAACAGCTTCTTTCCCGTTTATGGCCCGGATTAGTTTGATATTCAGGGAAGATAGTAATTCTACCATAAGCAGGAAGTTATTCTCCTCATCTTCAGCAACAAGTACAGTTTTATTGCCATTCGTGTGTGTTTTTACAGCGATCGTTTCATGATTCAATGAAGATTCGATTCTTCCGGTCTGAAAATAAGGAATTGAAAAACAAAAGACCGAGCCTTTACCCTCTTCCGATTTCAGCCATATCTTTCCCCCCATCAGCTCAATGTATGCTTTTGAAATGGGGAGACCTAATCCGGTTCCTTCATATTGCCTTGCAATTGTGCTTTCAACCTGGTAAAATCTTTCGAAGATTCTTTCGTGCTGTTCTGCCGGTATCCCGATACCGGTATCTGATATAAAGAATTCGAGAAATCCATCTTTCAAATGATATCCAAAACCGATCTTCCCCTTTGACGTAAATTTTAAAGCATTGCTTAGGATATTCGAAATTACGTGAATCAGTTTATCGATGTCAGTTTGTATGGTAGATAGATTGTCAGGAAGTCCGTTTTCACATTTAAATTCAATACCTTTTTCAGAAGCTTTAGGATTAAATTGAATAGAAAGACTATTCAGTGCTGAATTCAGGTTTATTTCTTTTTTATTGATCTTAATTAATCCGGCTTCTATATTGGATATTTCAATAATATCGCTTACAATTCCAAGGAGGTGATTACTGCTCTGAGTAATAATATCGAGGTATGAATGCTGGCTTTCCTTATCAAGGTCCGGTTCATTCAAAAGAGCTGAAAAGCCTATTATTGCATTCATCGGAGTTCTGATCTCATGAGAAATATTATGCAGGAATGCAGTTTTTAACCTGTCACTTTCTTCTGCTTTATCTCTTGCATTAATAAGTTCTTCTTCTGATTTTTTGCGGTTAGTAATATCCCTGCAAACGACAAGCAATCCGGTGGAATTTCCATCTTTATCTGTTAATGGTGAAGAAGATAATTCACCCCAGAATACAGATCTGTCATATTTCAGTAATCTATATTCGCGTGATTCAGGAGCAATATTACCTGAAAGAATTTCGGTTACCCGTTCCATAACCAGATGTGTAAAATCGGGACTGACCCAATTCAGGATTGAGGTTCCTGTTACCGTAACACCGGGAGGTATCCCAAAGATTTCAAGAGCCTTAATNGAACCNTAGGTTACATTCCCTTCCATATCAGAGGTAAGAATGCCATCGGGAGAAACATC